>Ga0181579_10000312_pt1 | contig 37449 bp, 34 predicted proteins | sample 071ome_24_FD_132996 | JGI IMG/M metagenome (GOLD analysis project Ga0181579, IMG submission 132996) | Coastal salt marsh microbial communities from the Groves Creek Marsh, Skidaway Island, Georgia - 071402CT metaG (megahit assembly) | ecosystem: Environmental > Aquatic > Marine > Intertidal...
GAAAGCCAAATCGAAACGGCTTTTGAGCACTCGGTTAAATTACCTTCCGGGGGTAGCATCGTCATTGATCCGACGGAGGCCCTAGTTTCGATCGATATCAACTCGGCCCGCGCCACTAAGGGGCATGACATCGAGGAGACGGCCACCAATACGAACTTGGAAGCCGCGGATGAAATTGCTCGTCAGCTACGCATCCGTGATATCGGCGGCTTGGTCGTAATCGATTTCATCGACATGATTAATCCCGCCAATCAAAGAGCGGTAGAAGCGCGAATGCGTGCCGCTCTCGAATCCGACAGAACGCGCATCCAAACCGGACGCATCTCGCGCTTTGGCTTAATGGAGATGAGTCGCCAACGTTTGCGTCCATCTCTGGAAGAAATCAGCACAGGTCTTTGCCCGCGCTGCAACGGTCAAGGCCGTATCCGCGACACTCGATCCTTAGCCTTAGCTATCTTACGCGTTATGGAAGAAGAATCTCTGAAAGAGCGCAGCGCCGTCGTTCGTGTGCAGGTTCCCCTCGCCATTGGCGCTTTCTTACTTAATGAAAAGCGTGGAGATCTTGCCGACATCGAAAGCAGGACGGGCACTCACATTGTGATCATTCCGAACGTGAATCTGGAGACGCCTCATTATTTAGTCGAGCGTCTGCGCGCCGACCAAGCCAAGGCCGAAGGTGAAATTCCAAGTCACTTGCTTTCTGATCTGGCAAATCAAGCCCAGCAGCAAGAAATACCAGAAGAGCAACAGGCTTCAGCAAAGCGGGAAGCAGCCGTTAAACCTCAGTTCAGTCAGTTGCCACCGGCACCGGTTGTGCAGGAACAACCAAAGCAAGAGCCTAAAGCAGCTAAGCCGGGGTTTTTCTCTCGACTGATGAAGGGCCTATTCTCCGACGCCCCTGTAATCGACGAAAAAGATCGTAAAGAAAAGTCCACTAACAATCGAAGCCGATCGCGAAAAGAGGAAGAGCAAGGCGGTCGGCGACGCGGCAAGAATGGCAATGAGGCGCGGCGCGGACGTAGTGAGAGAACTGAGCGCGACCGCAACAGCGAAAGTGACGCTAAAAACAACGAGCGATCTCGCCGTAACAAACCTCAAACGCCTGCAGAGAACGGCAAGTCCGAACGCGCAAACGGTGATCAGGAAAAAACGGATCGCCGTAAGCCGCGACGAGAAGATCGCCGGCGCGGCAAAGAGTCAGCTCCGCAAAAACTGTCGGATACAACGGCTACGGAAACCGAACCCTTCGTGGCTGTATCACCCGAAGAAAGACAACCTTCAGCTGACGCCTTAGCCAACAGTAAACGGCAGCCAAAGCGTGACCGTAACAACCAACGGCAACCCAAGGCGGAAAAAGCCAAGCCCGTGGAGTCCAACGCCACCGTCGTCATTCAAGAGAACCCCAAACCGGCAAAACCGGTGGTCTCTGAAGAAGCGTCCAAACCGCGCGTAGGTCGAGCCAGCAACGATCCGCGGAACCGCAACAAGTCATCGGATGCAGCAAATAACGCCGCAACGGTAGCAAGCGTGGATCAGCAAACGAGCCAAGAAGAACGCCAAGAAACCGTTGAAGAAGCGAATCAGGGTGTACAGACGGTCAGCGGGAACTCGGTGGAAACCAAGGCAATAGAGCAAACCGTAGACGAAGCCTCCCTCGACACAGTGGAGCCAGTAGTAGAGACAGACCTGACCCCGTCCGCCACTGAGGTGCTCGGCTCTGAGAGCGCACCGACGGTTGATCAAGGATTATCAGCGGAACAGGCGACTCAAGAGGAACAAGCGGTGCCAGAGGAAGCAGCGGCCCCAGAAGAACCTGCATCTTCGGCGGACCAGGAGCTTTCGGCAGAGAGCCAGGCTGATCCGCAGACAAAGGCTGCAACGCCTTTCCCCCAGGAAGGTAAGGAAGAGCCCCATACCTCTGAGACTGAGAACCCGGCAGGCGCGGCTAAGGCGCCAGCGGACGCCACACCACCCCGTCCGGCTAGGGCAGCCAACGACCCAAGAGAGGTTCGACGCCGAGAAAGAGAAGCGGCCCTTCGCGCGCAAGGGGTGACTATCAACAATCCGGTTAAGGATCGTCAGGACACCACTGAAGGTTCCAACTCCAGTTCTACCTGAAAATCCGCCTGAACACTGCGCTGAACGGTACTGACAAAATCCAGTACCTCAGGCGCCGTGGCGTTGCCGTAGTTCACAAAGACTAGGGGCTGCTCGGGCCAACACCCGACATCTCCTTGTCGTATCCCCTTCCAGCCTGCTAGGTCTATCATTTGGGCTGCAGAAACCTTAAAGCTATTCTCGAAGGCGTACGGCCTTAGACCCAGATTACGAAGTCTTCGAGCATCCCCCTGATTAACAATCGGATTCTTGAAAAAGCTGCCGGCGTTGGGATAGTGCGCAGGATCCGGAAGCTTGCGCTGCCGTATCTCTATCACCGCCTCGGAGACCTGTTTGGGAGATGGGAGGTGACGACTGGGCGCGTCGGTCCCAGATACATCCAGGGTTTGAGCAAGCTCATCGTAGGAAACGTTGACGTGAGGACGGCATAACAGACGCAGCCTGACCGAGACGATAATCTGGCGACCCAAGCCACTGATCAGATTTTCTGCCCGCTTAAAGTAACTGTCGCGATATCCAAAGCCGCACGCTTCTCGGCTCAGCGTCTGCAAAGAACCGTCAGGCTGCAACACCTGTACGGAATCAATGAAATCAGCCACTTCCACGCCATAGGCGCCGATGTTCTGCACCGGCGCTGCACCAACGGCACCGGGTATCAGCGATAGATTTTCTAGGCCAAACCACCCTTGCTCAAGCGTCTCCTGCACAAACTCATGCCAGTTTTTACCGGCACCAACGTCAACCCAGATATGCTCATCGTTTCGATCAATCACCTTAATGTCCGCGTATTTGATCTTACAGATGGTCCCCTGCAGGTTTTCCATCAGAACCACATTGGACCCCTCGCCTAAACAGCGCAGGACTCGACCCTCTGATTTAGCCCAAATCATCGTCTGCTGGGCTTCCGCCAAAGAGAAGACCTCGACAAGATGTTCAGCGCGGGACGGCAAATTCAGAGAATTCGATATGGAAGCATGTTTGTGTTTCAAGGCGCTATCAGCCGAAAAGTTAAATTTATCCGAAGACCACAGGGTTTCTTGGTGGCCCTTAAACAATGCCGCTGACGCCCATCAAAGATCAGCAACGAACCATTTCCTAGCTCTAAGGTTTGACGGCTGTGGCGGTCGTCGTCGCCAATCACGTCGATACTAAAACGCCGCGTCGCGCCAATACTTAAGGAGGCAATGTGACCGGCGCAGCCTCGCTCATCGTCTCGATGCCAGCCCATGTAGTCCGCACCATCCGCATACCGGTTCAGCAACAGAAAATTGAACTTTTGCCCAGCCAGTTCTTCTATCCGACCTTTCAGCACTGCCAACGTCGGCGGCCATCCCACGGCTTCGTGATCAATACCGGTATAGCGATAGTTCAAACCCGCATCGCCAAACCATGCCAACTGCCTCGGTGCCAGCACAGGACGCCCAAATATCCGGAAAGACTCTCGCTGCCAATTCACGCGATTGCGATCTTCCAAATCCGTCAACCAGCCTGAGGCCTCGGCTGATGACAAAAAGTTCTCAATAAAACGCATGTCCGAATCCCAATACGTACAGTGCCCGTTCCCGCTTATTTTGCATACAGTAAAATTGCCACAGCACAAGCTGAATAAATCGGCCTAGGGTATATACTGAGCCGGTTTTCACAACCAACAAAAGGAAAGCCTGTGAACATTGAGGGAAAAGTAGCCGTCATCACTGGTGGCGCTTCGGGCCTAGGCCGTGCAACTGCAGAAATGATTATCGCCAATGGCGGTAAGGTAGCCATTCTGGATCTTAACGAGGATTTAGCAAAAGCTACGGCAAGCGAACTTGGAGACGCTAAGGCTTACCAGGTCAACGTGACCGACGATGAATCTGTCAGCACCGCCGTTAATCAAATCGCCGCAGACTTTGGCGCTATCCACATCAACGTAAACTGCGCAGGTATTGGTGCCGCATCTCGTACCGTTGGGCGGGAAGGCGCGTTGGATATCGCAAAATTCAATTTCATCATCCAGGTCAACCTTATTGGGACCTTCTCGGTTCTCAGCAAATGTGCGGCCATCATGCAGGTTAACGAACCAGAGGGCGAAGCCCTTGAACGTGGTGTGATCGTTAATACCGCATCGGTAGCAGCCTTTGACGGTCAAATCGGTCAAGCCGCCTATTCCGCGAGCAAGGCTGGCGTGTCAGGTATGACGTTACCGATTGCGCGGGACTTGTCGCGACAAGGGGTACGCATCTGCACAATTGCCCCCGGTATCTTCAACACGCCCATGATGGCTGGCGCACCGGATCAGGTTCGAGATCCGCTAATTGACATGGTTCAATACCCGAAGCGGTTGGGCTTGCCCCCAGAGTTCGCGCTGCTGAGCAAACAAATCGTCGAAAACCCTTATCTGAACGGTGAAACGATCCGTTTGGACGGCGGTATTCGCATGGCGCCCAAGTAGCCACCGCGCACCTCGCGTTGCCTATGCAACAAGGGCTTCAGGCGCTGAAAAGCGCCTGAACTCTTGCCAAGTCCTCAGGCGTATCGACTCCCCCCGGCACCGCTTTCGACGCTGCCAGTACCAGTAAATCCCTACCGGCTTGCAACCACCTCAGTTGTTCCAGGCGCTCTATGCTTTCCAAGCGTGATTCCCCTAACCCAACAAACTCGCGCAACGCCTGCACGCGAAACCCGTAGATACCAACGTGTCGCGCGGCTGCAACAGGCACTGCCTCTGGATTATCTCTGGGAAAAGGTAGCGGCGCTCTTGAAAACATCAGGGCTAGGCCGTCGTCGTCAGTTACAACCTTGACCACATTTGGATTGAAGAAGTCGTTCGCCTGATGCAGGGGTTCGGACAGGGTAGCCATGGGTATTTCCGGCCGTTCGACCATACCCTGAATCAACTGATCAATAACCTCTGAGGGAACAAGGGGTTCGTCACCTTGGACGTTAATCACAATATCGTCGCATGCCCAAACACGCTGCTGGACCACTTCCATAACGCGGTCCGAGCCGGACTGATGATCCGATCGCGTCATCTGGACGTCCCAGCCGGCCGCCTGCACTGCCTCAGCAACCCGGCTGTCATCCACCGCAACCACAATGTCATCGGCTTGAGCTTTCGCTGCCTGGGCCGCTACACGGACGATCATGGGTTGCCCCGCGATATCGGCAAGCGGTTTCCCGGGAAGGCGGGTAGATTCATATCGAGCCGGTATAACGATGTGAACTGCCATCACCCTTGCACCGTCTTGTTTTGATCTTCGGCTACCAAGCTGTCAGCGCCGGCCGATCCGGCGCCGGGGCGGATACCTCGGTCCGCCATCAATTGAAGCAGATTTGCCGTGAAGTCAGGATCTAGGTCTAACGAGATTTCCAGCGCCCAGACAAAGCTCAGATCCACATCTAAGGCCGCCAGCTTCATCCCATCTTTTTCGGTGCAAACGATCGGATTCCCGGCCGCAAAGTCCAGTTCCTCGCCACTGTAGCCGTGATGGTCTGGATACAGGTGCGGTTCCACGGAAATACCAAGATCGGTCAGCGATCGCAAAAAACGGCTTGGATTACCAATCCCGCACAGTGCATGCACCCAAGGATAGCGTTCGGCAAATTCATTTATCGGAGTTTTGGCACCATCGCTCAGGCGCTTGAAGCTCAAAGGAACGGTCCGCATTGTAAACTCTAGCGGTACCAAGCCAGAGGCCCCGCCATGGCTGATGACCAAATCCACCGAAGACAATCGCTCTACCGGCTCGCGCAAGGGCCCGGCTGGCAACAGCAGCCCGTTGCCGACGCCCCGCGCCGCATCAACCACCGCTATCTCAATATCACGCGCCATGGCGTAATGCTGCAGGCCGTCGTCAGCGACAACCACGTCACAGCCTGCTTGCTCAAGCAGGGCTATGCCTTTGTTGCGTTCGGCGGCTATGGCGACGGGACACTGAAGCTTCTGTTTGAGCATTACGCCCTCGTCCGAGTAAACGGTTGCAGAGGCTCCTGCTGGAATCAACGCACCCTGGCGACTGAGTTTCCCCTTGTATCCGCGTGAGACCACCCCGGGGGAAAACCCTTGCGCCGTTAAGAGGTCGACTAAGGCCAGCACCAGCGGCGTCTTGCCGGTCCCACCAACGGTAATATTGCCAACCACTAAAACCGGCAAACGCGCACCGTCTGTGGCACTTTTGGCCTGCAATCGAAGTCTCTGCTGAGCCGCTCGACGCCCGCTGACCCAAGCGTATAGCCATGACAGCGGCAGCAGGCATTTGACCCAAAACCCATCGTTATACCAGGCCCGGGTAATGGCATTAGCTGACTGACCCAGCAGCGACCCTGGCCTTGCCGCTTGAATGTTTGTTTGCAATACGGGGGATGCCGGAAATGGAGCCTCTTCTTCCTCGTCCTGAAATTGCGCACCATAAAGGTCTGAATAGAGGCCGCCCTTGGCCAGCAGCGCCTGATGAGTTCCCTGCTCGACGATTTTTCCTTGGTCCATGACGACAATAACGTCCGCAGATTCCACCGTAGACAGCCGGTGGGCAATGACGAGGGTTGTCCGTCCCTGCATAACCTCCTCTAAGGCCGCTTGAATCGCTTTTTCTGATTCGTTGTCCAGGGCAGAAGTCGCTTCGTCCATGATCAAAACAGGCGAATCTTTCAACAGCGCCCGGGCTATGGCTATACGTTGGCGCTGCCCCCCAGAAAGCAGCACCCCGTCATCCCCGATCAGGGTCTCAAGACCATCGGGCATCTGACTGACAAATTCATCGGCATAGGAGCGACGTAGCGCCTCGTTGATTTGCTCATCGGACGCACCAGCCATATCCCCATAGGCGATGTTGTTGCGCAGCGTATCGTTAAACAGGGTCACTTGCTGACTAACGAAAGAAATATGCCGACGCAAATTGGTCAGCTCGAAGGTTTGAATGTCGTTTCCGTCGAGCAAAATGGAGCCACGCTCTACCTCATAAAACCGAGGCAAAAGACTGGCCAATGTGGATTTACCGCTACCTGAACGACCAACCAACGCCACCGTTTGCGCCGGAGCAATTTTCAGCTCGATATCTTTCAGTACATCAGGGCCGTCTTCGGCATAACGAAAGCTGACGTTCTGCACCGTCACCTCGCCTTGGGCGCGCTCTAGGGTGTAGGTGCCCAAGTTCTCCTCAACGCCGGAATCCAACTGGGCGAAGATGTCTTCTGCCGCCGCGAACCCGCGCTGCAGCTTGGCATTAACTTCAGAGAGGTTACGTATTGGCCGGCCCAACATCCCGGCCAACACCAAAAACTCAACGGCCTTGCCACTAGACAGCTGCACCCCAAATTCGGGGCTGTACAGAACCAGAATCAAGCCGCACAGAGCCAATACAATAATCGATTCGTTAGTCTGAGAACTCAGTACCTTGGTGATCACCATCTTCATATTTTGCTGGCGATTCACCTTGCTGGCGGCGAGAAAGCGTTTTTCCTCTTGGTCTTGTCCACCAAAAATTTTGACCTCTCGATACCCATTGGCCACCTCGGAAACAACGTGGGTGACGTCGCCCATGGAATGTTGAATGCGCCGGCTTATGCGGCGAAACCGGTTGCTGGCGAACACCACAATTAGTCCCAATAAGGGCGCCATGGCGATAAACAGCATGGTCAGGCGCCAATCAATCAACAGCAAAAAGACTAGGTAGGCGATCACCTTCAGACCGTCTTTGATCAGGGCTCTAAGCGCGTCGGTACCGGTATCGCGCAACTGGGTCACCGTAAAGGTTATTTGGGAAACAATATGACCTTGCGATGCACCGTCAAAGTAACGACTGGGCGATTTAAGGATGTGCCCAAAAAGCTCTTCGCGCAGATCATAAACAACGCCAAAAGAAACTCGCGACATCGCGGCTTCTCCGACTATGGCACCAAGAGCTCTGGAAATCGCCGCAATGCCCATCATGATCGGAATGGTCGCAGCGGCCCTTATTTGAGCGTCTTCCCAGCCATCAATTAGGCTTCCGAACAGCGTCACAAAATATGCTTCCGCACCAGCGGCCAGCGCAAAACCAACAAAGGCGCAGATCAGCAATACCCAGTAACGACCCACATAAGACAGCAGACGCCGATAAATGGTCCAATCAGACTTCTCCTTCGAAATACCGCTCACCTGCTACTCCAGTTAATTTCGTTGCCCCCGCCGGCGTTAGGTGCCATCAGGCCCGTTGTCCCAAGACTCACCCGAGTCAATCCGACGCTGGCGCATGCGTCCAGAACGGTAACCACCGCTTGATGCGCGGCTGCGGCATCCGCTCGGATCAGCACCGACAGTTTCTGCGCCTCCGAGGCCGATAACCCCTGAACCTGTTGCTCCAGCATTTCGACTAAGGACGCAAAATTGCCTTCCACGGACACACCGTTGAGTGAATATTGTCCTTGGGCGTTAACGCTAATTTCCAGCTGCTTCGATACTACCGCCGCGCCTTCCCGAGACTCCGGCAAATTTACCGAGATACTTTTATTTTGAACAAAATTCGTCGATACCATGAAGAACAGCAACAGCAAAAACACCACATCGATCAGTGGTGTTATCTCGATTCCGGCTTCCCGTCTGGCGGCACTAGAACGCGCCATCAGTCTCTCTTGGTTTCGCAAAGCGGAAGACACTGGCAAGATTAATGCGTCGATCCGATGGGGGCCGATTTGCGTCGCCTTCGGTGGGGGCATGCCAGATCAGCTGTGCTTTCACCGCGCAGCCCTCATCTGCTCAAAAAACCGGTTGCTGGTGGCTTCAACCTCTATCAGCAAGGCGTCGATGTGCCGTAATGTGACGCGGTGACAAATCAGCGCAGGGATGGCCACCATCAAACCTGCTGCGGTCGTTACCAGCGCGGTCGAAATACCACCGGCCAAGAGCTGTGTCTCGGCTTGTTGGGCCGCAAACAACTGATCAAATACGTCAATAAGCCCCACAACTGTCCCCAGAATACCCAACAGTGGACAGATCGATGCGATTACGCCCAGCACGGTGAGGTAGCGCTCTAAATTGTGAGCAATCATGTCCAATGCACCACGCGTGACTTGTTGAAATTCATCCTGAGGCAACGAGAGGTTAGCTAGACCGACGGCAAGCACATAACCCAGTTGGGAAGTTTGACTCAACTCGTCCAGTGCCGGCGCCTGATTCGGCCACCCAGCCGTATTTTCCAAGCGTGCCAGCAGAGGTTCAGGTAAGACTTGGGAGCGGCGCAGGGACCACCAGCGCTCCAAACTAATTGCTAGCACCGCGATGCTGCACAACAAAATCGGCAGCATCAAAACGCCGCCAGCCGAAAAAAGATCGAGCATTAGTTTAAAACCACACAGTTGCGCGCTACCACGAGCAGCCCCGGGCAGAAATCGGCCAATAACCGTGCACCATGCCGTCTTCTTCGCGTACCCAGTACTGATCGTACAAATTCACCGTTGGGTCACAGTGGGGTACAGCAAACTCCAGCACATCACCCAGCATCACGCCCAAACCTTGATTATCACCGGGGTTGCTGTCCGCCGATTCGGACCGTAAGAGAACACCGTGTTCGTCTCCGGCAAATCGAAATTGCAGTTCCGGCCGTCCGTCACAGACCGGGTTCACGCTGTCTGACGCGAAAGCCTTGTAGCCGCCATCTACGGTAATCGTCGAAGGTTGGGGCTGAGAAATGGCGGTACACGCCACGGTCAGAGCCAAGTCAAAGCCTTTAAAGCGGTCCGAGTCAGCGCCGCCCACCTGCCGGTACTCCTCATCCATGAAGATATAGCTGCCTACCTGAAGATCCGTCAGGCGCTCAATACCGACATCGATATCGTAAGTGCCTGTTCCTCCTCCGGTGACAATGTCTGCCCGAACGCCCCGCTGCTCTAACAAGTCGAATTTAGCCGACAAACGATCCCAAGAACGAAGGGACTTTTCTCGTCGTTTTTCAAACTCCGGAATGTGCATGATATGCCCCGCGTAATGCTGTACCCCGGCAAAATAGAAGCGCGAATCCTCGTGTACACGATCGAGTAAACGCAGAAAGACATCGTCTTCACGCAATCCCGTCCGTCCCATGACAACGTCCAAGTCCAGCACCAAGCCCACGGATTTGCTTGCGTCGATTTCGGCGTCCAACGCATCGAGCCCCACGACAGAGTCCACCACCAGCAGCAGCTCAGCCTCACTGGATGCGATAGCGTTTATTACTCGCGCCTTTTGCCTTGTCGACACAGGCGATGTCACCAGAACACTGGCAATACCCGCATTCAACATCACTGCAGCTTCGCTGACTTTGGCTGTACATATACCAACGGCGCCGGCAGCCATTTGCACCTTGGCAATCGCGGGACACTTATGCGTTTTAGCATGGGGTCTGAAGCCCTTACCGTGGGAACCCAAATGTTCAGCCATGGCTTTTATGTTGATTTCCATGGTCGGCCGATCCAGCACCAAGGCAGGGGTCGGCAACTCCGCTACTTCAAGCGGGCGTGCTAGCGTTACTGGTTCCCAAGGTCGCCCTGTAACCGCGTTTAGCGCCAAATCGATTGCTGTTGTCAAACCGCCCCCTACTGTGCTGTTGCCCCGGGTGCAGCCCAGAGTCCAAGTATTCAAAGCGCACCGTCGCGCTGTGAAGTCACATCATAACGAGGTTATTGAACAATAGCAGTGGGGGGAAGTATCGCCGATGTTCGCGTTGCATCATCGTTCTCAGGAGCTTCGGCAATGGCACCGGCGCTTGCTTTCAGATGAATGGATTTTAATTTTGCTGGCGTTGTTCTTCGGCGTGCTGAATACGAAGCGCCGCAATCAGGTGCCTGCATATTGCACGGCCGGCCTGCCTGGAATCGCTTTCGTTATCGGCTTCGTCAAATCGGTTTTGGTTGCGGGCCGGCTCACCGAGCTTTAGGTCGGTCAATCGGTACGGCATCGTAGCCCGCTCTCTGATTGCCGCCAGATCCTTCCTTTGCGGCTTCGTGAACTCTAGCTCCGGTAGTTCCGGATGCTGGGGCAGCAGCTCTTGTTGTTTGTTTTGTTGCGCCCTGCTGTGCTTTTGTTGCGCCCTGCTGCGCTTTTGTTGCTGCTGCCTCTCAGGCCGGATGCGCTCACGCGCCCAAACCTGTTTACCACGCCCCTTCGGCCGCTGGCGCAGTTCCCTCGTCAGCCGATATACCTCGTGCCAATGCTCGGCCGCAGCCTCATGGGGACTGAACTGGCCTCGGGAACTTTGCCCATAGGCCATTTGCTGTGGGATTACCGCGGGGTCTAGGCTCTGATTACGCTTGCTCATACTGTATAAATATCATGTACTGTATATCTATACAATAGCGCTACTTGGACACTTCAGAGATCTTCAATCCGTCCGCTTCCCAATCTCCGTAGAGTTTGGCACCCGCCTCATACCCCTGACTGAGCAATGCCTCTGCCAAGGGATTTTCGACCATGCGCTGTATTGCACGTTTCAACGGCCGGGCACCGTAGACCGGGTCATAGCCGGCTTCGCAGAGGGTCTCCATGGTTTTCGGGCTTAGAGTCAGACTCAGATCCTGGTCTGCCAATCGGTGATTGAGCAGGTCCAACTGCAGGTCGGCTATGCGCTCAATATCCTCATGAGCCAAGGGCCGGAAGACCACGACATCGTCGATCCGATTAATAAACTCCGGTCGAAAGTGCTGGGCCACAATCCCCATCACCATACTGTTAAGACGGTCATCCACACCGGAAGACGCTTCGCAGTCACTGCCGGCTTCTTCGGTAAAGGTTTGAATGGCCTGAGAACCTAGGTTAGACGTCATAACCAGCACACAATTACTGAAGTCGACAGTTCTGCCCTGACCGTCAGTCAACCGACCATCGTCCAGCACCTGCAACAGAATATTAAATACATCGTTGTGCGCTTTTTCGATTTCATCCAGCAATATCAGCGAATAGGGCTTGCGACGAACCGCTTCCGTCAGATACCCGCCCTCCTCGTAACCAACATAGCCAGGAGGGGCCCCAATTAGCCGCGCCACCGAGTGTTTTTCCATAAATTCAGACATATCCACTCGAATCATGGCGTCAGCGGAGTCAAACAACACCTCGGCCAGCGCTTTGCAAAGCTCGGTTTTGCCCACGCCGGTGGGCCCTAAAAACATAAAGGACCCATTCGGTTTGCTAGGGTCTGCCAGTCCAGCCCGTGCCCTGCGCACGGCCTGACTCACCAAAGCGATTGGCCGTGTTTGACCGACTACCTTTTGGCCAAGGGTTTCTTCTAGCTGCAGCAGTCGCTCTTTTTCCTGCGCGAGCAAACGGGCTACCGGAATACCCGTCCACTTGCCCACGACCTCGGCAATTTCCTCGGCGGTCACCTTGTTACGCAGCAAACGAGGCTGATCCTCCTCCGCTGCCGTGCCAGCCTCTGCAGCGTTGGCTTGCTCGTTCAGACGGCGTTCCAGCTCAGGAATAATCCCGTACTGCAGTTCGGACATTCGCGTCAGATCACTTTCTCGGCGCGCTGCTTCAAATTGCTGACGGGCAGCCTCAAGCTCTTCCTTTGTATCTTGCGACCCTTTCAGGGCCTGCTTTTCGGCTTCCCAGATGCGTTCGAGCGCCGCATATTCGTCCTCACTGTCCTGAACCTCGAGCTGCAAGTCCTGCAAACGTTTCTTGCTCGCCGGGTCATCTTCTTTTTTCAGAGCCTCCATTTCCATTTTCAGCTGCATCATTCGTCGATCCAAAACATCCATACTTTCGGGCTTGGAATCCATTTCCAGACGAATTCGACTAGCGGCCTCATCTATCAGGTCTATGGCTTTGTCCGGCAACTGTCGATCGGTGATGTAACGGTGGGACAAATTTGCGGCTGCGATAATGGCTGGATCGGTAATGTCCACCCCATGATGGACTTCATAGCGCTCCTTCAGCCCCCTCAAGATAGCGATGGTGTCTTGCAAACCCGGCTGGTCTACCTGCACTTTTTGAAAGCGGCGCTCCAGGGCCGCGTCCTTTTCAATGTACTGGCGGTATTCGTCCAAAGTCGTCGCGCCGACACAGTGCAGTTCGCCTCGGGCCAGCGCCGGCTTCAGCATATTACCTGCATCCATGGCGCCATCGGCCTTACCGGCACCCACCATCGTATGCAGTTCGTCTATGAAAAGGATTATGTTCCCTTCCTGCTTCGACAGGTCGTTCAACACAGCCTTGAGTCGTTCTTCGAATTCGCCCCGGTACTTCGCGCCAGCAATCAATGAGCCGAGGTCCAGAGACAGGACTCGTTTATCTTTCAAACTATCCGCGACTTCACCGTTAACAATGCGCTGAGCCAGCCCTTCAACGATGGCCGTTTTACCTACGCCCGGTTCGCCGATAAGCACTGGGTTATTTTTGGTGCGTCGCTGCAACACCTGTACGGTGCGCCGAATTTCCTCATCCCGACCAATCACCGGATCCAGCTTGCCTTGCTCGGCTAGTGCTGTGAGGTCCTGAGTGTATTTCTCCAGCGCATTGCGCGTTTCTTCGTCGTTTTGTGATTCCACCGTCTTACCCTGCCTTTGCATTTGGATAAATGATTCAACCGCTCGCCCGTCTAACCCTGCGGCTGTTAAACATGGGGCCACCTGTTGATCTTTAAAGAGACTGAGAACAATCCATTCCTCAGGTACATAGCTGTCCCCTGCTTTTGCCGCCCGACTTTGTGCCGCGCGAAGGGTAGTCTGCAGACCCGGACTCGCGGATAGCTCCGCTGCTGGGGAGCCTAGGGTAGGCAGATTCCGAACAACCTCACCCAACGCCTGTCGAAGCTTCTCTAAATCGGCTTGAGTGTTGTTCACCGCCTGAGACAGAGTAGAATCTTGAGTGCCAGCCATAACAGCGGCAAGATGAGCCGATTCTAAGTTTGCGTGCGCGGCCGCTACCGCCGCCATGTGGGCTTCCGCCAAAGCCGCTTCTACGCGTCGAGTCCATTGCATTGTCATTGTTCAAGCCTCCCAAAAGCTGACCAAAAGCTCGCTGCCGGCGGCAAGTTGACAACTCTTTCACTCGCCGTCTGGTGCAATTGATTGGGTGTAATTTTGCTTTTTCAAGCGGTTGTTCGATCCGCTTCGAGTCGGCATGAGCTTTTTGTTAGGAAATATGCGACCAATGATCCGCTGCGAGTACTTTGACAACCAAACGGCGGCGGGCTATCCGTCGGACTCAGCCGTCGGTCAGATTGTCTTGCAGCCTAACCACTCGTTGAGTTGGAAGGCGTTGAAATATTTCCTAGCGTTTATGATGGTTTTGTCGTTTTCCATCGCCATTGCTTTCCTGTATTTCGGATACTGGCTGGTACTGCCCTTCACCGGTCTGGAGATGGCCGTCCTGAGCTATTGCCTCTGGCTTTGTCTGCGCCGCACCAGCCTGCAAGAGGTCATCACCTTTAGCGCGGAAGAAATACGATTAGAGAGCGGCATCGACAGCCCAGAAAAGACAGAAATTTGGGAACGTTTTTTTACCAAAATTCACGTCAATCAGGCCGTCCATCCGTGGTATCGCAAGACCGTCTCGTTAGTTCATCGTGGTGACAGATTCGAAATCGGCTCTTTCCTGACCCACAAAGAACAGGATCAGCTGATCGAGTCTCTGCACGATATGGTTCGTCGCGCCGATGCCGCCATGGTGAATCGCGGCTAAGGCGATTGCCCCGTTTTACGAATTTGACTCACTCACCTTGCCTTAATGGGCCTGACTGCGATGAAGCTTAATATTCGGCGAAGAGTCCGAACACCATTGAACTGCGCCGCTGTCGGCCGTGTTGATCTGCCGGGAACCTTCCCACTGATATCGCTGCACGACGCGAGGATGGGGATGCCCATAACGGTTATCCCGACCAGCACTGTAAATCACCGATTGTGGCGCGAGGTGTCGCACGAAAGCCATGGAAGACGATGATGCACTGCCATGGTGGGGTGCCAGCAAAAACGCCACCGTTGGTGGCAAATAAGGCAATAACACTTCCTCGGCCAAGGCTGAAATGTCGCCACTCAAAAATGCCGTCCTCCCATTGTTAAGCGGGTTGGTCTGAACCAGCAGCGTGCAAGAGCGATCATTGTCGGTTTTCAGGCTTCCCGCTTGCAGCGTGGTAAAACGAACGCCATCCCAGTACCAGCTTTTATTGTGCGGGCACTTGTCCGGACCAAGTTCTGGTAGTGACTCAAAGTAGCCGCGAAAAAAGTCCAAGCCTCCGGCGTGATCAAGATCTGTGTGGCTGAGCAGCAGCAGGTCCAGATCGTGTTTTCCTGTTGAGCGCAGCATTGGCAGAATTTGCGAGCGGGCTAGGCTTCCGGTTTCAAAACCGGGACCGGTATCCACCAATAGCCGATGCCGAGTGGTATCTACCAAGGCCGCGCTCCCCTGCCCTACATCAACCACTCGGATACAAAATTCGCCCTCAGGCACGCGGGCATTTGTCTGCAAACCCAAAACCAGCAACCCAACGCCGGCTCCCAGACGCACGTAGGCAGAAACAGGGAGCAGCAGTATTAGGCCGCTAACCAGACCAACCGAGACGGTTTCGATGCTGACAAAGCCGATACTGACACTCCTTTTCGGCACAATTTCCAGCAAAGCCGTTAACAAGGTTTCAATTAACAGAACGCTGAAATCCGCCACGTGCAAAATCGGGTTCGCGATCGAGGCCAGCACGAAACTCAACGCACTGGGCCATACGTCGCTGATCGCGTGGATACCTAGGCCGAGAAACAAACAAGGCACCGTGACCAAGGTAAGAATGGGGACTGCCAGATAGTTGCCGGGCAACGCAACAAGAGCCGATTGCCCAATCACCAGCACCGCTAGCGGTGAAAGGCCGATAAACAACACCACCTGCGCCAATATGGTTCCTGAAAGCGCAGAAGTTGCCGATCGCCGCGGCAAAAAAAAGAACAATAAAACGGCGACAGCGCCATAGGACAACCAAAAACCAGAACGAAAAACTTGCAGCGGCATAGCAGCGCTGGTTACTAACATCGACGCAGCCAGCACGTACCACATGGCGCTGGGGCGTTGAGTTAGCTTCAACGCAAACACGACCAGGAGCATAACGGCGACACGCATCACTGGAGAACCTGCACCGGTAGACCAGCCGATCCATAATGCGCCTGCGCAGACCACGGCAGCGGCGGCAAGCGCGGGGAGATCCCGCCGCCGATGCATACCAAGCATGCGCAAAGGAAAAAACAGCAAGGCAAAGAGCATCAATGAAAGTACTGAGACGTGCAAACCGGAAATTACCAGCAAATGGATGGTGCCCGTGAGCCTGTAAACCTCCCAAATATCCGGCGCCACATAACCCCCGTCGCCTGTGACCAAGGCTTGCAACACTCCGGGGCGCACCAATCCAAGATCGCGCAGCTCGGCCCGTAAGTACTCGGCCCATCGGTTTCTGCGCGGCACGCTTGCGGCCTCGTCTAGGTGGTGAACCTCGCGCACGTATCCTGTCCCGGCAAAGCCGGCGGCAATCAGCCAACGTCCATAATCAAACGCGCCGGGATTAGCAGGCCCCCAAGGCGCCTTAAGTTTGACCGTTGCGACAAAGGATTGACCGGCCGCTGGCGGGAGCTTGCTGGTCCAACCCAGCAACACCTGCTTACCGACTAAACTCGCGCAATCGGCCCGCGCCTTTGACCCCTCGTTCACCTCTGCCTTGAACGGATCCGCACCCTCTTCCAATCCAAATGTCTTTCGAGCTTTGGTACGTTTGCGAGCGTTCTGTTTTTCGGGCTGATCATGCCACCGTACTTTTGCGGCTATGGCCCACCGGCCGTGTGCGCGGGGCTTTACATCAATAACTGTTGCCGTCACCTTCAGATCTACACCGGTCGCGCATTCCGGTATGATTGCGCCTTTACCGAGCATCCATGCCCATCCGACATGGATGCCACACAGAAACACAGTTACCGCGAGTCCATGACGACACAGTTGGTGCCCGGATCTAGCGAACGAGCTAGAAAACGCCTGCTGACCTAAAGCAATAAGCGTTTTCACAGGACATCGCAGCGCCGGCTAGCGACAGTAAACCGGCTCGAGAATTCTGGTACCAACATGACAATGGCTATGCCAATCCGACATTAGATTCCATGATGAGAGAAAGACTGCGTACATTAGTTCCGAGCCGGGAAAAGTTGCGTGAGATATCTGCCCTTCGGCCTGTCGCTCATCTGCTTCATCGGTCCGAACTATGGCACCTCAATCGCCGCTCGGTATCTGGCGCAGCATTCGTCGGCCTATTCTCTGCGTTCATACCGTTGCCCTCGCAAATGTTATTGGCCGCGCTAATCGCCCTGGTTTTCCGGGTCAACCTGCCCATCTCTGTCGCCCTAGTTTGGGTCACCAATCCGATCACTATTCCCCCAATGTTTTATGCCTCTTATCGCGTGGGTGCTTGGGTTTTAGGCATTGATACGGACGCCCCAGGCCTAGAGTTCACAGTCGATTCTTTGACGGCAAATTTCTTCAGCATCGCCGAGCCGTTATTTGTAGGGGCCTTTATTTGCGGCTCAGTCAGCGGCAGCCTTGGCTTCACTGTCACCCACTTTATTTGGCGCCATCGGGTTGTCCGACTGTGGCGTCAGCGCCAGCGACGACGAGCCTTGGATCGGCACAAGGCACAAACTGCTGGAGAGAGCAAAGACCCGAAAGGAGAGACTCACCGCCCGTCTTGAGCGCGGTGTCCTGCATCAGTTTAAATGCAGTAACGGGCCTCGTGAGCCGCGTAACAGCGCTCCTAGTGAAGATGTCGAGCTGGTTGCAGATGACTCGCGCGCTTGGCAGGCAGCCAGGCCGAGATCAGGGCAACCACGCTGCTGAGCAAAACGATGGCGCTCAAGTCCCACCAAAGCACGCGGGTGGGCACGGAAACAAAATAAGAGCCATCGAGTAAGTGCTGCCCCGTGAGGCCGGCTAATGCATCGATCAACGCGTCCACATTTGCCGTCATCAACAACCCCAGCAGAAGTCCAGCAAGGGTGCCCAGAACCGCCACAAACGCGCCTTGGGACAAAAACAGTCCGAGAATGAAGCGACGGCTGGCCCCCATGGTGCGCAACATGGCAATTTGCGAGCGTTTGTCGTGCACCATCATGGACTGGCCGGCAATGACATTAAATCCCGCTATCGCCACCACCAAAAACAACAGAACGAACATCATGCTCTTTTCCATACGGACAGCTTGGAACAACTCACCATAGGTTTCTTCCCAAGTGTCAACCTGGAGCGATTTCTCTATTGCTGCTAGCCGCGCACCCACGGCCGCCGCATCCATAGGATCTTCCAGCACAATCCGGGTGCCCAACTGGCCTAGAGACTGCCAGTAAGCATCGCTGTGTTGATCTAAATTCACGAGCACCATGGCGTAATCGGTTTCGGCTCCCATTTCAAAGGTGCCTGCTAGGTTTAGACGCAGCCAGCGAAGCGAAACGCTGTCTCCCTGCGCGACGGAGACTCCAATCACCACAGGGTCACCTAAAGATAACCCCTGATAACGAGCTAACGGTTCTCCGACAATAACGGAGTTGGGCATGCGCTGGAGATTATCGATATTGCCGCGCCGCATGACGTCACTCAGATCCGCCGAGGCTGCCGAGTCACTGCCAGCAAAACCGATTACCGTCACTGGCAAAGTCCGTGAACCGGCGGCCACCACAGCAAAGCCCTGAAAATACTTGCCGGCTCCTCGAACGCCCTCTTGCAACGACAGCGCCGTCTGCAAATCAGGTGACATTGGCGTCTGCGAGACGGTGACATGTGGGATGCTGCCAAGCAGACGCTGACGCAACTCCTGATCAAACCCGTTCATAACATTCACAACCAAGGTCAGCACGGCCACACCCAGCACCATCCCTACCAATGACACCCAAGTAACAAACCGGGCAAATCCGGTGGCACCCTGCAGCAGCATTCTTGCGGCCATTTGATTTAGCAGCCCAGCCGCCTGCCGTGAGCGACCGGCCATACTAGCCCCCACCAACGAACTCAGAACTTAGCCGCCCCGCAGACAGGGTTAGCACCCGGTCAAAGTGAGTCAGCATGGAGCGATCGTGCGTCACCACAAGTAAAGTCACTCCGTGAGCGTTACTGAGCTCTACCATCAGCGACATAAGTTCTTGGGCGCTCGCATCGTCTAGGTTTCCGGTCGGCTCATCTGCCATCACTAACTTGGGTTGGTGCACGAGGGCTCTAGCCACCGCGACGCGCTGCCGCTCGCCCCCGGACAGCTCGGAAGGCAGATGCGCCACTCGGGCCTCTAGCCCGACCCTTGACAGCAGTTCAAAACTGCGCCGCTCCGCATCTTTACGACCCACTCCGTTTAAGCGCAGGGGTAAGGCCACATTCTCCAGTGCGCTAAACTCAGGCATCAGGTGGTGCTGCTGGTATACAAAACCCATATCGCGACCGCGCAATGCGGTTCTAGCTTCGTTGTCGGCGGCGGTCACAGATTGTCCCGCCATTTGAATATCTCCGGAATCGGCTTCGTCCAATCCCGCCAGCACATGCAGCAGGCTGCTCTTGCCAGACCCAGAGCGCCCGACAATGGCAACCCTCTCACCAGCCGAAAGCTCAAGATCCACGCCGTTAAGCACCTCTATCTCGGCATCACCCATCTGGTATCGCTTGACTACATTTTTCGCAGTTAGCAGGCGGACGCGATCATTCATTGGCCAGCACCTCACTGGGCAGTAGCTGGGTGGCCCGCCAAGCCGGATAAAGGCTAGCCAAAAACGTGGCGGCAACCGCGATCGCGCCAATGACCAACAAATCCGAGGCTAAAATTTGCACGGGCAAATAGGAAATAAAGTACTGGGACATCAGGTCATAACCAAGATTTTTGGATAGCGAGTTAACCAGATAAGGTATCAGGTAGCCCAGACCGACGCCCACGAGCATTCCCACCGCGGTACCTGCTAATCCAAGCAATACGCCCATTGAGCTAAACAAGCCCAGCACTCGTCTGCGACTGGCTCCCATACTGCGCAAGATAGCGATATCGCCACGACGCTGTTCCACAATCATGATTAGGCCGGACACCAGATTAAATGCCGCTACCGCTATGAGCAGAGAAAACAACAAGAACAGCGTGGCCTTTTGCACAGAAATCGCCTGATAAAGAGTGCCAAACTCTGTCATCCACGACTGAACTCGCAATTCTGAGACGGGCCACTGCGCACGCAAGAATGCGCGTGCTTGATGTGGGTCAAACAGGTCCGCTAACCGGCCCTGTACGCCGTGGACTTGCCCGGGCATTCGCAGCAGCCGCTGAGCGTCTTTTAACGACACGAAAACGCCGCTGGCATCCAACTGGGACTGGCTGGCAAAAATACCAACCACTTGAAATCGTTTCTGCCTAGGTACGGCGCCAGCAAGACTGATGCGTCGATCCGGCAGCAAAAGTACGAGGGAATCACCAACCTTCACGCCGATTTGCTCTGCCAAACGAGCGCCAATCGCCAGACCAAAGGGTACCTGCTGGACACGAGACCAGTCCCCTGCGCTGACAAACTTCGCCAACCCACTCACTTTTGAATACTCTTGATCTATGCCGGTGATTTGCGCGGCGCGAACTTGACCATTGGCCGCCACCAATCCGCTACTGGTGATCACAGGTGCCAATGCAGCCAAACCCGCCTCACCCGCCGCATTGCCGGCCTCAGGCAATGAATTCATTGCCACGCCTTGAGACGAAATGGCGCTGATATGAGGCAGCACATTCAGCAAACGTTCACGCAACTCGCGCTCAAACCCATTCACAATCGAAGTCACGAACACCAATACGGCGATACTTATCACCAATCCCGCGAGAGCTAACGTTGATACATAGGACAAATCGCCGCGCCCGCTGACCCCGCCCTTGCCAAAGGCATAGCGCAACGCAACAAAAATAGTGAGGTTAGAAACGGTCACGCGGGCTGTCAGCTGCGTCGGCGCGGAACTGGTGGGACCGTTGCCTTTGGAAGCGAGAGATAAGGCCCGAACTATTGACCAACACGGCGAGACAGCTCGTTAGCACCCGGTCCTTGATCGGAGGGACCTTGAGCGCTGCCGGAAAATGCGCGGCGGCCGTCTGGGGCAAAGGGAGATTTTTCGCAGTTCTGCGGATCGCCTCCACATACCTCACACTCCATTTCCATGCCCAAGGCTTTCATGCCGCCGCAGCTCCCAGCAATAGGCTGGCGTCCAAAAATTACGCCTACGGCCATAGCTGCCGTGAGGGCAAGCATTACAAAAAAAGCAACGATGATCGTTTCCATATGCTACTCCGTAGACGTCGGCAAAAACGTTTGCATAGGCTCAGTATAGCGCTCAATAAACTGGCCATCAGCGGTTTTCTCAATAATCAGCACGGGCAGATCCAGCCGTCGGGCCATATCAAGACCCGGATCGGCCCCGAGCACCATAATCGACGTCGCGTAGGCATCGGCAAGCATCGCCCTTGGATGAATCACGGTTACAGAAGCCACTTGATTGTCCGCCGGCAAGCCGCTGCGAGGATCAATGACGTGGTCAATCCGCACACCTTCGACTTGGCGAAAGTTTCGATAGTCGCCAGAAGTGGCTACCGCAAGATCCGTAATTTCCAGTACTTTTTGGATCGCACCCTGTCTTCCGGGAACAGGACGCTCAACGCCAATCCGCCAGGACGAGCCTTTGGCATTACGCCCCGCCAGTCGCATCTCGCCGCCAATATCCACCATATAGTCCGTGCAAGACGCAGCGGCTAAACTGTCGGCCACCTCATCAACCCCCAAGCCCTTCGCCAGCGCAGACATATCCACATAAACCTCGTCCGCAGTCTTCAACGCCTTTGAGTTTACGTGATCCAACTGGAGCTGATGCATGCCCACCCAGCGGGCGGCGAGCTGTTGAGCTTCGATGGACGGCAACGCCACAACCTCTGCAGGACCAAAGCCCCAAAGGTTGACCAAGGGGCCAATGGTGACGTCAAACGCGCCTTGACTCTCGCGCCATACATCAAAAGCAGCCTGCAGGACTGAGATCATGCGTGGTGTTAACTCAATCCACTGACCTGCCGCTGCCCGGTTGAATCTGCTGATCTCCGACTCAGGAAGATACGTTGAAAGGCTTAAATTAAACGCCTCAAGCAGGCTGTCGATATCGCCTTGGACGATTTCGCAACCTTCACTGACCCGATATTGGATTCGGTAGTAGGTTCCCATCGTTCTGCCATCGATCACCCGGTATTCGGGGACCCCGCTGACGGTGTCGGCTCCTTCGCCTTCAGATATCCCGCATGCGGCAAAAGTACCGGCCAAGAACACTAGGGCTATCGCCCTTGCAGCACGGAACACCGCGCAGAGCGCTTGTGAACGAATATTCATAGCCTAGTGTAACGCGGAGCGAGGCTCGGACCCAGAACGTAACGACCGGAGCGCGGGCGAATGATGAACGCTCCCGTTTTGCTAATTAGATCTGTCCAAGGCAACATTCTCCGGACTAGGGGCAACTGTAATCCGCAACAAATGCAATTTTCCGCCAAATCAGGATGCTCCGAACCCACAGGCATATGGATCTATCTATGAACTCACGTTGGTTTGCGCCGCTGATTATTGTGTCGGCAGTTTTCGGTTGGCTGGCTGCGGTCACCTTCCCCGATACCCTGTGGCTCGATCAACTCACACAGTTACTGCGCACCGCCTTTTTCTCGGCGCTCAAAATGGTCATTGCGCCGCTGATCTTTTTTTCGCTGATCGCCGGCGTCATGCAACTGCGAGCTTCTCGCCAAATGGGCCGATTAGGCTCTGTAACCGTTGGTTACTACATCACCACCACAGGCGTGGCGGTGCTAATCGGCTTGCTGATTGTGCTGTTTTATCATCCATGGACCGCGTACCCGCCGCTGATTGAAGACCCCAGCGCGCTCGGCGACGTGACAGCCCAATCAGCTAGGCTGATTGATCCCGGCGATGGCTCGACCTTTGCGCTACTCAACAATCTGCTCCAGCGGATGTTGGTTAACCCGTTCAATTCTCTGAGCGAAATGAACGTATTAGGCATTTTGGTTGGCGCCATTTTTTTGGGAATGGCCGCTGCGGTAGCCCTTCCTGAAGACTCCAAACTGCCAAAGATTTTTGATGAACTTGCCCAAGTCACTTATCGCTTGGCAGGCTGGGTGTTAGCCGCACTGCCCATCGGCTTGTTCGGTATCACGTTTCAACTGGCACAAAAGATCGATTTTTCAACGCTGGCTGCACTGGGCCAACTCGCCGGAGTAGTCTTTGGCGCCACATTGTTCCACGGTTTTATCGTTCTGCCAGGGATAGCTTGGCTGGTGTCGGGCTTGAACCCAGTGCAGTTTTTGCGCGCCGTCAGTCAGCCTATGCTGACGGCTTTGTTCACCTCGTCCAGCGCCGCCACCCTGCCGCTGTCTATGGCCACGGCTCAGACAAAGCTGGGGGTTGATCGCGCTCAAAGCGCCTTTGTGCTGCCCCTAGGCGCCACCGCGAACATGGACGGCACCGCCCTGTTCGAAGGTATAGCTGCGGTATTTTTAGCCTACATGTTTGGCATTGACTTGGGCGCGACGGGTGTTGTCGCGATATTTCTCGTGGCCATGCTGTCTTCTATCGGCGCGCCGGGGATTCCTTCTGGCTCTATGGCCGGCATGCAAATGGTGTTGTTAGCCGTTGGCATACCGCTGGAAGCCATTGGTTTATTGCTTCTTATCGAGCGGCCACTGGATACCTTCCGCACCGCAGTGAATGTCGAGGGTGACCTTGTCGGCTGTTTGGTCGCCAAACGCTTCGTCGCCTAACCCCACTTTTCTTTTGGTAACAGGAAACATTATCCATGGCACCACGATTACTTTTGCTCCGACACGGACAAATTGCGGCCAACAAGCTGGGCCGCTGGCATGGTTCCACAGACACGCCGCTCACCATGAGAGGGAAATGGCAAGCCTACCTCACAGGACGTTATCTGGAGAGTAACGAGCGCCTCGCCGCCGTCTACACCAGTCCACTTGATCGATGCCGGCATACGGGAGCACTGGCAGCCCCAGCATCGCGGGTCCATCACCAAGTCGTCGACGGGTTGGCGGAAATGTCTATTGGCGACTGGGAAGACATGCGCTTTGTTGACCTGAACACAGAGCATAATTTAATCGAGCGTTTGAACGAGGACACCGGCTGGGCACCGCCCAATGGCGAAGCACTAGCCACGGTGGCCCAGCGAATGCGCCGCAGTTTGGAAGACATCAGCAACGCTCATACCAAGGATGAGACAGTGCTGATCGTCAGCCATGGGGCTGCCATGGCGATCGCGCTAGGAGAACTCATTCACAACAGTCCGACCGAGTGGGGACGCTACCATTTTGAGAACTGCAGTCTGACTCAATTGCGCCTAAATACCGGAGGCGAGCCAGCAGAACTCATCGACTTCAACAACTGTGCACACCGCAAGCCCTTCAGTTAAAGTCCGTAGCTCTTAAACGGTCCTTGGACTTGAGGAGCCGCAAGAATTTACACCAGCGAAATTGAGGAGAACGCTAATGGGTGACTATTCCATCGTCGAGAAAGCCGACCACATCATGACTGTACGCATCAACCGACCTGATCGCTTGAATGCCCTGCATCCTTTAGCCAACGCCGAACTTGGCGAAGTATTCGATGACTTTGCTGCCGACGACGATATGTGGGTTGCCATTATCACCGGCGAAGGCCGAGGCTTCAGCGCCGGTAACGACCTACGCTACCAAGCTGAAGGTGGCAAACGAGTACCCACGCCCCGTGGTTTCGGCGGACTGACTTCACGCTTCGATATGACTAAGCCGGTTATCGCGGCCGTAAATGGCGTCGCCATGGGCGGCGGGTTCGAAATCGCTCTTGCCTGTGACCTGATCATTGCTTCTGAGAACGCCAAGTTCGCTCTGCCGGAACCCAAGGTAGGCCTTGCAGCCCTTGCTGGAGGACTTAACCGACTGCCAAGACAGATTGGTCCCAAGCGAGCCTTGGGCATGATTTTGACCGGTCGCCACGTTAGTCCAGAAGAAGGCAAAGAACTGGGGTTCGTCAACGACGTGGTACCCCACGACCAGCTAATGGATGCCGCCATGGATTGGGCTAAGCAGATCTGCGCCTGCGCCCCTCTGTCTATCCGTGCGAGCAAGGATGTGGTTTACAAGAGCTTGGACAGCGCCTCGCTACAGGACGCGATGGAAGGCAAGTACGACAGCGTCAAAGCGATGGTTAGCAGCGAAGACTTTATTGAAGGCCCCAAGGCTTTTGCCGAGAAGCGCGCTCCAAACTGGCAGGGCAAGTAGGGCCAACGCAAACCAAACGGGGAGAGAAGTATCATGTTGAAAGTAACCCACCGAGACTTAATCGACCGCGCTTTAGCGGAAATTGAAACCTTAGACCTTGAGGCCGCCGAAGGGTTGTTGGAAGACGACAACACGGTTTTTGTGGATCTTCGAGATCCGAGGGAACTGGAGCGCGAAGGTAAGGTACCCAATGCCTTTCATGCCCCCAGGGGTATGCTGGAGTTTTGGGTAGACCCGTCGTCGCCCTATCACAAGGAAGTCTTCGCCTCGGGCAAAAAACTGGTCTTTTATTGCCAAAGCGGCTGGCGCTCAGCTTTAGCTACCAAGGCGGTGCAAGACATGGGCCTTGAGCATGTTTGCCACATTGGTGATGGCTACCGTGGCTGGAAAGACAGCGGCGCACCTACGGAAGAAGTGATACCGAAAAAGCGCTAGAACCTGAGCGCTGGACGCCATGATCTCGACTCTTGGCGTCCCTCCCGACACTGATGGCCCAAAACAATGGTTCCACTAATTCACCTCCTGGCCTTTACCGGCGGCTTCGTCATCATGTCCGTGGAACTGTTGGGCGGTAAAATTCTAGCCCCCTACTTTGGCAGCGGTGTCTATGTTTGGGGCAGTATCATCACCGTATTCATGCTCTCCCTGTCCCTTGGCTATCTTCTCGGCGGCAGGCTATCCGTGCATAACCCATCACTTACTCGATTTGCCGGCATCTTCGCGTTGGGCGCCGTATTGCTGTATCCCCTGATCCTGTTTGCAGAACCGGTGATGGCGTTCATATTCCTGCACATTGAAGATCCAAGATACGGTTCCTTGGTCGCTTCCACGTTTTTGTTTTTCTTGCCCACCGTGATTCTGGGCATGATCTCGCCTTATTCCGTGAGACTGCTGGTTACCAAGGTAGAGGAAAGCGGCAAGGTAGCCGGAACTTTGTACTTTGTGTCAACGCTGGGGAGCGCGTTGGGTACTCTTATGACATCGTTCTACTTCATTTTGTGGTTTGAAGTGAATACGGTGCTGACGTTGTTGACCATCGTGCTGTTGGCTGTCGCAGGCTTTGCTGCCCGGTTCGAAGCAAAAATAGGGTGATTCAACGCCGAGTCGCCAGTGCAATAAGTGGCTCTTTCGCCCCGTCAGAACAAAAATTCGGGCTCTGGCTCCTCGACTTCAAACTCGAATATCTCATCACTCTCCAACAAAAACCGATCTGGACTCAACGGTTTACGCAATAGTGCCCATACCGGCAGCGCTATGGGCTCGAACTCAGGTTGGTCAGCAAACATCTCGTTGCCGACGTTTGCCTGAATAAAGCCAAACGATGCAATACCCCAGGCTAGGCAAGCAGAAGAAATGATTCGGCCGAGGCGCCTCTGTGAAAACGCAACGCGCAAATGAAACCAGATTAAGACCATGAAGGAAAAACCGAATGTCAAAAAACTTGCGGTCGTAACAAAAGGGTGCGATCCCAAATTGAATCTCAACGCTTCATCCGCGTATTGGTACAACGTCGCAACGAACACAAAGCCTTGAGCCAATACCCAGTGCTGCAAAAAACGGGAGTCGTGCTTGGTTATACGAGTTAGAAGAGCCCAAATGCTGACCCAAATTACAGCGGTAAGAAATTCACTAAGACAGCGACCCAGCCAATCGTAAAAGCCGAATTCGCTAGTCAGGCTAATGTACTTGCTGAACCCAACAAAAGAAAAAACAAATACAGACAGAGTTACCGCCACCCATGGAGCGCTAACCGTTGCTAAAAAACGATCCACCGGCGTGAACACTTGAACCGGCGAAACACTGTGTGACGAGCGATATACCCTAAGATTTGAGCTGCCCACAACCAACTGCACTCCGGAATCTACCGGTATCGAACAACCAATTCTTTGTTTTCCGTCGATACTGGTAAAGCCTTGTTCGCCAGTTGTGTCCAGCAACAAACCGTTACATGTCTCCACTATGCGAAGGTGGCAACTGTCTACAAATGGATCGTCCAGGATCAGATCACAGTCAAAACCACGCCCAATGGTCGCAGAGGATGTTGCGAACTTCCGGTATTCAAGAACCCGCCCTGCGCGATTCGTGATTTGGATTACAAAGCCCACGATTGCATCGCTAAAAATCGTTTCGTGAAAGCTAGGGCTTTGTCTTTGGACACACCGCTAAGCGTAAATTTACTGGCAAAAGCCGATTTTGAGTCACCGAGCAAAAGACCCAAATAAATCACATCGAACAAACGCGGATAGTTTTTATACTGCCTGACGCACAACATCGCACGCAGAACATTTGGTGCAAGCTTTTGCTGCGCTACAAAGCTTCTGTGGCATTGGTACTCTGTGACATCGTCCTCTGTTTTCCAGCTTGGAGTACCTAGATAACTAAAGTGCTCTCCCAACAATTTATGAAAGCGGTATACGCTCAACTGATCTGTGGAAAGCCACGCGTATTCAACACCAAGCATGCCAGTTGTAAAGGAGGATTTGACATAGACGCCATCCTGAGAAGAGCAGCGCTTTGTCGTTTTTTGATATCTATCCGTACTGTCATCGGTATCACCCCAACACCTGAAAAATTCTGCTGGACTTTCACCAATACGCACCTTCCCAATCAGCTGACCACCCCAGTCTCGCTGCATTATCAAGTCGAACTTAAATTTTTGGTCAGCGAACAATTGATCGTCAATCACTTGAGCGAAACTCTCTTGCGTTAACCCGGCGCCACGGGACTTATATTTGTCGAGCAGTTGCACGAGATACTCAATCGGAACAAGGAAGCTCACCTGATTACCAGCGCTTGCAACGTTTACCCCCACCACCTCGCCAGCAGCGCTAACGGCTGGCCCTCCACTCATGCCAGGGTTGAGCGAACCACTAAAGTGCAGCTTTTGATAAAACCTGTGCTCAAGTAGGCCGTTGAATGTGCCCGGAATAATCGTATTACCAAGATCAAAGGGATTACCTAGAGCATAGATCTGCTCCCCCTGTTCCGGAAGTTTGACCGCCAGAGGTAGAGCCGCCGGCAACTCAACGAGATCATTGCTGTGCAATAAGGCCAGGTCATTGACGAGATCAAAATCGGCAACCTCAAGGTTCCATGTGCCTCCAGCGTGGTTTTTCGCTTCAATCCGATACTTCGCGGGCTCATCAACGGCATCAGCAATGACATGAAAATTGGTTACAAGCAGTTGGCTGGAATCCAACAAAAAACCCGAGCCTATTGAGGATTTTTCGGAGGATTCTGTATCAATTATCAAAATTTGAAACACGCGCTGGCCTGCGGCTGCGAAGACCGATTCAGCGTCTTGGGCGATCACATCTGGCACACCGAGCAAAGGCAGCAACGGCACGAAAAGAACCTTCAGTATTCGTATGTACAGTACTTTTGTGTTGGTGGTGCTGGCCATCAAATCCTCACTCGTTGCACAAACGCGCATGGTAGTCACCCAAGCTGCATGAAAAGGACAGGACAACGGCTGCTCCGGTCTGCCTTTTGCTCCCGACCGCTTTAGCTTTGAAAAAGCCTAAAGCAGCGAAGTTAAAATCTCGCAGTTGGGCTTTGCCTACTGCTGACCTGGCAGCGCGATACAGTCCTCTGCGTATTTCATTGCCTCATTCGCGCTCCAATCGGCCTTTGATTTTTCATCCATTTCCGCGCACCAATCTGCCCCTCCCATTTCAGCCTCACAACCTGTCAAAAATGCGACACAGACCAACATGACGATTGCATAGAGTTTGCTCACAGTTTTTTCCTTCCTTGTTTCCGTTCTTTGTTCGTTTCTTTTTTCGTTTCTTTTTTCGCTTCTTTTTTCGCTTCTTTTTTCCTTCCAGCGACTTGAACTCGGTGTTTTTGAGCATCTTTTCGTGGGGGTTAGCGATGCCCTTAACCCCGGCACTATTTTCACGGTCTAAAACGATCACGACACCAAGGTCTCAGTATGATTATCCGCAGGGAAAATGACCTCCTTGAGACTGTGAGCAGGTTCTCAGTATCGATGCTTCATCTGCTTGCTGTGCAGAAATCTCCGGCTTTGAACTCCTATCACTGAGCTACGTTTTGCCCGCACTAATTGCAGCCACAGACTTACCGTGATTAATTATGCGCAGATCTCGGTTTTACCTGAGTCGTGGGAACTGTCCTTTAAATCCTCAGCCGCGCCTCTAAACCCCGACTACCGACCACTAAAGGGAGCTAACGTGGCACCAAACAAGCGAATACGGTCTCTTTGCTTTGCGCTCGGCATTACCCTTTTGCTATCCGCTGCGGCCCAAGCCAAGCTCATCCACGAAGAGCGTTCGGTTTATAGCCGCATCATCGTTGAAGATAGTTTCGGCACCCGTTGTCTCAAGTTCGCCCAAAAACGCGACGACAGCACCCAAACCTGTATTAATCTGAGTAACCCCAAGAAAATGGTGTTCTCCTACACCAAGATGTCGCTGGCGAGCCTGCTGCTCAAACCAAATCCTCAGCGGGTTCTGATTGTTGGACTGGGGGGCGGCACGCTGCCGATGGCGCTTCGAGATCTGGTCCCCGGCGCAGTAATCGAGACCGTGGAAATCGATGAGGCCGTAGTACGGATCGCAACAGACTACTTCGGCTTTATCGAAGATCCGCAAAATAAAACCATCACCCAGGATGCCCGAGTGTTCGGCAAGCGCGCGGCGCTAAAGGGTATTGAGTACGACCTGATCATTCTCGATGCCTTCAACGGCGAGTACATTCCCGAACATCTCATGACTGTGGAGTTCCTGCGTGAGATGCGCGCTTTGTTATCCGATGACGGTGTTCTGGCGGCCAATACCTTTGCTGCGAGTCGCCTCTACGACTACGAGTCCGCAACTTACGCCAAAGTTTTCGGTCGCTTTTTGAACTTTCGCCAAGCCTCTACCGGCAACCGGGTGATCTTGGTGCCTCAAGCGAAATCAGCGCCGGCACAGCGCACACAACTTTCAAAGCAGACTTTGAGTGATCGAGCTGAGGCGCTCGCGCCGGCAATGAAGCCGTTTGATATTCCGATAAAAAAATACGCCAAACGCTTGGCAGCCCTTGACCGACAACGGCCGGATTGGGACACGGCCACTCGACCCTTAACCGATCAGTTTTCGCCGGCCAATGTGCTGAAGACTCAAAACCGGTAAACCAAGGGCGCGAATCGCGCCCCGAATCTTGTGAGCGTCAGCGCGGATTACTGATTGGCCCAGTATTCGTCCTTGAGCAGGCGCTTATACAGCTTACCCGTGGGATGTCGTGGCAGCTCATCGCGAAAGTCGATGCTGCGCGGGCACTTGATACTGCTCAACTGGCTGCGGCAATAATCCAGCAACTCCACTTCCATTTCTGGCGTGCCCAAGGACGGATCCTTTAACTGAACAACACCCTTCACTTCCTCACCAAAGTCTGGGTTGGGGACACCGAACACGGCCACGTCCACTACGGCATCGTGCGTAATCAGCGCGTTTTCGGCTTCTTGCGGGTAAATGTTGACCCCGCCGGAAATGATCATGAAGTGTTTGCGGTCGGTCAGGTACAGATAACCATCCTCGTCCAGATACCCCACGTCACCCAGCGTGGACCAGCCCTTGGGGTGCCGGGAATCGTTCGTTTTATCCTCGTCCTTGTAATATTCGAAGGTGCCGCCGCCGTCCATGTAAATAGTGCCCGATTCGCCCACGGGGACTTCTTCCCCATGCTCATCGCAGATATGCAGCTCGCAGGTTAGTGGTTTGCCGACGGAGCCCTTATGCGCCAGCCACTCTTCAGAATTTAACTGCACAAATCCGTTGCCCTCGGTGCCGGCGTAGTATTCGTAAATCACTGGCCCCCACCAATCAATCATTTGCTCTTTGATTGGCACGGGGCATGGTGCCGCTGCGTGAATGGCACAGCGCAACGAACTCACGTCGTACTTGAGCCTTACTTCCTCTGGCAGTTTAAGCATGCGTACAAACATGGTGGGCACCCACTGGCTGTGGGTGATCTTGTAACGCTCAATGCACTCTAGGGCGAACTCGGCCTCGAAGTGCTCCATTACGACCACAGGAACACCCGTGCGAATGCAATTCATGGTGAAGGCCAGTGGCGCGGCGTGATACAGCGGCGCAGGCGACAAATAGATGGAATCCTCATTCGCGCCGTAGAGCACCTTCAGCAGATCCACGCCCTCCTCTTCGCCATAGGCCTGCTCAGGCAGCGGGCGTTTTACGCCCTTTGGGTATCCCGTCGTACCGGAGGAATACAGCATCGCAGCGCCTTCACTCTGATCGGCAATGGGCTGATCAGACATTTTGGCAACGGTGTCTTCCCAACTGGCGAAGCCGTCAATGGTACCGTCGAGCATATAGCACTGCTCCACTAGGGGCATTTTGCCGACAAGCGGTTGCACGACTTCCTTGCGGGCATGAGACGTGATGAACACCCGCGCCTCACAGTTGTTGACGATGTAGTCCACTTCCTGCTGCTGCAAGCGCCAGCTGATGGCAGTGAAATAAATCCCGGCGCGCTGGGCTGCCCAGCAAATTTGGAAAAAGCGAGAGTGGTTTTCCAGCAGTATGGCGATGTGATCGCCACGCTTGAGTCCAAGCGACCGGAAAAGCTGAGCGCCCTGGTTAGCAGAGGCTTCCAGTTGCGCGAAGGTAACGGTTTCCCCGGTTTCGGCCATGATGTAGGCCGGCTTGTCCGGGTAGGTGGCAGCAATATCAGCTGGACTCATGTATTTCTCCCCAAATAGTTCGTCGTTTTCATTGTCAGTCGCCCTCGCTTGCCGCGGCAAATAGGGGCTTTCGAGTACACTAGTCTTCTTCAGGCTCCAAAGTCAGCGATACTGAGTTCATGCAGTAACGCAGCCCGGTAGGAGCTGGACCGTCTGGAAACACATGCCCTAAATGCGCATCACAACGAGCGCAGAGCACTTCGATACGGCGCATACCCAGAGAATGATCCTCACGGTTAATCAGGGCCTGGGATTCCAAGGGCGCATAAAAACTTGGCCAGCCGCAGCCGGCATCAAATTTCGTTTGAGCATCGAACAAAGGTGCGTCACAGCACTTGCACAAGTACGTTCCCGGACGTTCTTCGTCCCAGTACATACCGGTAAACGGCCGTTCGGTTCCAGCCTGTCGCGTCACCACATATTCTTCTGGTGTCAACAGGGCTTGCCACTGTGCATCGCTCTTGACGACTTTTTCGGATTGATCGCTCACAATACCCTCGATTCCATGACTTAGTTGATGCTAAGCCAAAGGCTGCGCCTTAGACTAGTCCTCTAGCGCATTCTTCACGCCAAGACTTAGGGACGCAAATGACACAGGTTAATACGCCTCAGCCCAGAACCATCCGCAAATCGGAAAAACTTGCCGATGTCTGCTACGACATCCGCGGACCGATTTTAACAGCGGCGAATAAGCTGGAAGCGGAAGGCAATCAAATCCTGAAGCTGAACATTGGCAATCCTGCGCCATGGGGATTCAGTGCGCCGGAGGAAATTCTGCGTGACGTGGTGCGTAACATTCCTCACTCACAGGGTTATTGCGACTCCAAAGGTCTGTTTGCCGCGCGTAAAGCCGTGATGCAGTACTGTCAGCAAATTAACATCCGCGACGTGGATGTTGAAGACATCTACATTGGTAACGGCGTATCTGAGCTGGTAGTGATGTCCATGCAGGCGCTGATCAACGACGGCGATGAGGTATTGATACCCAGCCCAGATTTCCCTTTGTGGAGTGCCGCCGTAAATTTGTGCGGTGGTAAGCCTGTGCACTACCTGTGCAATGAGGAAGACGATTGGCAGCCGGATCTGGCAGACATCCGCAGCAAAATAACGCCTCAAACTCAGGGCATCGTGGTCATCAACCCCAACAATCCGACCGGAGCGGTTTACACGCCCCAAATGCAGCAGGCACTTATCGACATCGCCCGCGAACACGATTTAGTGGTCTTTGCTGACGAGATTTACGACAAAATATTATTCGACGAACAAGAGTACATTCCGCTGGCCTCCTACGCTGATGACCTGCTGATTATGACGTTCAGCGGTCTTTCCAAGTCTTATCGGGTGGCAGGGTTTCGTACCGGTTGGATGATTGTTAGCGGCGCCCGGGATCGCGCTGCGGATTTCATCGAAGGCCTGAATATACTGGCGTCCATGCGGCTATGCTCTAACGTGCCCACCCAACACGCCATTCAAACAGCCCTTGGCGGTCATCAGAGTATCTTCGAGTTGACCAAACCGGGTGGGCGCCTTTATGAGCAGCGCAACGTCGCGTGGGAACTGCTAAATGAAATCGACGGAATCTCCTGCGTAAAACCCAGGGGCGCACTTTATTTGTTCCCCAAGATCGATACCCAGCGGTTCAACATCAAAGACGACGAGCAGTTTGTGCTGGATCTTCTGCTGGCGGAAAAAGTGCTGATGGTACAGGGGACCGGCTTTAATTGGCCCAAGCCCGATCATTTCCGTGTGGTGTTTTTGCCCCACGTTGAGCAACTGCAGGAATCCATCGGGCGCGTTAAACGATTCTTAGACGACTACCGACAGTAAGAAAGGTCGGTATCAAGAGCTGGTTTAGCCGCCGAGGGTCGTGCCGACGCGGTAAAGCAGAAAGTCTTCGTAGCCCGTGAGCACGCTGACGAGACCACACAGCTCACGATCAAGCTCAGGGCTGCCGGTATCCACCAGTAAGGGCCGGTGCTCTAGGCTGGCAAGCTTTGTTCGCGACCCCAGCACCATCACATCCCCGGGCCATTTCAGCCGCTCGAACAATTCGGCCCCAAGCTGCTGGTTGCCGCGCCCAAGCAAGAAACCCTGATGCCGGGTAAAGCTCAGAACCACTAGAACAGGCTGACCCTGAACCAACGTCAGCAGCTGATCCCGGGTGACGTTTTCTAGGCATTGACCGTTAGGCAAGCGCACATCCACCCCAAGCAGAGTCCCGGTTAAACCCAATGCTTGCTTGATCGCAAGACAGGTACTACCCGGCCCCAGAACCAGCGCCTTGTGCTCATACAATTCTTCGTGATCTAGGAAATGGCTGACAATTTCTTCAACGACCAAGCCCTCATCTTCTCTGCCACCGATTTTCATCTGCTGCAAATAGCTCGCCGCTTCCGGCACCCAAAGCTCACCAAAGCGCCGGGTGACTACCGGCCCGTCAGATGCTTGGAGATCGCCCTCATAGTCTCGCACTTCCCTTGGCATACGGCCCACTAATCGCCCCTGCAGCAAACCGGCGACCACTTCAGCCGCCGCAGCCGGACTGATCGCAAAGACCCCGCTGTGCATCTTTACCCCGGCAGGCAAGCCGAGTACACAGACGTCATTCGACACACTGTTCAGCACATCCCTGGCCGTGCCATCTCCGCCGACGAAGATGAGCAAATCAATGGATTTTGCGCACAGAGTTTTGATGGCAGTCTTGGTATCAGCTGAGGTGGAAGGCTGTTCGGGCTGGCCCAGTTGCCGAGCCGGTATTTTCATGGCCGCCAGCCCTCGACAGCCCATTTCCCCGCCCCAAGACAACCATTCAACGGCGTGTAAAGACGAACCGAGAATCTCCTGAAGGCGGACTAAAAAAGCGTGAAGACGCTCTTGGCTTCTGGGAATACCGCTGCGCCGGCGGGCTTCTTGCTGAACCGACTCTCCGTCACTGCCCCGCAACCCGACGGCACCGCCGATACCCGCCACCGGGTTAACCACAAGGCCGATTCGCAAACCGACTTGCGCATGAAGTTTATCCGCATCGGATTGTTGAGAGTCAGCCAAGAGTGCCGACCTTACCGGCGGAATAGCCAGTAATCTCACTAACGGCTTCGGCAATGGCTAACGACGAGGTCAGACCCGGCGATTCAATACCCAGCAAATTAATGCGACCTGCCACGCCATGATCCGCCGGAGTTTGAATAACAAAATCCGCGGCGACCCCCGCCGGTGCTATCTTGGGCCGAATGCCGGTATAGCCCGGTTGCAAGCGCTCCTCGTCTAGACCCGGATAATACGCTTTGATGGCTTCAACAAATTCCGGGCGCCGGCTGTCGTCAAAGGTGTAATCCACAGAATCGATCCAGCGAACATCCGGTCCGAACTTAACCTGCCCGCCCAAATCCAAGGTGACGTGCACGCCAAGACCGCCATCCTGAGCAGTTGGGTAAACCAAACGACCAAAAGGCTGGGCGCCGGAATACGTATAGTAGTGGCCGATAGCGTAGTAAGCCTGAGGAGCACCGGGAACATTGGCCGCCAATTCTGGGGCACTCAGCCCACCGGCATTGATGACCCAGCGAGCGCCAAGGCTCATTTGCGGCGTGTGCACCATGAGTGTCGGCCCGGCTTCAATCTGTGTTACTGGGCTATTCAAAGCCAGTAAGCCGCCGTTTGCTTCCAACATACCCTGCAAGCTCAGCATGTAAGCGTGAGAGTCGATAATACCCGTTGAGGGCGACAAGGCAGCGCCAACACCGAGCACTTCGGGCTCCAGTTCATGCAACTGGCCTCGATCAATCCAGCTCAAATCGGTCACGCCGTTGCGCCGGGCCTGCTCAATGTACCCGTCAACCACTGGCCGTTGGGCTTCGCTTGTGGCGACAATGACTTTACCGCAGCGCCTGAACGGAACGGCGTACTTTGCACAGTGCTCGTACAAAAGTTGTTTACCACGGACACACAGCCGCGCCTTCGCGCTACCCGTGGGGTAATAAATACCGGCGTGGATGACTTCCGAATTACGTGAACTTGTTTCCGAGCCAATCAGACCGTGTCGTTCCAGCACCACCACTTCGACGCCCTCAGCGGCCAGACGCGCCGCCACAGCCAGGCCTACCACGCCTGCCCCGACCACAATGCAGTCCACAACATCAGTCAACGCTACGCCCCCTGTGTGCGGAACCAGCCATGGGAATCGACCGTTCCACTTGATCAACCTCGGACCTGAGCGTCTCACGCCCAGTGCTGAAACTACGCTTTAGACTTTGAATGAAACGCCTGGCCCGCGAGCCCGCCGGACTCGCCAACCATTCCAGCAACCGGGATTCATACGCATCAATGGCCTGACCGAAGCCCGCCGAGTCAGCCAATAAATTGTCTGCACTGGGAATAAAATCTAGGCCCGCAGCTTGGGCAAACTGCTTTTCAAGACTCTGAGCCCATAGTTCCAGAGCAAAGAAAGCATCTTGCTGATCTGGCGTGCGAGGCCCGGCAATATAGTGGTAGCCGAAATCCTCCAACTGACGTCTGGCATCGCCGGCAACACACCAATGCGCGACCTCATGCAACGCTGAAGCGGGAAAGTCCTCCCGGTACAGCAGTCGGGCGGGCTGTGTGGCTGATGCGGGCTGATATAAGGGTTCCACGGCACCGCCGATCAACTGGGTGTTGTAGTCCCGGGCAAAGCACCGAGCAAATGCCGTTTCTATCGTCTGCGCTAACCGCCGATCCTCTTGATCCATGGCAGCCACCGACCCGATGCTCGTGCTCTTCGCAGCTGAATGCGTCATCACCCGCTCTTTCTGATCCAGAACTGAAGGACCTCGTCGTCGTCCTCCCATTTACCACGCGCAAATGCCACGTAATCATGTTTCATGAACTGGCAGAAGTGTTCTAAGTCCCGCTCGGTGGTGGGGTCTGTTGCCAGCACATGCAGCAAATCGCCTGCTTTCAACTCGCGCACTTTGTTTCGAACCAGCATAAGCGGTTCAGGGCAACGCAACCCTCTGGCGTCGATCTGGACATCGTATTCCACGTATAAACCTCAACTTTGACGACGCAGATGTTAGGCCACTTGGCAGCGGATTCACACCAACAGCCCCGCCAGCAATTGAACAAAACCGTGCATCAACAGAGAAAGTTATGCAGCATTGAATGTTACGTAACCCAAGACGCCTAGGAGAACCGTCATATGGGAACTACAGGTATCTGCCGTTTTGGCCTTGCCCTTGCTGCGCTGCTGCTTGCCGCAGCGCTGCCGTCTGTCAGTCGCGGGCAAGAAACCGGCGTTACAGGAGAAGAACCAACTGCTTCAACGCGCTCGGCGGATACGGCTGTAGCGGCATCATCCGATAGAACCGACGTTCCGGGCGAAGCGGCCTCAGCCTGTTC
>Ga0181579_10000314_pt1 | contig 37342 bp, 38 predicted proteins | sample 071ome_24_FD_132996 | JGI IMG/M metagenome (GOLD analysis project Ga0181579, IMG submission 132996) | Coastal salt marsh microbial communities from the Groves Creek Marsh, Skidaway Island, Georgia - 071402CT metaG (megahit assembly) | ecosystem: Environmental > Aquatic > Marine > Intertidal...
GAAGAGGTATCTCATTCTCCGCAAGAGATGTGTCCTTTAAAGGGACCTCATCCTGCCGTGAAGACAATGCTGAGGAGGCAACCGGCGTGCCGTCAGGGTATTTGAGCACCTCAATGGCACGTGCCCTGTTGGGGAGACGGCGGATATATCCTCTCTCTTCAAGTCCGGTGAGAAGGCGATGGATACCGGATTTGGATTTAAGCTCGAGAAGATCACACAATTCTTCAAAACTGGGCGGTACGTCCTGGGTGCTGAAATGCTCAATCAGGGCGGTCAGCATCGTTTTCTGTTTTCGGGTCAGCATGTTCTACCCCTCGTCAGTCTGAACGGCGCATGTTTCATCATGGTGTTTTCGCAACATGATCATGTTTTGTTCTACATTTATTCCCGGTAAAAGGCAAGTGTGACGTTTCATCTCTCACGTCATTGTGAAAATTTAGATACCAGCGGGAATGGGAAGAACAGGCACGATACTGCCACGGGCGGCGGCAGGGGCCCTGACCGGCCGCATGATCAGGGCGTCGGCATGGGCGAACACGGCCAGCATGCCGGAATCCTGTTTCGGGAAAGCGTCGGCATGGAGCTGCCCGCTATCATTCTGATATACCCTTGCCCGGAGAAAATCCTGCCGCCCGTCGTTTTCGGGAAGATCGCCGTCCAGCACGGCATGGCGGTATTGCGGCAGGGGATCATGCCCGAGCATGGCATTGAGGGCGGCGGCCACGAAAATGATGCCGCAGACCCCGGTTGAAACCGGATTGCCGGGCAGCCCGAGCAAAGGTGTCCTGCTTTCCCCGTCACCTATTGTACCGAACAGCAGAGGTTTTCCCGGGCGCATGGCAATCCGCCAGAAATCAAGGTCACGGCTTGTCTGCATGCGGTTGGCAATGCCGTCATGCTTGCCCACCGAAGCCCCGCCGCTCGTGACAATGAGATCAGCCGCTGATGCCTCATCAAGCGCATCTTCCAGCGCGGCAGGATCATCGCGGACAATACGGGATGACAAGGTCTCTCCACCCAGCACGCGGACAAGGTTTTCAAGAAAAATGCCGTTGCTTGAAACAATCTGGTTATCTTTGGGCACAATACCCGGTTCTACCAGTTCATCGCCGGTGCTGAGGATGGCAACCAAGGGGCGTTTTCGCACCTCCGCGCTTCCGTATCCGGCGGAGCCGATCAGCGCGACATTCCGCGCGGTGATTTTTGAACCCGCCTCAATGAGTGTATCACCTTTGGCAAAATCATTGCCGGCGTTCCGGATAAACCGTCCCCTGGCCGGTGTTTCATAAACGGTGATGTCCTCACCTTCCGCTTTGGTATCTTCCTGCAGGATGATCATTTCCGTCCCGGCAGGGCAATGCGCGCCGGTGAATATTCTGACGCATTCGCCGGGCCCGATCCTGCCGGGGAAAGGATGGCCCGCGGCGCTTTCACCGATCATGCGGAGGCGTGCAGGCAGGGAGGCAAGATCATCTGCCCGGGCGGCATATCCGTCCATGGCAGAAACATCAGCCGGTGGGTGGCTTGTCCTTGCTGTTATCGGGGCGGCAAGACTGCGTCCGTTAAGATCGGCAATAGCCACCGTTTCAGCAGGCATGGCCGGGACGGCGGCGGCAATGCGGGCAATCGCTTCCGTTACAGGGAGCAGCGGAGGTCTAGCGGTCATCGGCGGTGAAGTCCCCGGATTTGCCGCCGGATTTGTGCGTAAGGCGGATATCCCTGATCACCATGCCCCGGTCCACGGCCTTGCACATATCATAGACAGTCAGCGCCGCCACCGAAACAGCGGTCAGCGCCTCCATTTCGACACCTGTCTGCCCGCTCACCCGACATTCGGCGGTAATATCAAGCCCGTTTTCGGCAAGGATGATATCCACCGATACATGGGTGAGCCCGATCGGATGGCAGAGCGGGATCAGGTCACTTGTTTTCTTTGCCCCCATAATGCCCGCAAGTTGCGCCACCTGAATGACATCGCCCTTCTTATGGCCCCGGTCACGGATCATGGCCAGGGTTTCAGGACGCATGGTGATGCGGCCCGTGGCGACAGCCCTGCGGCTGGTCACATCCTTGGCGGAGACATCGACCATATGCGGATCGCCCTCCCTGTTGAAATGGGTAAATCCGGTCATGAGACCTGCCTTTCCGACGGTACGGGATCAGCCAGAATTGCGCGGGTTGCGGCTTCGACATTCTCTTGCCGCATCAGGGCTTCGCCGATCAGGAAGCATCTGGCCCCGGCCTCAGCCATCCGCGCCAGATCAGCGGGGGAGTTTAGCCCGCTTTCCGCCACCGCAAGCCGGTGGGAAGGGAAGGCGCGGAGCATGTCTTCGCCTGTTGCAAGATCCGTTGTCATTGTTTTCAGATTACGGTTATTCACCCCGAGAAGAGGGGAGGTGAGAAGATGGGAACGTTCCAGTTCCTCGCGGTCATGAATCTCAACCAGCACATCCATGCCAAGTGATATGGCGGCATCTTCCAGTTCACGGGCAAGATTGTCCGATACAGCCGCCATGATGATGAGGATAGCATCGGCGCCATGGGCGCGGGCTTCGGTCACCTGTATCGGGTCTGTCATGAAATCCTTTCGCAGGACGGGCAGGTTGGTTGCGTTGCGGGCCGCCACCATATAGGTCATATCCCCGTGGAAATAGTCCCGATCTGTCAGCACCGAAAGACAGCTGGCGCCGCCCTTTTCATAGGCGGCCGCAAGGGAAGGCGGGTCAAAATCAGGCCGGATAATTCCTTTTGAAGGCGAGGCTTTCTTGATTTCGGCAATCAGCCCGTAACCGCTGGCTGAAGCCTTGCGAAGAGAGTCGACAAACCCTCTCGGGGGGGATTGATCCGCCGCCATGGCGGTAAGGTCCGCCGCAATGGCGCTGGCCTTCAGGGCAGCCACTTCGTCTCTCTTTGTTGCCATGATGGTCGACAGCACATCCGACATGATCACGCCCCCTCATTGGTGATGGCGACAAGAGCATCAAGGGCGGCAACAGCCGCGCCACTCGTGATGGCATCCCTTGCGCGGTCGGCACCTTCCGTCAGGCTTGCCGCATGGCCGCCGCCGAAGAGCGCCGCCGCGGCATTCAGGATGACAATATCCTTATACGCACCCTCGGTATCTTCAAGCACATGGCGGAGCGCTGCGGCGTTTTCATCAGGCGTGCCCCCGATCAGCGTCGCAGGGTCCGCCGCTGTGATCCCGATATCCTGCGGTGAGATGGTCATTTCGGTAATCTCCCCGTCTTTGAGAAGGGCGGCATGGGTTTCCCCGGTGGTGGTGACTTCATCAAGCCCGTCGGAGCCATGGACCACCAGAGCATGTGTCGTGCCGAGGTTTTTAAGCGCCTCGGCAAAGGGAATGATCCATTTACGGTCAAACACCCCGACCAGTATCCGCCGGACCAGGGCAGGGTTGGAAAGCGGCCCCAGCATATTGAAAATGGTCCGGTACCCGAGTTCGGCGCGGATCGGGCCGACATGCCGCATCGCGCTGTGATGACGCGGCGCCATCAGAAAGGCGATCTTTGCCGTATCCAGCGCTTTCTGGACAAGAGCCATATCGCAGTCAAGATTGATGCCGAGCGACAAGAGAACATCCGCGGCCCCGCTTTTTGACGATACCGCCCGGTTTCCGTGTTTCGCAACAGCAATGCCGCACCCGGCGAGCACAAAGGCGGCGGCAGTGGAGATGTTCCAGGTGCCGAGGCCATCCCCGCCCGTGCCGACAATATCCATGGCGCCTTCCGGGGCTTTGATGGTGACGGCACGTCGCCGGAGCACTGTTGCACCGGCGGCAATGTCATCCGGTGTCTCGCCACGCATCTTGAGGGCGGTCATGAACGCGGCCATCTGCGCCGGTGAAGCGCTTCCCTCAAGGAGAATGTCAAAACACGTCTCCACCTCATCCCTTGAGATAACATCACCTTCGGCAAGGCGCTTGATCAGTGGTTTCAGCATATCGGTCATCAGGATAATTCCGCTCTTCATCGATTACCGCAACTATAGGGTTGCAACCCCTGCCTGACAATCCCCGGCCTCAGATAAGGGGGCTGAAATTCCGGACATTGAAAACAGGGTCAGGCCTGAATATGTTCCGGGTAGCGTTCGTGGAGGTTGAGGATCTGCCCCTCGAGACGGTTGAGCCGGTCTTCATCAAGGGGCGTTATTTCGCACAGATCAAGGAAATTAGCCAGCATCCGGTAGCCGGTGACGGTGGCGATGGACTCAGGGTGAAAAAGAAGCCCGTGGAGCGGCATCTCACGATGATGCATACCCATGATCAGCCCGGAAGAAGTTTCTGCCGTGATCTCGAAACACGCTGGCAGGGTTTCCCGGTCGATCACCAGCGAATGATATCTGGTGACAGCCACAGGATGAGGGCATCCCGCCATCAGCCCCTTGTCTTTGTGCCGGATAAGCGAAAGCTTGCCATGAACCGGCGGGTCCACGCGCTTGAGTGAGGCGCCAAAGGCAACACCGATAGACTGAAACCCGAGGCAAACGCCCATCATCGGGATCTCCCCGGCAAGCCCCCTGATAAGATCAAGGCAGACCCCGGCTTCAAAAGGGGTGCAGGGGCCGGGAGATATCACGATCGCTTCAGGGGCAAGGTCTCTCACCTCATCAACGGTGATCGTATCGTTGCGCCGTGTTTCCACCTCAACACCCAGATCTGACAGGAAATGCCACAGATTCCAGGTAAAACTGTCATAATTATCAACCAGAAGGATCATGCGTGTCGTCACCTTTTCGTTATATTCAACACATAGACCAATCCCCGCATTCGCACAAGGCCGCCTCATAATTCAATAGACGCCTCAGGTCACGGGAACGCTTCAGGTCACATGACACCTCAGGGTCACTTGCGGCGTATTCCCCGGGTCACCGCTCGGCGTTCAGCCTCAATGTACTTCCCTTTGGCGGCAGATCACCTCAAAATAATGTGGTAAAATAATACCTTATTTTTAATATGTTGTTTTTATTAGTAAAACAAAGAATAAAACGAAAAAACAGTGTTGACCGCCTACGTCATGACAGGTATACATCCATCCCAGTGATTAACCAACATCAATGGGGTTCGTTCATGTCCCAACAGAAAACCTTTACCGCAACCCCGGCTGATATCGAAAAAGCCTGGTTTGTTGTGGATGCAGAAGGGCTTGTTCTTGGTCGTCTGGCCTCGATCATTGCCAACCGGCTGCGCGGCAAGCATAAGCCGTCTTATACCCCGCACATGGATTGCGGCGACAACATCATCGTGGTGAACGCGGAAAAGGTCCTGCTCAAGGGCAACAAGCGCACCGCCAAAACCTATTACTGGCATACCGGATATCCCGGCGGCATCAAGTCCCGCACCGCAGACAAGATCCTGGACGGCAATCATCCGGAACGGGTGATCATCAAGGCCGTTGAACGGATGATCCCGCGTGGCCCCCTCGGACGTCGTTGCATGAAACAGCTTCATGTCTATGCAGGCGACAGCCATCCCCACGAAGCCCAGCAGCCCGTTACGCTTGACGTGGCCGCGATGAACCCGAAGAACACCGCGAGGTAGTCCCATGGCAAACGAAACAGAAACCCTCGAAAACACAGCCGAAGGCATGGCAGCTCTTGGAGCGCTCAAAGACGGCGCGGCCGAAACCCAAGCGGCAACTCCGGCTGAACCCCAGATCGACAGCCTCGGGCGTTCTTACGCAACAGGTCGTCGGAAAGATGCCTCCGCCCGGGTATGGGTCAAGCGCGGCACCGGTAAAATGTCGGTCAACGGCCGTGATGTAGCCGAATACTTCGCGCGCCCGGTATTGCAGATGCTGCTCGCTCAGCCATTTGAAACCGCTGGCCGCACCGGTGAGTTTGATGTGATTGCCACGGTTAAGGGCGGCGGTCTTTCCGGTCAGGCGGGTGCTGTTCGTCACGGCATTTCCCATGCGCTGATCCGGTTTGAACCCGGCCTGCGTCCGGCGCTCAAGGCCGGCGGCTTCCTGACCCGTGACAGCCGCGTGGTCGAACGGAAGAAATACGGCCGCCGCAAGGCCCGCCGGAGCTTCCAGTTCTCCAAGCGTTAATTCCGAAACATATCTCTATTTCAAAGGGCTTGCAGGAAACTGCAGGCCCTTTTTCTGTCTGGTATGGGTACGTTCCGGGTGCCATTTATCCGGAGAAATATTATATATTTCCAATGTAAATGACTCCCCCGGTCAGGCCCCCGGATACGCGGTGCCTGTGGCCCGGATATCAATTTTCCCGAAACGAACCCATTTTCCCCGCACGCTCAACCCGTCTGTCCTGAAATAGCGTTATCAGAGGGGGCGGATACGTGTTTCCCACCGTGCTCATAAGCCTTGAGGCGGATTGAAAACACCGCGTCTCCCCTGTAGTGTTCTCCCATGGATACGGCGGGGAAATCTATCTCTATCAGATCAGGGCTCGGGCAGGACCAGCCTCAACTTGAACGCATCGCGGCTGAGGCGTACCAGCAGTATATTCCGGTGATGGGAAAGAAACCTGCACCGATGCTGGCGGATTACGCCGCCCATCTGGACCGTGACACGGTATATGTTGCCCTGGACGGTGAGATCCTTATCGGCTACGCCATCATCATCTCTAAAAAAGACGGCTGGTGGCTTGAAAACATCGCCGTTGATCCGGCGCATGCGGGAAAGGGGGTGGGGACTGCGCTCATTGCCCGTCTTGAGGGTGATCTTGCCCGGCAGACCGATTACTATCAGCTCTACACCAACAGGCTGATGCTGCGGAATATTGACTGGTACCTGCGGCTTGGGTTCATCGAGACTGGCCGCCGTCTTGAAGATGGTTATGAGCGGGTGTTTTTCAGGAAAACCCTTGCCCGGGTTTAACCAAGTGATCTGAGCTTTTCCCTGAACCTTGCCCGGGCTTCGGGTGTGCCGTCATGGAACGAGCCGAACCATTTGTCCCACGGCATATCAACAGAGCCGTAATTGCATTCGAAATACCGGTGATGCAACTGGTGGTGAAAATGCCCGATGGCCAGCCTCCGCACATTGCGCACCAGGAGGGCATCAAAACCGGTATGGCCGAAAATCGCCGACAGCGAGAGCATATAGAAATGAAAGATGACATGCATGGGATGGGTCGGCACGATCAGATGAATAAGCGGTGAGGAAAAATAGAGAAGATGCTCGACCGGATGCATCGAAATACCGGAAAACGGGCCCACATTCACGTTCCGGTGATGCAGGGAATGAAATTTCTCGTAAAAAACTTTGAGATGCAGGAGCCGGTGGACAAAATAGAAATGCAGCGAAATCCAGATGGAGATGAGTGGCAGGGCGGCGATGGTCCAGATCGGGGCGTCACCAAACGTGATCAGGTTCACATATCCTGATCCCATGGCCCAGAACAGGAACGCTTCATACCCGGACCAGACCAACACCCCGCTGACCAGAGTATAGAACATATTGTCATAGAGCTGGTTGCCGAAGAGAAACCTCTCGCCACGTGAAAGAAAGGGCGCAACGTATTTGAGTTCTGTGTTCTGGGCCCGGCGGTGATAGAAATAATAATGCAGCCCGCCGGCAACAAGAATGGTGACCACAAGATTACGCAGCCATATCCCGCCAATCCAGGTCCACTCCGGCGTGGCGGCGTGTTCAGGTGAGGGGCTGAGCCAGATATATGTTGCGACGGCCATGACAATGAAAAGGCTGGATTCCGAAAGCGTCAGCCAGCCGTCGCGATAATAAACGGCAGCATCCTTCCACCGGACAGGCCAGGAGAAAAGAGGATTGTTGTAGATGGGCAGGTCCGGATGGTAGTTCCATTCGGCACGGGCAGAGCGTCCCCTGGCCGACTTGTCTGGTCGTGTCAGATTTTTTCCGGTCCTGGCCATGGTGGTGCTCCGCTCAGCCTTTCCGATTAAAAATCTGCACATATATCTCGCACCGGATCAAGCAATATTTTACCATGGCAGGTGGTAGTCAGAAAAAAGAGGTGCGTCACCATGAAAACCATCGGCATTATCGGCGGCATGAGCTGGCAGAGCACCGTGATTTACTATCAGGCGATGAACGAGGCGGTTCAGCGCAAGCTGGGCGGGCATCATTCGGCAAAGATCATCCTCTATTCAGTGGATTTTGCCGACATTGTTGCGCGCCAGCATGACGGAGACTGGGAGGGCGCAACCGAAGTGCTTGTGCGGGCGGCGCTGTCGCTTCGTGATGGCGGGGCTGAGCTGATTGTCATTGCCACCAACACCATGCATAGGATGGCCGATGCGATCATGGAGGCGAGCGGACTGCCGCTGGTTCATATCGCCGATGCCACCGGTCAGGCTATTACCGCAAAGGGGTTGAAACGCCCCCTCCTGTTGGCCACGGCCTTTACCATGGAAGAGGACTTTTACAAAGGCAGACTGAAGAGCGGCCACGGTCTTGATCCTGTGGTGCCGTCAGCCGATGACCGCAGGCAAGTGCACCGGATCATCTATGACGAACTGTGCCAGGGACATGTGCTCCCGACATCGAGAAAAGCGATGCAGGAGATCATATCCAAACATGACAAGACGTGCGACAGCGTTATTCTTGGCTGTACGGAGATTACGATGCTCATCAGCCAGAAAGACACATCCCTGCCGGTTTTTGACACAACTTGGCTTCATGCCGGGGCCGCGGTCGCATCGGCCCTTTGAGAAAGGACACCACGTTATGAATACAGGCCAGAAGGAACGAGTTACGGGATCATGCCATTGCGGAAAGGTGGTGATTATGGTTCCGGCTGATACGGATTTCTCGCAAGGGCGCCGCTGTGACTGCTCGCTCTGCCGTCGCCGCTGGGCGGTTATGGCGTCGGTTCCAAAGGATGAACTCCGCGTCGTATCCGGCCGGGATGATCTCGGCTGTTACACCTGGAATACCGGTGTGGCCCGGCATTACTTCTGCAAAACCTGCGGGATCTACACCCATCATCTCCGGCGCAGCGACCCTGATGAATACGGGATCAACATCACCTGTTTTGATCACATTGATATGAAAGCCTATGACGGCGCCGTGATCAACGATGGGGTTAATCATCCCTCGGACCAGTAGCTGGGGTAAAACATTTCTCTTCAATGATGAAATATTCGCCTTCGGCATTGAACATATGGCTCTTTCTACGCTATGAGTTGAAGGTATCAGGAAGGACAGGACACCATGAAAATTGCCATTGCCGGTCTCGGAACAGTCGGGGCTGAAACCGCCCGCCAGCTTCTTGTGCATGCAGATCACCTTGCCACCAGTGCAGGTCAGCCCCTTGAACTTGTGGCTGTTTCAGCGCGAGATGCCGCAAAGGACCGCGGGTTTTCCATGGCAGGTATTTCTTTTGAGCCTGATCCTACAGCGCTTGCCGGGCGTGAGGATGTGGATTGCGTGGTTGAACTGATCGGCGGTGAAGACGGCCCGGCGCTGGCCCTGGTGGAAAAATCTCTTGAACAGGGAAAATCCGTCGTAACAGCCAATAAGGCGCTGTTGTCAAAACACGGGCAGCGGCTGGCAGAACTGGCCGAAGCCAAAGGTGTTTCCATCGCCGGTGAGGCCGCGGTGGCGGGCGGGATCCCCTGCCTCAAGATGATAAGGGAAGGTCTTTCGGGCAATCAGATCAGTCGTGTGTCCGGTATTCTGAACGGAACCTGCAACTATATTCTTTCCACAATGGAGGAAACGGGACGTGATTTTGATGATGTCCTCGCCGAAGCCCAGTCGCTTGGTTACGCCGAAGCTGATCCCGGTTTTGATATCGACGGCATCGATGCGGCGCATAAACTTTCATTGCTGGCATCGCTGGCTTTCGGGATTGCACCGGCTTTTGATCAGATGGTGATTTCGGGGATACGCTCGGTGAATGCACTTGATATTTCATGCGCGGATAATCTGGGCTACGTGATCCGTCTCCTTGGTATCGCAGAACGCGTGGATGGCAGTATTTCCCTCAGCGTTCAGCCAACGCTGGTGCCGAAATCATCGCAACTGGCCAAGGTGACCGGCCCGCTTAACGCGGTTTCGGTTGACGGGCAACCCATCGGTAACGTGACGGCTGTTGGTCCGGGTGCGGGGGCAGGTGCCACGGCATCGGCTGTGCTTGCGGATATTATCGATACCGCCCGTGGCCGGGTCTCGCCGTTTTTCGGATGGGATGCCGGATCGCTCTCACCATGCCATTCCCCCGATGACACAGGAAAGCAGAACAGTTTTTATATCCGTCTTACGGTCTATGACCGCCCGGGTGTTCTCGCCGACGTCACCGCTGTCTTGCGTGATCACCACATGTCGGTGGAATCGCTGATCCAGCAGGGCCGTTCCGATGAAGGGGTCAACGGGTCCGTGCCGGTGGTGATTACCACCCATGAAGCCGACAGCACGTCATTGCAGGGTGCCATTGCCGGTATCAGATCGCTGGACTGTGTACTTGAAGATCCGGCGGTGATGGTGATTGCCGATACCAGTGATGACAGTTGAGCGTTCTGCGTCAGGAGCTTTGTGGGAAACTGTTCCGGCGGACCCGCGGATTGCCATGGGCATCGTGGAAGAAACCGGCATGCCAATCGCGCTTGCGCTCGTTCTCGCTGGCCGCGGGATAACCCGTGATGATGTCGGATCATGGCTTGATCCGAAAATAAGAGACCTGATGCCGGACCCTTCCGTCTTTACCGGCATGCAGGCCATGGTGGACCGGCTAGCAAGGGCTGTTCATGCAAAAGAGAAGATAGGTATTTTCGGTGATTACGATGTCGACGGGGCATCATCAGCGGCGGTGCTTGCCCTTACCTTTCGTTCTCTCGGGCTTGAGGTTGGCATCCATATCCCGGACAGGTTTGCCGAAGGGTACGGCCCTAACCTTCCGGCTCTTCTCGAGCTGAAGAAACAAGGCTGCGGGCTGATCATCACCGTTGATTGCGGCATCACGGCCCATGCTCCTATCGCGGCGGCAGGAGAAGCCGGGATCGATGTGCTGATCATTGACCATCATATCGCCGGCCCGGAACTTCCGGCCGCGCTTGCTGTTGTTAATCCCAACCGTCTGGAAGACAGTGGCGCTTACGGGTATTTATGCGCCGCGGGTGTTGCCTTCATGGTCATGGCCGGGTTGTTACGTCGGCTCCGGCAGGAAGGCATGTTCACACAAGACAGGCCTGAACCTGCCCTGATGAACTGCCTTGATCTGGTGGCATTGGCGACCATCGCCGATGTTGTGCCGCTCAGGGGGCTGAACCGGGCATTTGTACGATCCGGTCTTAAGGTGATGGCGGGGCGTGAACGCCCGGGCCTTGTGGCGCTTGCTGATACCGCGCGGATGGATGGCCCGCCGGATGCGCATGCCCTTGGGTTTATTCTTGGCCCTCGCATCAATGCCGGTGGTCGGATAGGCGATTCCAGTCTCGGCGTCAGTCTTCTCACCACGATGTCGGAGGATGAGGCCCTCATGATAGCCCAGCAACTGGACCAGCTGAATGAGCGTCGCCGCGACATTGAGAAGGATGTGACCGCCGCCGCTGCCGCCATGCTGGTGAAACAGGAGGATGATATCTTCCTTCTTGCCCATGGAGAGGGGTGGAATCAGGGCGTGGTGGGCATTTCAGCCGGCCGCATCCGTGAAATGTTCGGCCGGCCCGCGGCGGTCGTCAGTGTCACTAAAGGGGCAGATGGCCGCCGGATTGGCAAGGCATCGGCAAGGTCCATGGCGCCCTTTCGTCTGGGGGCTGCGATCATGGCGGCGACCCAGAAAGGCCTTCTTATCGCCGGGGGCGGGCATGATATGGCCGCCGGTTTCACCCTTGATATGGAGATGCTTGAACCTTTTCATGAATTCATGGAACAAAGGGCAAAAGCAGATTTCGGCAAGGACGGGCCGGTTGTTGCCCATTGTGTTGATGCGCCGATAGGGGCGGGGCATTGCTCGCTTGAACTTCTGGACTGGCTGGATCAGGCCGGACCTTTTGGCAGCGGCTTTCCCGAACCTCGTTTCTGCCTTGATCATGTTACAATCGAAGGATTTCGTACGATGGGCCGGGATAAATCACATCTTGCGATGCGGCTCAAGGATGGGGCAGGGCAGGTCGATGCCGTCGCCTTTCGTGTCGCTGGCACGCCTCTTGCCGCCGGTCTTCTCGCGGCCACCGATGGCAGGCCGATGCAGGTGCTCGGCCGGGTTTCGAGAAATAGGTATCAGGGTCAGGTGAAAGTCCAGTTTATCATCGAAGATGCCCGGGAATATCGGCCTGTCCCGGCAATGGGGGCAAATCACGAATAATATTCGCCCTGCTGCATAATCATGCTTGATTTCACCCCAGCAATTGGCTATTCAATGACACGCCTTGATGACCCGTTCGTCTAGAGGCCTAGGACACCGGCCTTTCACGCCGGCAACACGGGTTCGAATCCCGTACGGGTCGCCATTTTCCGGTATATCGGTCTGGCATGTTAAATCAGAAAAACCGCATCACGTGATGCGGTTTTATTTTTTGATCAGGCCGTGCCAACATCGCCCCCTGAGTCAAGCCAGGACTGATACCCGCCCGCGATATGGGCGCAATTGGTGAGCCCTTTGGCCTTGGCAATGCCAATCGCCAGCGTTGATCTTTCTCCGACAGCACAATAGAACACGATGGGCTTGCCGGATTGTTTAAGCATGGGCAGATGCTGATCAACGTAGCTGAATGGGGCATGGAAGGATCCCGGGATGATGCCGGATTTTTCACGCTCGCCCTGCTCACGCAAATCAACAATCAGATAGTTGTCGCCCTGCTCTTGCAGCACCCTGGCTTCAAGGGTGGGAACTTCACGTTGGCGGTCAAGGGTGATGCCCATCTTCTGATTCTCCGGCACCGCGACATCCATCATCTTCGGGTTGGGAAGATTGAGGTTGTTCATCAGATCGATATATTCTTCCCGGCCGGATACCTGTAGCCTCGGGTTGTTCGCCCTCTCTTCGGCTATGGTTGAGACCATATCGCCTTTGTAATCATGGGCCGGGTAGACGAGCATGTTATCGGGAAGCTTGAGCAGCCGGTTGAAGATAGAATCGTACTGGCGCGCGGCATCACCATTCTGGAAATCGGTACGTCCTGTTCCCCGGATAAGCAAGGTGTCGCCGGTAAAGACCCGGTCATTCATCGAAAATGAATAGCTGTCATCGGTGTGTCCCGGGGTATACATCGCCGTGAGCTCAAGGCCCTCAATCCGGACTTTCTCCCCATCCGCCACACGCATGGAGACGATATCCACCGAAGACTGCTCTCCCATGACGGTGATGCAGTTTGTCGTATCACGCAGAATACCCATGGCGGTGACGTGATCTGCGTGCACATGGGTATCCACAACTTTGACCAGTCTCAGATCCAGCTCTTCCAGCAGTTTGAGATAACGCTCTGTCTTTTCGAAAACAGGATCAATCAACAGGGCTTCCCCGCCCGCACGGCTGGCAATCAGATAGGTATAAGTCGACGAGGTCGTATCAAACAGCTGGCGGAAGATCATCAGGTTTGCCCCTTATCATATGGAGTTACAAGCCAAGTATAATTACACAACACCCGCGCAGGCAAGGCAGGTATTCGCACATCCTTAAAAGGTGGAGGGGCTTTACCGGAGCGTATCAAGAAACCGCTGGCTGTCGTCCCGGATGGCCGCAATTTTGTCTTCAGCCATCCGCTCAAGGGTCCGGTAGGGCATGCCCATCCGGGGGTTGGTCTTGAGCTTGTCTTTGTTCCGTATGAGAAAATCCCAGTAAAGATAGTTGAAGGGGCAGGCATCTTGCCCTGTCTTGGCCGCCACCTTGTAACGGCAATGGCGGCAATAGGTGGACATTCTGTTGATATAGGCCCCGCTTGCGGCATAGGGCTTGCTGGCAAGATAGCCGCCGTCAGCGTAAAGGGTCATCCCGCTGACATTCGGCAACTCCACCCATTCATAGGCATCGGCATAGACCGCGAGATACCAGGCATTGACTTCGGCTGGATCTATTCCGGCAAGCAAGGCAAAATTACCCAGAACCATCAGCCGCTGAATGTGGTGGGCATAAGCGTTGTCGCGTGTTTCTGATACGCATTGCTGGAGGCACCTCATCTCGGTATCCGCGGTCCAGTAAAAATCCGGCAGGGGGCGGTCGGCCTCAAGGGCGTTGGCACTGGCATAATCCGGCATGGTAAGCCAGTATATACCCCGCACATATTCGCGCCAGCCAAGGATCTGACGAATAAAGCCTTCCACGGCGTTCAGCGGGGCTGTGCCGTCATGCCAGGCCTGCTCTGCCCGTCGGATCACTTCAATCGGCAGAAGCAGCCCGGCGTTGAGATAAAGCCCGATATGGGCATGATACATCCATGGCTCGCCATCGACCATCGCATCCTGCCAGGTGCCGAAATGGGGCAGGCGTTCCTCAATAAACACATCGAGTGCATTCAGGGCATCTTCACGGCAGACGCCATAGCCGAAATGTTCAAGATGCCCGAAATGTCCGCTGAAATGCTTTGTGACAAGATCAAGCACCTCACGGGTGATTTCGTCAGGTTCAACCCTGAAAGGCGGGGGCGGGTTAAGCCCGTCGCGCGGGGGCTGGCGGTTTTCCTGATCGTAATTCCACTGGCCACCTTCCGGTTCATCCCCGCGCATCAGAATTTGATGCTGGCGTCGCGCTTCGCGGTAGAAAAACTCCATCCGCAGGGATTTGCGCCCTTCCGCCCAGGCAGAAAAAGCTTCGATTGAAGTCAGAAAGCGTGTATCCGCCCGGATCTCAACAGGAAGGTTGAATGTATCTTTCCAGGTGTTGAACTCCTGATATAAGCGGAATTCACCCGGTTCCGTCAGAATGAGACGTTCCGGGGAAAGGCGCTCGATAGCACGCCGGACTTCTCCTGCCAGACTGCCGGTGTTATCGGTATCATCATATTCTGTGTAGATGAGCTCAACATCCTTGCGGCGCAGCTCATCGGCAAAGTGCCGCATGGCTGAAAACACAAAAGCGATCTTTTTCTGGTGATGGTTTACATATCCGGCTTCTTCTGCCACTTCCGCCATCAGCACCACATCGCCCGCCTGCAGATCCCGTAGCGAGGCAAGAGAAGGACTGAGCTGGTCTCCAAGAACTAGTCGGAGGCAGGACATGAGCTTTCAACCGTGCACATAAAATCTATAAAAATGGGATTATGAAACATTAATCATCCGACGGAGGATAGGGTGGTCCCAGTAACTTTTTGGGGGAGGAACTGAGACCACCACCGGGGGAGATTATTACACCTCATTTGTGTCAGATTTTGGAGTAATCAACCCCTGTAATGAAAAAAATCAGGAATTTTTTATTTTTCCTTTTGCACGGCGAAATTCAGGTAAATTACGGCTGCCCGTAAGAAACAGGCTCATCTGCATCTGCTGTCTCCACTGATCGAAGCCCTCTATAAGGATATCAGGGGTCAGACGGCCCTTTTCGTCCTCGGCAAGGGTGAGGAAATGCCCGGCGGCAGCAACGATATCAGCCCCGATCCAGAGCGCACGTGCAGCATCGAGTCCGTGGCGGATGCCGCCGGATGCAATCACCTTCAGATCAGGTATTTCTGAACGGATTTCGACAATGGCGTCAAGGGTTGGAATACCCCAGTCAAGAAAGGGGGCGAAGACCGCCTTGTCATCATCCCGGCGCTGGGTTTCGATGCGCGTCCAGTTGGTCCCGCCAAGTCCAGCCACATCAACATAACTAACCCCGGCTGACATCAGTCTTGCGGCAACAGATGCGGAAATACCGGCGCCGACTTCCTTGACTATCACAGGGCATGGAAGAGCGTGGCATAATTTGGCAATCGCGTCTTCAACACCGCGCCAGTCCCGGTCTCCTTCAGGCTGGGCGAGCTCCTGCAAAGGGTTGAGATGAATAGCCATGGCATCGGCTTCGATGGCATCAACGGCGCGCTTCGCCATATCAAGTCCGTCTCTCTTTGCCAGCTGAACGCCGCCAAGATTGCCGATAATGGGAATATCAGGGGCTTTGGTGCGAAGCGATGACTGATCCCGGCCTGCTTCAAGGCTGGCACGCTGGGAGCCGACAGCAAGCGCAATCCCCGCCTCATTGGCAATTTCAGCAAGCAGACTGTTGATGGCGTCTGCCCGGTCCGTCCCGCCTGTCATAGCCCCGATCATCATCGGCATTGAAAGCGTATGACCAAGGAAGCGGCAACTCAACTCAATCTCGTCAAAAAGGCACTCAGGCATGGCGTTGTGTTCAAGCTGGACTCTGTCCAGATCATGGGAAATCAGTGACCTAGACTGGCGCCCGCGGGCAAGGTCAAGGTGGTCATCCTTACGGTCGGCAGCTTTGGTCATGATCAGGATAATCCCTCAGTTAATTTTTCATTCTGGGGCGAAAGATCCCATCAATCAATATCATATGAGGGACGGTGAGCGCGGCAAGACCGATAAATACAACCTGAAATGCCGCAGCATCAGCTGTGGTTCGGGCCGCCAGAATTGTGTAGGCGATCCCGCCACCCATCCAGGTGAGCAGTGTAAAAATAACAGTCAGGCGAAAAGGTGAAAGCTCCGGATTATGGTCCCGGAGTCTGAAAAAAATCCGCCGCACATGTCTGGGTGTATGCACACAGGCAAAATAGACAGCAAATCCGGCAATGGGAGGCAGGGCCCACATAGCCAGAAGCAATCCTGAAAATTCAACAAAAGGAAGCCTCAGCGAGGGAACGCGGATGGCCGCCAGGGCATAAGCAACACCTGCACCGGTCATAAGGACAGCAAGACCCTCGAGAAAAGGCGTCAGCATCCCGACATCCGGCCCCGAAAGATAGGTGAAAAGCTCATGTGTCATGGCCGGATGAAAAAGAGGGATTGCAATGACCACTATCCCTCCATGGCAAATAATCTGCATCCAGCGAAAAAATATATTATCGACTTCGGTATCACCGTTGCCGAAATGAACAAGGCTGATCAGCAGAAACAACATCAGGGCAAGGACAGGAAAGGCCAGCCAGAAAACCACCACAAGTGCAGCCAGCGCAACATAGCCGAGAATAAAGCCAGCCATGCGCATCCGGTTCCGTCCGTAACCCAGTGCCAGCGCAACCGCGCCATCCATGGCGCCGTGTGGCAGACCTATCGCGACAACAGCAAGAAGGCTGATGGTGTTGATGATGCCAAGGGAGGAGATCAAGCCTGAACTATCCATTTTCATGCTTCCCCATTCCGGCGAGGGCCAGGATAAAAGGCCATTTCGGCATGGCCAGAATAACCTTGAGCCGAATGCGCCATGTGGCTTCACCTGCCATGAACAGGGCCATTGTATCACCCGTCAGCGCTTTGCCCATTGCCAGAAAAAGACGCGGGGCAATCGCCGGAAACTTTCTGAGAACACGAAGAAAGATCCGGTCCATCCATAAATCAACCGCCTGATGCGGGCTTTGAGGCGCGTTGGAGTCACCTTTTATTACAAGGTTATAAATACTCTCTGCCTGCTTCTGGATAAAAGCAAAGGCATACCCGCTTGACGGCCGGATAGCACCGCCATTGCCACCTATGGAAGGCAATGCCGGATCCTTAGATGAAAGAAAACCCATGGGGATCACGCCCCGTTCCCGTCGCAGGACACGATATTGGCCAGTTTCAAGGATTTTATCGCAATACTGGTTGATGGCATTTTCGTAAAATTTGTCGTCTTCAGGTTTCGGGCTGAACATGGTGGATTCGACGAGCCCCCGATGTGGCGAATAGGGCAGGACATAGATAAAATGTATGCCGCGCGACTGGTCGCACCGAAAATCCATCAGCACAGCTGTTGTTTCATCAAAACAGGCATGTTCGGTTTCGATTTCCCAGCCCAGAAAGTGCTGGAGCATGATGCCTTCGGGCAGTGTTGGTGTCCGGCTGTCATAGACCTGATCCACCGTGATCTCCCCATCGCCGGTCTCAAGGATAAATGAATCATCGGTTTTGCGCACAGACTGAATATCGGTTCTGCGCAGATCTGCTCCGGATTTAACCGCCTTGAGCCGGCATTCAGTCAGCCATGCCTTGCTTTCAATCGCGGCGTAAGGGTGGAGTTCGGCCTTTTGCACCGCTCGCCCTGAAGGCGTGATGATCTGCCATTGGTGCCAGTGTTTTCTGGCCATGGCAAAGGCATCGTCCATGCCTTGGGTTTGCCAGAAACCCCAGCTGTGATCTCGCCTTTCCCCCGGTTTAAGGGGATCAGCAAGCATAAGGTCCATCCCGTTAATTTCGGCAAGCTTTCGGGCGAGACTAAGCCCGGCGCAACCGGCACCAAGTATTCCAATCCTTGTCTTACCCCCGGGCATGGGGGAGCCCCGCAAGGGCATGATGCAGCTGATTGTCATGGGCGGGCACATCACGTGAGCGGTGCCGCATCAAGGGCAGAGCTGTAAGGCTGGTCCATGCTTTTGTGAGTGTTGAGGTCACCTGCCGCCCATCCTGCCAGTTGCATCCATGATACGCCAGTTGTATTCCGATCTGGCGATAGGCACGGGCCGCGATCAGGATCGCAACATGGGCCCGCAATGGAAGATGGCTTAGTCCCTTTATCCCGCTCTCATAATAGGTTTCCGCGAGAGAAAGGGTGCGCATAACGCCTTCGGCCACCTGTTTGATCATCATGGCATCGGCTTCTTCTGCGGCAAGCGCAATTTCATGGGGAGTAATGCCTCCGACCCATTCAGCGGGCAGATACCGGCGCCCCATACGGGCATCTTCCAGCACATCCCGCGCAATATTGGTCAGCTGCATGGCAATGCCAAGGTCGATGGCAAAAGCCGGGGCATCATGGTTTGTGGAGCCGAGGATGCGACACATCATAACACCGACTGTTCCCGCGACATGATAGCTGTATCGCAATAAGTCTTCTTTTGTGTTGAGCCGAACGGTTTCCTGATCCATCAGGAGGCCCTCGATCAATGAAATCAACGCGTTATCGGGCAGGTTTTTTTCCCGCATGAACGGGCGGAAATCCATAAGTGCGGGGTCGGTGTCACGGGTGATGCCTGTCAGGCTGTCATGGATTGAGCGAAGCCGCCTTGATCCATGGGGAAGATCGCCGTCAGCCAGATCATCGAGCAGACGGCAAAATGCATAGAGCCGGGCGGCATCCTGTCCCATGCCCTGGCCAAGAAATCGCCTTGCCCAGTGGAACGTCCGTCCACCCTCACGCAGGGTCATTTCTGCTTCAATGATCATGGCTTCCGTCATATTTGCCTCAACCCAGCATCTGATCTTGGTTGTTGAATTTGCGTAACTCTAGGCCACGCGTGTTTTTGTTTCATCCTCTGATACCAGAGCCTCCACCACCTTCGCGGAACAGAGAACACCGGGCATGCCGGCCCCCGGATGTGCTCCGGCCGCCGCAAAATAGAGATTAGGGATATGAGGATCCCGATTATGATAGCGAAACCAGGCCGATTGCGAAAAGATTGGCGCGATGGAAAACCCGGTGCCATGCATGGCCCGGTAATCCTTCTTGAAATCTTCCGGCGTCATCCAGAATTCTTCGCACATCGCGTCTTTCAGGCCCGGCATGATGGTTCGCTCAAGGGCTTCGGTTATACGGTTTTTGAGCTGTTCACCTTCAATCGTCCAGTCGGTTTTTCCCAGAAGATTGGGGACAGGGCACAACACATAGAAACTATCACAGCCTTCAGGGGCAAAGCTTTTATCCGTGGCAGTCGGGCGATGGAGATAAAGGGAAAAGTCATCGGCAAGAATTTTCCGGTCAAAGATATCTTTAAGAAGCTCTTTGTATCGCGGGCCCATCCAGATCGTATGATGCGCAATATCCGGATAGGATTTGCGTGTGCCAAAGAACAGGACAAAAAGACCCATGGAATAATGTGTCATGCTCTCGGGAAGGGTCTTTTTTGACCGATTATGGCCTTCAGGCATCATCTGGGCATAGATCGTTGGCGGATCACCATTGCAGATAACACGATCAGCCTTGAATATCTCACCGTTTGTTGCCACAGCCCCTTTGGCCAGGCCTTGATCTACCGTAATGGTTTCAATATCCACCCCAAGCCGGACATCAATCCCCTGTCGTTCCATGAGTTTCATCAGTTCCGCTACCAGCTTGCCTGTTCCTCCCATGGCGAACCAGACCCCCCAGCGGCGTTCCAGATAGTGGATCAGCGTATAGATCGATGTTGTCGTGAATGGATTGCCGCCAACCAGCAGAGGGTGGATGGAAAAAGCCTGACGCAGCAAGGGATGACGGATATGGCTGTTCACCATCTGGGCAACCGTCATGTAGCTTTTGAGTTTCAGCAGGGAGGGTATCTGCTGGACCATCGTAAAAAACCGAGTAAAAGGGCGTGAGGCAAGACGCTCAAACCCGATCTCGAATATGTCTTTTGAGGCTTTCAGCAGGCTCTCATACCCTTTCTTGTCTTCGGGCGAAAACCGTTCGATTTCACTTAAGGTATCCTCTACCGTGGCCCGGTAGTCAAAGGTCTCGCCGTTATTGAAGACAAAACGGTACCATGGATCAAGGGGGCGGAATTCCACGTGATCTTCCCGTTTTTCGCCGAAAAGTTCAAACAATTCGTCAAACAGAAAAGGGGCTGTCACGACGGTGGGCCCTGCATCATGGCGGAATCCTCCACGCTCAAAGACCTGTGCCCGTCCGCCGATAGCATTCATTCTGTCGACGAGGGTGACGTCGTAACCTTTAGCCCGCATTCTCAAAGCTGAAGCGATACCCCCGAATCCGGCACCGATTACCAGTACTTTCCGGCCATTGCTCAGGGAACGTTCAGGATTTTCCATGGTATTCGCATCCCCCGGGGGAAAGGTTATTCAGCGGCGTGTTCCAACGAAAGCGCACAAATTGACGTTAACAGTTTTTGAATTGGCCGGACAATATGGCTCAACTCGTCCGGAACGCAGGTAGCTTTATTCTCCGCATCACGAAGAATTCCGTTCATAAGTTCGGTTGTAACCTTGATCGCTGATGACTGTAGCAGGCGGTGATGCCATTTCGCCACCGCACTCTGGTCCCCGGAAAGGAGCCATGTGTCAAATTCTTTTGCTTCTTTACCAACAAGAAGATTACGGTACGTCACAATAACACCATTCGGTGCACGGCGAACAAGGTCAGACGCAGGGTTGATGGCCCCATCCGTGCCAAGAATGTTCAGAATATCATTCGCAACCTGGTAGGCGGTGCCAACGGCGTTAAAATACTGGGTGATAGGTTCAACAATATCTTGTCGACCGGCAAGCAGTGCCATGCCTTCCACCGGAGCGATAAACAGGGGGGCTGTCTTGCCTCTGATGATCTGGCGATAGCAACTCCAGTCAGGATAGCCCGTCGTTTCAAATTCCATGGCCTGACCCGTGGTCGTATCTTTCATATGATGAGACAAATTTGCTACCAGAGCGGGATTGTTTCCGGCAATCGCGGCTTTTGCTGCAAATTCAAACGAAAGCGCAATCAGCCAATCACCAAGGGCGAGCGCTGTATCCCGGCCAAAAGCGGCCCAGATCGACGGTCTGTCCCGACGAACACTGTCGCCATCGGAAATATCATCATGAATAAGAGACGCGTTATGAAGAACTTCTATGGCAGCAGCCCAATTAACGGATGCCCCGGTTGATATACCAAAGGCTTTGCCGGTTGAAAGTGCCAGTCCGGCGCGCAGCATTTTGCCCGGGTCCATGAAGTGGTGATGCGCGGCCTGGCCTAACGGTTCATCGGCTGCTGGCAGGGAATTCAGTATCAGGGTTCGAACAGATGAAAGAGGGTCGGTATTATCTGATCCGGCGGAGATACGCCTTGCTGCCTGCACAGCATTAAAAGCTAGATCGTCCATGGTGTCCCCCTTGAATTTTATTCGTCATGTTGGGAGAAATCGGGCAACCCGGTTAAGGATTGCCCGAAACCTAGTAGATGTTAGGCCTTTTCGGATTCAGAAACGGCAACGCTCCAGATGATCACACCAAAGGCAATCTTGTTAAGAACGTCGGCGAGGTTGTAAATCACGTTCAGGCTTTCCATGCTGGCGCTGGCAGTCATGTAACCGAAGAAGTAGCCGAGCGGATAGATGGCCCAGCCGATGGTTACGATCCAACGCATGGTGTTGAAGGCGGACTGAACAGATGCAGGTGCGGAACCAGCATTCAGCTTGCCTGCTTCACCGGCAAAGATTTCGTACAGAACGTAAATCCAGCCTGCCATTCCGATGATGAAACCAAGGGTAATGTTGATGTATCCGGCTTCGCCGAGATATCCACCGATAAGCATTACCATGGTACCAATGATCAGGCGCCAGAAAATACCAGTTGAAACATTGGTGATCGCCCGCAGGATCAGGTAGAATTCAACCATCAGAAGCGGAACGGTGATCAGCCAGTCAATGTAACGATAGACGGTTGGTGTATCACCAGTCGCCACCCATACATCACGCATATAGAAATAGTGAACAGCTGCAACCATTGTCACCATCCCGGAAACAACCAGGGATGTCTTCCACTTTGCGGCAACACGCTGTGTTTCCAGGAAGAAGAAAGCTGTAGAGGCAACCAGTGCCATTGAAATAAGCCAGAATGAAATTCCGACGAAATCATCCTGCTGAAGGTTTTCAGCGGCATTGGCTACCATCGGCATAATTGACAATGCCGCGGCTGGAATAGCCAGTTTAGTCAATTTATTTAGCATCTTCATTGTAGATACTCCTCAACGTTGAGTTCATTTGGGATGAATACAAACGTTATTCACCTTGCAAAATGAAATATGTCGGAAATGAGGCCTGGCAATTATTTCTATTAATTTTTTATAAAATATTTTTGTTAAATGATTGTTTTTTATATAAATTAAATCTGTTATAAATTTTAAATATTAATAAATTTCTTATTCTAAGGGGGAATTGATGGATACAGTGCTTGTCGGCGGTATCGGCATTCTTGTGCTGATGTTTATTGTATGGAAGATCCATGGCAGGCTTGAAGAAGCGGAGCTTTCCCCCACCTTCAGGCGTCTTGCCAGTTACGCACTCATACTCCTCATTATCGCTGCTGTCGGATTTGTGATCAGCTGGCATCGCAGCAACTGGATGGCATCTCTTTAAAATACGGTTTCTGCTGGCTCCTGCCGGCAGATCCTTGCCCGCCTTGCCGGGTTTCAGGATCGGTGCTATAGAAAAATCTTGAATTAACAGGCAGATGTAAAAGGGTTGGCATGGTAAAAACAGCATTTCTTTTTCCCGGTCAGGGGTCACAGGCCATCGGTATGGGACAGTCCCTTCTTGAGACATCCGCAGTTGCCCGCTCGGTGATGGAAGAGGTGGACGCGGCATTGGGTGGCGGGCTCGGCCAGATTATGAAAGACGGCCCCGAAGACATGCTCCGGATGACACGTAATGCCCAGCCTGCGCTGATGGCAACGGCGCTGATGGCAACCCGGGCAATCGAGGATCGTTTTGGAAAATCCCTTGATCAGATCGGCCATGCTGTTGCTGGTCATTCGCTTGGAGAATACGCCGCTCTTGCTGCGGCTGGTACATTTGATATCGCAACAGCGGCTAAACTGCTCCGCCTCAGAGGGGATTCCATGCAAAACGCCGTGCCTGTGGGCGAAGGTGCCATGGCTGCCTTGCTTGGGGCTGACCTCCAGCAGGTCGAAGATATTATCAGCCATCAAAACTGGACCGCACTTGATGTGGCTAATGACAATGCTCCGGGGCAGGTGGTTATCAGTGGTGCGGTTGCCGATGTTGATGCTGCGCTTGAACTGGCAAAGGAGATGGGGATCCGGCGTGCCCTCAAACTGCCGGTTAGCGCTCCGTTCCATTGCCGTCTTATGGCGCCCGCCGCAGATGCCATGGCAACGGCCCTTGCCGGCGTGACCATGCATCCGCCAAGCCTGCCTGTTTTTTGCAACGTAACCGCAGAACAAGAGACGGATCCATCTGTTCTGCGTGAAAACCTGATCACCCAGGTAACGGGTCTTGTTCGCTGGCGCGAAACACTCACAAACATGGCTAAATCCGGCATCGGGCGATTTGTTGAGATCGGCACCGGTAAGGTGCTGACCGGATTGGTGAAGCGCACTCTGCCTGATGTGGAAGCCTTGAATGTGGAAACGCCCGAGGATATTGATGCGTTTGCTGAGCTTTATCACTGATTTGAGTGAAAGCAGGAAAATAAAGGGGAACACGAATGTTTGACTTGAATGGACACACCGCCCTGATTACGGGGGCAAGCGGCGGTATTGGTGCAGAAGTAGCCGAAACGCTTCATGGGCAGGGGGCCACGGTTGTCATAACCGGCACAAGACAAGCTGTCCTGGATGATATTGCCTCACGTCTCAATGGACGGTGCGAAGTTTTGGTTGCCAATCTTTCGGATGCCGAAGAGGTTTCCGGGCTCGTTGCAAAGGCCGGAGATGCGGCTGGTAGCCCTGTCGATATTCTCGTCAATAATGCGGGTATCACCAGAGATAATTTGCTGATGCGCATGAAAGATGAAGACTGGGACGCTGTCATGGATGTTAATCTCAAGGCCGCCATGATTTTATCCCGTTCCGTTCTCCGTGGCATGATGAAGGCCAGGTGGGGGCGTATCATCCAGATGTCTTCCATCGTTGGCTATACCGGCAATCCGGGTCAGGCAAACTACGCCGCGGCCAAGGCAGGGCTTACCGGCTTTACCAAGGCTCTGGCCGCTGAAGTTGCCTCTCGCGGCGTCACCGCAAACATCATCGCACCGGGATTTATCCGCACCCCCATGACCGATGCCCTCAGTGAAGATCAGAAATCCTCACTTATGGCGGGTATACCTGCTGCAAGGCTTGGGGAAGCAAAAGAAGTTGCAGCAGCGGTTGCTTTCCTTGCCAGTGAAGAGGCCGGATATCTTACCGGCTCCACCCTCCATATCAATGGCGGAATGGCGATGCTGTGATATCTTTGCTTTAGGGGTGAGCCTCCGTCCAATTGGTGGTGGAAAAGATGTAATTTACGTGTAAAATACACGTAATCGGAGGCTAGCCTTTCGGTAAAATATTTGTTATCACGCTCCAAGCTAATGGCGCATCAAGCGCTAAACTTAAAATCCTAACCCGTTGCAAGGGGAGACCACGATGAGTGACATTGCAGATCGCGTCAAAAAGATTGTTGTTGAACACCTCGGTGTTGAAGATTCCAAGGTGGTAGAGGGCGCAAGCTTTATCGACGATCTCGGTGCCGACAGCCTCGATACTGTTGAGCTGGTAATGGCTTTTGAAGAAGAATTCGGGTGTGAGATTCCCGATGATGCTGCGGAAAAGATCCAGACAGTCAAAGACGCCGTTGACTTCATCAGCGCCAACGGTTCCTAAATTATCTATCCACCTCAGGACTTGATGCTACCATGAAACGTGTCGTCGTCACCGGAATGGGAATAGTAAGCCCGCTGGGTGTCGGAGTTGATCATAACTGGAAGACCTTGCTGGATGGACAGCATGGCTTCCGAAAGATCGACAGCTTTGAGGTGGATGATCTTCCCTGCCAGATTGCTGCGATGATTCCACGTGGTGACGGCACCATGGGAACATTGAATGCAGATGACTGGGTGGAACCAAAGGATCAGCGAAAAATTGATCCTTTCATCCTCTATGGATTGATCGCGTCCATTATGGCGGTGGAACATTCCGGTTGGGTTGCCGATGATGAGGAAAAGAAGTGCCGTACCGGTGTGATGATCGGCTCTGGCATCGGTGGCTTGCAGACCATTTATGAAACAGGCCGCCTTATGGATGAACGGGGGCCACGTCGGATCAGCCCTTTCTTTATTCCGTCCTCGCTGATTAATCTGATTTCTGGACAGGTTTCCATCAAATTCGGCTTTAAAGGGCCTAATCATTCTGTTGTGACCGCGTGTTCAACGGGATGCCATGCTATTGGTGATGCGGCAAGGCTGATCAAGTATGGCGATGCCGATGTCATGGTTGCCGGCGGGGCAGAAGCGGCGATATGCCGGCTTGGTGTTGCCGGGTTTGCCGCAGCGAGGGCACTTTCCACCGGATACAATGATGACCCTGCCGCCGCCTCCCGCCCCTGGGATAAAGGCCGGGATGGCTTTGTGATGGGCGAAGGCGCAGGCATTGTCGTGCTTGAAGAATATGAACATGCCAAGGCAAGAGGCGCCACGATATACGGTGAAATCAAAGGATACGGTTTGTCCGGTGATGCGCACCATATCACGGCTCCCGCCGATGATGGTGATGGCGGGTTCCGTGCCATGCAGGCCGCGTTGAGGGATTCCGGCCTTGCGGCTGCCGATATGGATTATGTCAATGCCCATGGCACATCCACCCCGCTTGGTGACGTGATTGAAGCCGGCGCCGTAAAACGTCTTTTCGGGCCAGCCGTCAAAGATATGTGCATGTCCTCGACCAAGAGTGCAACGGGCCATCTTCTGGGTGCGGCTGGGGCTATTGAGGCCATTTTTTCGATAATGGCAAGTTACACGGATACCGTTCCGCCGACACGCAACCTTGATGATCCGGCTGATGAAGTGTCGGATCTTGATCTGGTTCCGCATAAATCGAAGAAAAAAACAATCCGCAACGTGATGTCTAATTCCTTTGGTTTTGGCGGCACCAACGCAAGCCTGATTGTGGGCAAGGTGGAGTGATATCCCTCCACCTCCATGGATGCTTGAAGAACCATGGATGAAACTGACCAGACAAGCCGTGAAACCAACCCACGTCGTCTCGCAAGACTGATTTCAGCCCTTATACTGGCGTGTATCGCTGGTGCAGGCGGGTTGGGTATCTGGTTTTTTTCTGAATTGCACCGCCCGGGAACAATGCAGGAAAACACCATTATTCTTATCCCCGAAGGTTCAGGGCGGGTTGTGATCAGCGCTGTACTTCAACAGGCCGGTATTCCGCACAGCCGCTGGGTCATGCAGATTGAAGAATACCGCCGCGGCAGGGCGTATCGCCCCAAGGCAGGTGAGTTCATGCTTCCCCGGGGAAGTAACCTTTATCAGGCCATGGATATCATTCATGAAGGCAAGGCGATCCAGCACAGTTTCGTCATACCTGAAGGCTGGACCAGCATTGAGGTGTCCACCGCCTTGCTGGATGACGACAGGCTGTCCGGCACGATAACCCCGGAGATTAGAGAGGGTGAACTGTTACCTCAAACCTATTTCTTTACCCGTGGAACTGATCGTAATGTTTTTCTTGAACGTGTTCGAAAGGCAAGGGAAATTGCCTTTGCCGAAGCCTGGGCTGACCGTGCCGGTGATCTGCCCTATGCAAGCCTTGACGAAGCAGTGATTCTGGCATCAATCATCGAAAAGGAAACAGGCCTTGCGCAGGAACGGGGCAAGGTAGCCTCAGTCTTTGTCAATCGACTCAGGGCAGGGATGAGACTTCAGTCAGACCCGACGGTCATTTATGGACTTCTGCGATCTGGTATCGTGGTAGAACGGCTGAAACGCAGTCATCTCAGGGATCCGAACCCCTGGAATACCTATATGCAGCCGGGTCTGCCGCCGACACCTATATGCAATCCCGGACTTGACAGCCTCATCGCGGCGCTGAACCCGGAAACCACCCCTTATTTCTATTTTGTCGCTGATGGTAAGGGCGGTCATGCCTTTGCCCGGACACTGGCTGAACATAACCGCAATGTGCGGGCCTGGCGCAACCTGAACAAGGTAGACGAATAGTTATGGAACCGGGGTCTGGCCTCTATGACTTCATAGTTGTGACCGGTCAGGCTTACCGTTAGTATGTGGCATATATCAGATGAAGGATCAGGTGATGTCCGGCACGTATTTTGACCCCTCGCAGACACATGGAATTTCTCGTCGCGGACTGATGCTGGTTTTATCGTCACCATCAGGAGCCGGAAAATCCTCGATCTCGCGAAGACTGCTCGAAGAAGACGATAATTTGCATCTTTCTGTTTCCGCAACGTCACGTAAACGTCGCCCGGGTGAAGTGGAGGGCGTTGATTACAGTTTTGTATCCACCGAAGATTTTCAGCTTATGGTCAACCAGAACAAGTTTCTGGAATACGCCAAGGTTTTTGACAACTACTACGGCACCCCAAGGGCACAGGTAGAAGAGAAGATGAGTCAGGGCAAGGATGTTCTCTTTGATATTGACTGGCAGGGAACACAGCAGCTAAAGGCCCGGGCAAGAGATGATCTTGTATCTGTATTCATTCTTCCCCCATCTATAGGTGAGCTTGAAAACCGGCTCAACAAGCGGGGGCAGGATACGCCGGAGGTAGTGGCAGGGCGAATGAGCAAAGCTGCCGATGAAATGTCACATTACCCGGAATATGATTACATTGTTGTAAATATTGATCTTGAGGCTTCGGTCCGGCAGGTGAAATCCATTCTGATGGCCGAACGACTGAAACGGGATCGGCAGACAGGTCTGACAGGGTTTGTCAAAAGCCTGCGTGACGGGCATTAGGCCCGCGCTTTCCGCAAAGCTTCGGCAATCCGGCAGAAATCCTCAACGTTAAGGGTTTCCGCACGGATATCGCCCGGGATGCCAGCTTGTTCCAGAAGTGCAGTTCCGCCAATCGGCTTGGATGAGGCGCGAAGCATCTTGCGGCGTTGACCAAAAAGCACCCGGGTCACTTCTTCGAGAATCTCCTGCCTTGCCGGTGCAAGCGGCGTTGATCGCGGGATAAGCTGTACAACAGATGAGGTGACTTTCGGCGGAGGAACAAACGCGTCGGGTGGGATATCAAAAAGCCTTTTGACTTCACACCGCCACTGGGCGATGACCGAAAGACGTCCGAATGCCGATGTACCGGGTTCAGCCACCAGCCGTTGGCCGACTTCCCGCTGAAACATGAGTGTCATGGAAGCAAGATGGTCAGCCTGTCCAAGCCATCCCAGAAGGAGCCCGGTTGCAATGTTATAGGGAAGATTGGCAACAATCTGGCGCGGTTCATTTTCCGGGCCCAGCCGGGTGATATCAAGCTTGAGCGCATCTTCTTCGATAATTTCAAGCCGGCCATCAGAAGCTTCAACCAATGGCTCCAGTGCAGCAATGGCCCGGCGGTCCTTTTCAATGGCAATCAGCCGTTTAGCCCCTGCGAGCAGCAGAGCGCGGGTCAGTCCGCCGGGGCCGGGACCAATTTCAATCACCGTGCCGTCAAGGGGCTGTGCTGCCCGGGCTATCCGTCCGGTGAGATTTAGATCAAGGAGAAAATTCTGGCCAAGGCTTTTTTTCGCATCGAGACCAGCTTTCCGGATAACCTCTCTCAGAGGAGGAAGGCGGTCGATCTGTTCCGGAACATTTTCAGGCATGTCTGCCCTGCCGATTGCGTGCCATCTCAAAAGCAAGGTTGATTGCGGCCATCAGGGATGCCGGACTTGCCGTGAATTTGCCGGCAAGGTCAAGTGCGGTCCCGTGATCCGGGCTGGTGCGGATATAACTCAGCCCCAGAGTGGTGTTTACACCGCCATGAAAATCAAGGGTTTTGATGGGGATAAGTGCCTGATCATGATACATGGTTATGACGGCATCGTACTCTTGCCGCCGGTCTTCATGAAAAAGGGTATCAGCAGAAAACGGGCCGCTGACCATTACACCCGCCGCGTTCAGTTTTTCGAGCGCCGGTGAAATGATGTTGATTTCTTCTGTGCCGAGGGCGCCGTCCTCTCCGGCATGTGGATTAAGGCCTGTTACGGCTATACGTGGGGTTTGCAGATTGAAATCACGTCTGAGGGCCGTATCCAGTGTGGTGGCTGTTTGGATTATTGACGCTTCAGAAATGGCTCCGGCCACATCCTTGATCGGGATATGGATGGTAAGTGGCACTACCCTCAGCATTGGCGAGACAAGCATCATCACCGGATGCGACGGCGGGCGGTCAATCTGAGCCAGATATTCCGTATGCCCCGGGCTTTTGAAACCGGCAGAGTAAAGCGTCGATTTCTGGATGGGGTTTGTCACAAGACCAAGAATACGACCATCACGTGCCAGTTCAGCACCTAGCGTTATGCTGTCGATGACCGACCGGGCATTGGCCGTCGAAGGTTTCCCGGGAACAGGTGTTTCAGGCCAGGTCATGGGTATCACGCCGAGTGTCCTTTCCGGAAGGTCACTGGCGGCTTCTGCTGTTTCGATTACTTTAATGGCAACAGGTTTGCCCATCTCATCGGCAAGCCTGCTGAGCCGATCGGGATCATCGCGGGTGATAATATGCCCGGCCCCTTCATGAAGACACTTCACCAGGATTTCCGCCCCGATGCCAGAAGGTTCCCCCGGGGTGATGAAAACCCGGTTTTTTGCCATTATTCCCGTTCCTTATATTCGATAACAGCCTGACGCCGGAGCCGGGACAGGTACCGTGATGACAGAACGGAAAAGTGACGGCTCTGGATTGATCTTTCGAGCTCTTCAATGGTTGGAAGGATGAGCGATGGCATGATTTTTTCGCAAATGGCAAACACAGCCATCCCTTCGCTGAAGCGGATAGGCCTTGTCCATTGACCGGCGTCGAGATTAACAAGAAGTGACCGGAGCCTTGGGGCAACATCCGTGAGTTTGGCCGTGCCCAGATCGAATTCGGAAGATGCTCCATATTGTTCATGCAACTGGCTGACCTCATCGCAACTGGTCAGACCGGAGAGATCATCAAGAATTTTTCTGGAGATGCTGTTGGCCGTCTGTTCATCGGTATTGCGTGGCAGAGGGTAAAGCAGGCGCCCGATGCGTATCTGGGCCTCCAGCGGATCAGCCTTTCCATCCAGGCGGATGGCGTTGACCCTGAAGATAGCTATCGCCCCATCAATCTCAACAGGCTGTGTGATTGAGCCGCTATCAAGGTTTTCAACAGCGTCACGTATCTGATCAGGCAGGCGGTCTGTCAGACTCCAGCCAAGTTTGCCACCATTCTGGCTGCTTCCCGCGATGGAAAACTGCTGGGCTATGCGGCCAAAATCCGCGCCTTCTCTCAAGGCCTGATAAATCTGTGTTCCCAGCTTGAGTGTTTCCGCATAATTCCGGCTGGGCTCAGGCACCAGAACAATTTCATCAAGATTGATCTGGGGTTTGAGGGCGTTGGCCCTGATCCGTTCGAGTTCGGCTTCGGCTTCATCCCGGGCACCAGCAAACTGATCGGCAAAGCGATTCTTCAACGTGGATACCCAAAGCACGTCTGCCATGAATTTTTTTGCGGCAACATCCCGGCTGATACCGAGTTCTTCCATCACGGTTTCAGGATTCTCACCGTCCTGCGAAAAGGACAGGTCCACAAGATCATTGGCCCGCTGGAGCGCTGTTGCTCCGACATCTCCACCGTATTTGAAACCTTCCCTGATCTTGATCTCATCATCAATCAGCATCTGAAGAACATCCTTGTCGATCTGTTCTTTCAGTTCGGGAGTGTCGTTTATACCGGTTGTCTTGATCAGGAAATGGCGTCTTTCCTCAAAATCAATATTGGTGATGGGCCTGCCGTCGACCACAGCGATGACCTGAACAGATGCCGAATATGCCCCCGCAGAAAAAACAGATATCCCTGCAACAATCAGCATCAGACGGGAAAATTGACATAATATTGAGGTCATCGTTGCTTTTGTCATTATCGTCTTCCTTCAGGGTGTTTCTTGATCTGGTTTCGCCAAAACATAATGCCAAGGGTGCTAGTTAATCAGATTATTCATCCGCGCGAAACAACAGACCTGTTCCCAGACTTATCATGATTATCCCGGGGGCGCTTCCGGCAATAATGGGGGGCAGCCGGCCAGATGTCCCCAGGACATACAGAAAATCCTTCAGAAAATAGAAAACAAGGCCCAGACTCAGGGTGAAAACCACAAGATGCATCCATCCCTGACGGTTGCTGTAGGCCAGTGCAAATCGTGCCGAGATCATGATCATCCCGACAAGAACAAAAGGCATGAACATGAGGTAATAGAAGTAGGAGGAGTGACCCAGGCTTGATAGCCCGGCTTTCTCAAGCACGGATATATAGCTCCAGAGTTCAAAAAACGGAATAGTTTCAGGCCGCTTGTTGGAATGATTGAGGTCACGTTCCCTTAATGAGGTTTCCAGTTGGGTTACGTCGCTGTTCTGGATAATCCCGTCAGTCCCCATTTTTGTTCCGCCCTCAAGCAACCAGAAGCCATCTTTGAGAAACAAACGGTCCGGGTAATATCGGGTAATCAGTTTGTCATCCTGACTGAAGGTGTAAACAACTGGTGCAATGATCTCCATTGTATCACCGTCGATCGCTTCACCATGAATAATCACAGGAAAGATGGTTTCTTGGTCCCTGAACCATATCCCTTCTGTTGACACACTCAGATTACGTCCCTTGCTGCCAAAGAGTTCATCTTCAAGGGCCAGATAACGTTTTTTCGTGGCCGAGGCGATGGGGTCAATGACGACCAGTGCAAAAACAGCAAAAAGGAAAACAAAGGTGATCGGCGCAACCATGAATTTCATCAGTGATAGTCCGCTGGTTCGGGCAATGACCACTTCGTTGGCGGATCTTAGCTTGTGAAAGCTCATGATGCTGCCGATGAGAACGCCAAAAGGGATCAGTTCAGGAAGTGTTGATGGAATTTTCATGGCTTCCATGAGGAGAATGGAAGAGTTTGCAACATCCGTCTTGTTTGAAACCCGGCGGAACAGCTCTGCTGTATCGATGAGGGCGACGATGGATATTATCGCAGTGAGCGAGAGCATGATCCGGGTGCAGATATGCCAGCTCAGATAGCGGAAAAGAGTGAATGAAATATGGCTCCCTATCATGCTTTTACGGCTTTCATGGATCGCTTGCGCTCCCGCATCATTCCCAGCCCGAGAAGGCCGGGAAGAATTGAAAAAGCATAAATCAGCGGAAACATTTCAGGTTGGGTGACCGTCAGGCTTCGCGACATGATGACGCCGACCAGCGTCCCTATGGCCGTAAGCATGCCGAATAAAATGTATTTCCAACTTCCTATACGGGTGTAGTTCTGGCTGAGTATTGCGGCCGCACCCAGAATAAGCAAGGTAAGTCCGAGCAGGGGAGACGCCAGCCGGTAATGACCTTCCGCGCGCATTTCCCGTAAATAATTCGGGCTTTTGTTACTGTTGAACAGCAAATCGGAAACCGACATCTCGTTGTAATCCAGCACCCGCTTTTTACGGCTTTCAAATTCATTGGTCAGGCTCAGTGAATATTCCTCAAAATTGAGTAAGGTGGCGCGGGTATCACCAAGTGTGTATTCAGATCTTGTCCCGTTAAAAAAGACGAGTTTGGGCGCGGAAGAATTGGTGTCGATCATGCCACGATCCGCAACGATTTCGGTGATTTTACCTTTCGCCCGTTTGTCATGAACAAAAATCGTTTTAAATTCAAACTTGCCCTCGCGTTCCCTGATGAAAACCGTGAGCCCGGCAGCCAGATCTGTGAAAACACCTTCCTGCAGCACCACGATCGGGGCTGAGGTGCGGATGGTATTGATCTGGGATTTGTAACTTGAGAAGGTCAGCGGCAGAATGAAAAGTGAATTCACATAAAGAAAGCCAGTGATCAGGCATCCAAGGAAAAGAGGCCCGCGCAGGATATAGAAATTATTCAGCCCGGCTGACCGCATTGCGGTAATTTCACGGTCCTGCTGGAGTCGGTTCAACACGATTATCGTGGCTATCAGTGTGCTGACAGGCAAAATGATCATCTGCCAGAGTGGTACGGAAAGAACAGTGAGGATAAGAAACTGCGAAAGGCTTGCGCCTTTGTTGACAAGAAGCTCAATGAGCCGCAGCGCCTGGGACAGCCACACAATTCCGATCAAGGTGACGGCAGTGATCGCAAGCCATACCAGAACTTGTTTCACAATATAGCGATGAAGTTCCATCTTATTGTGGCACCTGTTCAACTATTATCCAGCATTCAGGAAAAATGCATGATTTGATATTTTTATCAACTAAATAGGACCTGTGGGCAAGCTTTTCCACCTGAACACTTGATATTCTTTACCCTCATCCCAATACTACAGTTAAATACATTCTTTCACCATGCCTTTCTCCGAGGCGAAATTGAGGATACATCATGACCGCTACCCTGAACCTCAGGTTTGAAAATATTTCAGATACTGTTTCCTTTCCGGCAATAGTTTTCGCAACCAAGCCGGCCGGGGAGGATAAGGATATTATCCTTTCCCCAACTGCACGGAAACTTGATGATGCCGCAGGCGGGGTGCTGAAACGGGCTATGGATGAAGCTGAATTCAAGGCAGGGGACGGATCAAGCCTTGTTGTCCGGGCGGCGGAAGGAACCATTCTGTTGATAGGAAAAAATGCGGAGCACACATCTGCGAGAGATCATGAAGATCTAGGCGGGCATATCTTCGCCGCAATGGGCAAGGCCCGGATCAGCACTGCAACGCTCATGCTTGATGATGCTGCGGCGGATCAGGTTGCAGAAGTCGCGCATGGTGCGATGCTGGCCTCCTATACTTTCAGCCATTACTTCACCAAAGGAGAGAAAGCGACCCCCAAGCAATATAGCCTGACCATGGCATCGGCTGAAGCCGGTAAAGCCGAAACCGCCTTTGCCAGGTTGCAGGAAAAGACAGAGGGGATCTTCCTTGCCCGTGATCTGGTGACGGAACCTGCAAATATTCTTTACCCTGTCAGTTTTGCCGAACGTTGCCTTGCCTTACGTGAACAGGGAATAGAAGTTGAAATCCTTGACGAAGATGCCATGCGAAAGGAAGGGATGCATTTGCTGCTCTCTGTTGGTCAGGGCAGCCGCCGTGAATCCCGGATGGTGGTAATGCGCTGGAATGGCGGCGCCAAGGATGAAAAGCCTCTTGCGCTTGTGGGTAAAGGCGTCTGTTTTGATACAGGCGGTATTTCCATCAAGCCTGCTGCCGGCATGGAAGATATGAAATGGGATATGGGTGGTGCCGCGGCCGTCACCGGTGCCATGCGGGCAATCGGCGGCATGAAGCTCAAGCGCAATGTTGTCGGTCTCATCGGACTTGTTGAAAACATGCCGGATGGTGAAGCCACGAGACCGGGGGATGTCGTAACCTCCATGTCAGGACAGACCGTTGAAATCATCAACACTGATGCAGAAGGCCGCCTTGTTCTTGCTGATGTGCTGACCTATGCCTTGCGTCATGTCAAACCGGAGAAAATGGTCAATCTTGCCACCCTGACCGGTGCCATTATCGTATCGCTGGGCAAGGAACATTCCGGTTTGTTCAGCAATAACGATGATGTGGCCGAAGGGTTGATCCGGGCTGGCCTTGATACAGGTGAAAAAACATGGCGGATGCCACTGGGTGAGGAATACGATAAGTTGCTCAAATCTCATATTGCCGACATGAAGAATATTGGCGGCCGTTGGGGCGGATCCATTACGGCGGCCTGTTTTCTGGAAAGATTTGTCGAAGGTGTGCCATGGGCGCATATTGACATCGCGGGCATGGCCTGGTCGGAAAAATCACGTCCGACTGTTCCCACCGGAGGGACGGGGTATGGTGTACGCTTGCTGACACGCTGGATTGAAAACGGAGCCTGAATTCAGGTTGGCGGCAGTAGCGTTCTATCACCTGTCACGCTATAGCGCTGATGAAGTTCTGCCGCCTCTTCTGTTCAAGCCCATGGCTGCCGGGAAACGTGCTGTTATATGCTGTGATGAAGCAAGATTAGGGCAGTTTTCAACGGCGATATGGTCACGACAGCCGGAAAGCTGGTTGCCTCATGGTGTGGCTGGCAAGGACGATGACGATGCCGGGGTCTGCCCGATCTGGCTGACGGGAGATGCGAGTGTCAATCCGAATGACTCGACGTTCTTTTTCTTTCTGGACGGAAGGAAGCCTCAACTGCCTGCTGATGCTGAGCGGGCCTTTATTCTGTTTGACGGGCATCTGGAGACTGCGGTGGCCGAAGCCCGCGCGCAATGGAAGACGTTGAAAGACGCTGGCCATGAGCTCAGCTACTGGCAACAGGAAGAAACGGGCAGCTGGACCCGGAGCGCCTGATTAGGGGTGAATTCACCGGATACACCCCGGCACGTCCCCTTATCCTTTATATGATGCTTGCCAAGCGGGGCTTGCGTCTCTATAAGGCGGTCAGGACAGCAGGTCAGGCCTGCATCACCCCAATTTCAGAGGATATAACATGGCTCTCGAACGTACGTTTTCCATCATCAAGCCTGATGCAACCCGCCGTAACATCACCGGACAGGTTGCCGCCCGCCTTGAAGAAGGTGGTCTCCGCATTGTTGCTCAGAAGCGGATCAATATGACCCGCGAGCAGGCAGAAGGTTTTTACGCAGTGCACAAGGAACGCCCCTTTTTCAATGATCTGGTTGCTTTTATGACATCCGGCCCGGTGGTGGTTCAGGTGCTGGAAGGTGAAAACGCTGTAGCCCGCAACCGTGAGATCATGGGGGCAACCAATCCGGCAGATGCGGCTGAGGGAACCATTCGTAAAGATTTTGCCGAGAGCATCGAAGCCAACTCCGTGCATGGCTCTGACAGCCTTGAGAACGCGGAAATCGAAATCAATTTCTTCTTCAGTAAAGATGAAATCACCGGTTGATCCGGATTTTGTCTTGTAAAGAAAAAGGGCCGTTTCAACGGCCCTTTTTTATGACTGACGTGAAAGACTACAGCAGAAAAATTGCCATCAGCACCAATACGGTTACAACAGCGATGATGGAAATCTTTGAAAAGGTCATAAACCCTTTGTAGGTGTTGAGGTGCTGGCGCGCGTGGCTGTCAAAATTGGTTGTGTCCATGTCGGTCCCCCGATTTATGCGTGAATGGCAATGATCATCATAGACGTATTTATGAACTAAACGGCAGGCCATTTCAAGGGGTAGGGAAGACCTTCAATCTTCCCTTTTACACCACCTTCCCTCAGGGTTGCATTTCCCCCGCTGGTATCAAGTAAACCTGCCGCAACCGCGCCGACCACCAACGGGTAGAGCCGGTGTTCTTCCGCCAGAACACGGGCCGCCAGGGTCTCGGCGGTATCGTCGGCCCGCACCTTTACCCGTCGTTGCCCCAGCACTGGTCCCTCATCCATGCCGGGTGTTACAAGATGAACGCTGCATCCGTGCTCATTATCACCTGCTTTTATGGCTTTCTCATGGGTGTCCAGCCCCTTATGCCTTGGCAGAAGAGAGGGGTGGATATTGAGCATTCTGCCGGCAAATGTTGCACAGAATTCAGGGGAAACAAGTCGCATATATCCCGCAAGGCAGATCAGTTCGGCCCCCTGGGCTTCAAGGGCGTCTATAATGCGCTTTTCATGATCGTTGCGGCTTTCATCAGCCCGTTTGGGGATGCTTTTTGTTGCGATACCCCTGGCCGCCGCTATCGCCAGTCCCGGTGCTTCGCCATCAGCCAGAACGGTAGCAACC
>Ga0181579_10000316_pt1 | contig 37167 bp, 20 predicted proteins | sample 071ome_24_FD_132996 | JGI IMG/M metagenome (GOLD analysis project Ga0181579, IMG submission 132996) | Coastal salt marsh microbial communities from the Groves Creek Marsh, Skidaway Island, Georgia - 071402CT metaG (megahit assembly) | ecosystem: Environmental > Aquatic > Marine > Intertidal...
GCGCTCGAGCGCCTCCTCGGTCTCCTCCTCCTGGGCATCCAGGGCGGCGATGGAGTCCGCCGCGGCGAGGGCCTGCGCGGCCGCCCACTCCTCCGCGGCGAGGACCTCCGCCGCCGGTGTCGCGTCCGCTCGGGTGCTCCGCTCGAGCAGCGCGAGGCGTACGATCTCGATGTAGCTGTCGGCGAGGGAGCTTCTCTTCTCGTGGACCGCCCGTCGGGCCCGCAGGTCGGTGAGCGCGCGCGTCTGCGCGAGCGCCTCCGCCTCGAGCCGCTCGACCTCCTCGCGGATGTCCGCCAGATGCACCTCGCGATCGAGCCGGACGCCGAGCACCCGGCCCGGCGCTTCGCCCTCCCCGACCCACTCCGCCCAGACGGAGCTCGCATCGAGAGAGACGGGGAGACCGGTCAGGCGGACCCGATGGGCGCCGGGAGGGAGGACCACCGGGAGATGTCTCTCCACCCGGGCGCGGTCCTCGAAGACGGTGACCCGAGCGATCCGCCCCGGGGAGGACTCGGCGTCCTCACGACCGAACACCGGAGCGGAGGCCGCCGGGGACGAGAGGAGGCCGATGAGCAGAAGCAGGGGGACGACGATCCTGTGGGGCATCACTCCTCCTCCTCGAGACGGTCCGGGTTCTCCCAGCGACTGAGCTGCCAGCTCCGGGGGGCATCGATGTGATAGCGCAGCCGGATCGTGCGCTTCTCCCCGGGTGGGAGCACCAGCCGCCAGTCGATGAGTCCGTTGCGGTCCTCCACGGCATCCGGCGCGGGGCGGGTCCGATCCTCCAGGACGACCTTGAGCTCGTCGACCTCGGTGAAGGGGATCCTCTCGCGGACATCGATGACGACGGGGTCCCCGTGATGACTCACCATCTCGACCGTCACCTCGGTGTGGTAGCGACGCGCCTTCGAGAAGACACCGACATCCTCCTCGCTCTCCTCCTCCCGACGGGTGACCGCGATGCGGTCATCCACGCCGAGGTCGAGGACGATCTCCTCCCCCGGTGCGGTGGTGCCGAGGGAGCTCGTCCCGAGGTACGCCTCGCCGAGGAAGACCGCCGCCCCCCCGGCGAGGAGCGGCTCCTCCCCGGGCAGGACCGCGCGGAGGCGTCGATAGGCGTGGGGCTCCAGCTCCGCCCGCAGGAGCCGCTCCTCCTCGTAGGGGATCGAGAGCCGGCCGAGGAGGAGGCGATGGGGCGCCCCGTCACCGGGCACGGCCTCCTGCTTCAGGGAGGGGAGGACCCGCAGGAAGCCGCGGGTGGTGCCGACCGTGGGCAGGACCGCTCCCTCGAGGATCGAGTGCAGCCGACCCTCCAGCGGCGCCTGCGCCTGCTGCCGCCGGAGGTCGAGGCTCTTCAGCTCGTCGACGAGGAGGCCGAGGCTCTCTCCGGGCATCTCCTGGCCGAGGGAGAGGGTGGCGCGGGGACTCGGGCTCGGGCTGCGGGCCGGCGCCGCCGGGCGGCTCCGCCCGGAGCGGCGCTCCCGCTCCCGCAGCTCCCCGCGCCGGTTCGCCTCCACGATCGGAGCGCCCTTGCGCGCATCGACGAGCCGCTCCTGCAACTTGAGGCCCGCGACCGCCTCGGGCATGTCCTCCTCTCCTTCGGCATCCCAGAGGAAGTCGTCGACATAGCGGTCACGGCGGATCCGCTGGGAGACGAGCTCCGGAACACTCGCCCCCGCTTCTGGCAGGGCCGTGGAGAAGAGGATCGGGATCTCAGGCCAGTCCTCCCCGGTGCTCTGGTGGACGACACCGTAGAGGGAGACCTCGAGGCGAGCGGCGACGGGATCGATCCGAACCGCGTAGTTCGGATACCAGAGCGCCTGAGGTACGGCGTAGGTCAGCTCGACCGAGCCGGGGTCACCGGTGGTGTTCTGCACGCGGAGGATCGCCTCCACGCGCTCCTTCCGCCCGGGCGCCTCGATCGCGGCGATCTCCTCGGCGAGGCGACGGATCCTGCGATCGAGCTCCCGAAGCTCGACCCGTACGGCGGCGAGGTCGGCGTGGGCCCGCGTCATTCCCGCGGCGGCGAGCTCGATGAACTCGCCCCACCGGTCCGGATCGACCTTGGTCGGCGCGGGCTCCTCCGGGTCCTTCGGCGCCGGCTCCACCGTCAGGCTCGCGTAGCGGCGCAGGCGCTCTTCCGCCGACCGGGCGCGCCGCAGCGCCGCCTCGCGCTCCCGACGCAGCGCCTCGAGCGGCCCCTCCCGCTCCAGGAGAGCCGCGGGGGCCTGATCCCCCTCCATCCGACGCTCCACCTGAACCGAGACCACCCTCAGGTGGGCCTCGCCCCCCGCCTGCAGCGCTTCCTCGTCGATCAACGCGGGAAGCGGCCCGATGCGAACGGTGTGGACACCCGCCTCCGCGGGGACCGGGGCCCGCCGCTGGACTCGGGCCCCCGAGGCATGGAGGGTCGCTCCGACGATGGGACCGGAGCCCGGACCGCTCTCCTGCGCCCGCCCGGAAGTCGGGAGGAGGAGCAGGACCAGCAGCAGGGGTGGAAGCCGTCGCAGCCATGGGAAGCCGGGCGCAGAGGGAGCGAGGTCGATCATCGGATGTCCCTTCGGTCGGAGAGGGGCGCGGGTGGCCCGGCCGACAGTTTGGTCGGCGCGACCGGGAAGGGGAAGGGAGATCGGCGGGGAGTGAGCGAACGGAGCGCGGAGGCGCAGAGCTGTCCCGGCGATGAGAAGAGCCGGAGACCGGGGGAATCTCCCCCGATCTCCGGCTCCACAACTCTCCGGCTCCACAGTTCTCCGGCTCCACCGCTCTCCGCACCCTCGGCGCCCGGGCACCGAGCCGGCGGCGATCAGCCTCCGGCGCGACAGCAGGAGGAGAAGCCCTCCCGCCCGTGGGCACCATCGCAGAAGGGCAGGTTCGCGGACGCCCCGCAGCGACAGACCGAGATCGCAGCCTTCCCGCCGAGGTCGTAGGGGTTCCCCTCGCCATCGAGGAGCCGGACCTCCCCCTCGATGCGCAGAGGGCCGTTGTCATTGATCTTGATCGTGACGTCTCCCATGGAAATCCTCTCCAACCGAGCGCGGTCGGTTCAGCTGTTCAGGGGGGTGGAGGGCGTCTGCCCCACCCCGGCTCGCTCCTCCAGGCGGGCGACGCGCGCGGTGAGCGCGGCGACCTGCTCCCGCAGCTGCTCGAGCTCCCCCGGGTCGGTCCCTCGGGCCGCCGGGCGCGCCGGCGCGGCGCTGATGCCGCTCCCTTCGAGCGCGCGGATCTCCGTGAGCTCGGCCGCGGGGTAGAAGCCGTGGGTGTAGCGGACCCCGCGCTTCATCTCGGGGGGAGAGAGCCGCACCATCCGCGGTGGGCTCATTCCCTCGAAGACCCGGACGAGCCCATCGAGGGTGCCCAGGTCGGCGATCGGCTTCATGCGGCTCGCCCGGGTGCGCAGCTCGCCCAGGGTCTGGGGACCGCGCAGGAGCAGCTCGGCGATCACGGCCATCTGCTGCCCGTCGTACTCCAGCTCGTAGGTGAACTCCTGCCGCCACTTGGCGACCCGCCCTCCGGCGCCGTAGTGCTCGGTGACGAGTCCCCGGAGCTGGAGGCGCTGGAGGATCTCCTCCACCTCGTCATCGACGAACTGGACGAAGGGATCGCGGTTCGACTTCTGATTGCACCCGGAGACGAGCGCATTGACGGTCAGCGGGTAGTTGTTCGGCGTCGTCAGGCTCTTCTCGATGAGAACGCCGAGGACCCGACGCTCGTCCGCGTCGAGGAGGTAGGCATCGCTCTGGTCGGCCACCGGCGGGCCTTCGCCCCCGGTCGCTTCCTGCTCGATCGACATGATCGCTCCATCTTCAACGCCCGTGGCGGGCGACAGAGGCCCGCGGAGTGTCCGCGGAACTCGTTCGAAGTTCAATCGTCCCCGTTCAGACGACCCCCTCGGTCGTCGAGCGCGTGAGGGTGTCGCTCTCTCCCGACGGATGCGGGTCGCGACCGGGGAACTGCGGGCTCCGGCTCCGAAGCGCCGCCTCGAGCGCGTCGGCGCGGGCCGCGTGCTCCTCCGCGACGGCACGACTCCCTCGCCGACCGTAGAGATCGGCCTGGAGGCGATGCACACCCGCGAGGATCCCCTTCGCGCCGACGCGACCCGCGTGATCGAGCGCCGCCTCGCAGGAGCGGGTCGCGTTCAGGAAGCGACCGAGGTGGACCCCCTCCAGCCGGCCCCGAAGGAGCAGGCAGCGGGCGAGGAGGAGCTCCAGGCCGAGGTCGCGGCTGATCTCCATCGCCTCCTGGCAGCGCGTCCGCGCCCCCTGGATGTCCCCGGTCCTCTCCCTCAGCTCCGCCTCGGCGAGGAGCTGCTCCGCCCGGGCTCCCGGGACGCCGAGCCGTCGGAAGATCTCCTCCGCCGCGCGGAGCTGCTCGAGCCCATCCGCCCGGGCGGCGCGGCACCGCCCGAACACGAGCCACGCCTCTCCCTCCAGACGGGTCAGGTCGAGGGTGGCGCAGATCGTGGTGGCGGCGCGGGCGAGTCCCTCCGCCTCCTGCTCCCGGCCGAGGGAGAGGAGGAGCCCGGAGAGCTCGACGAGAGTGTGCGCCACCCCCGGCTCATGGTCGAGGTCGAGGTAGGCGGAGAGGCCGCGGAGGAGGTAGGAGAGCCCGCTCGCCGTGTCCCCCCGGTCCTGGTGGAGGAGCCCCACCTGGACGAGGGTCCCGGCGAGATGGTCCGGGCGGGGATCCCCCGCCATCGCGTCGAGCCCGCTCTGGAGCGACGCGAGGGCGCGCGCCACATTTCCGCTCGCCCGATGGGTCCGGCCGAAGCGGAGATGGAACGGCGACGGATCGAGGCCGTGGTCGAGGGCCGCGCGCAGCCCGAGGGTCAGGCAGCGGCGCGACTCCTCCACGCCGCCCCGGTCACGGTGAAGGTCTCCGAGGGCCTGGTAGGCGCTCGAGCGGCGGTCCGGGCTCGTGCACGCCCGCTCGACCTCCGCCGTCAGCCGGTGGATCTCCTCATCCCGCTCGGAGCGCGAGCGGTACTCGAGGGGGAAGCCGGGCAGCGGCGGCGGGATCTCCTCCCGCGGGCGCTCCGCGTGGGCGAGGGCGTAGAGTCGGAAGTTGTGGGCCCCGTCATCGAGGCGCCCCACCGCGAGGGAGCAGAGCCCGATCGAGCCGAGGAGGCGCAGGGTCCGATCCTCGTCTCCGATCTCCGACTGGATCGTGAAGGCGAGCTCGAACGCGGCGATCGCCGCCTCCCACTCCTCGTGGTCAGCGTGCAGCTGGCCGATCCGCTCGAGGACACCGGCCTGAAGCAGACGACTCCCGCTCCCTCGGGCGATCGGGACCGCCTCCAGCAGGCGCGAGCGCGCCGCCTCGGGCTCGCCCCGTCGGTCGTGCAGCCGGGCGAGGCGCAGCAGACACTCGACCTGCCGGGAAGGGGAGCCCTCGACGAGGGCCATCCTGAGGCAGCGGGTCTGGAGCTCGATCGCCTCCCCGAACTCGCCGCGGTGGGAGTGCACCTGCTCGGTGACGTGACTCAGCTCGAGGAACTCGGGATCGGACTTCAGCTCCGCGTAGGAGAGGAGATCGAAGCCCTCCTGGCAGTAGCGCATCGTCTCATCGAAGCGACGACGCTGGAGGAACGCCCGCGCGAGGCAGGCGTACACCATGACGCGCTCCTGGCATCTCTCCTCGGAGCCGAGGCTGCGGAAGGCGCGCTGGTAGGACTCGAGCTCCCGGGCCTCCATCGCCCACGCGCCGGCGGCCTGGCCGAGCTGGCGCCAGAGCTGCGCCCGCACCGTGCGCTCGAGGCCCCCCTCCCGCCGCTCGAGGATCCGCTCCAGATGCTCGAGGAGCGCCTCGTCGGGGGTGCGGGACTCGCGCAGGACGCGCGTGAAGGTGTCGAGTCCGCGGGCGACCTGGGCGGGCTCCGCGGCCACGAAGAGCGGCAGCATCTCGCGGTGGATCGCGATGGCTCCCTCGAAGTCGTGCAGGCGGACCGCCTCCTCCGCCCCGAGAAACGCCGCCTCGAGCGCGGCGAGGTCCTGTCGACCCCGGGCGCGATGGTGATGCACCTCCTGGAAGCGGCGGTTCTCCCGCCCCTCGTACTCCGCCTCGATCGACTCGGCGATCCGCTGATGCAGGTGGCAGAGCTCGCTCTCCCCGATCGTGTCGAGGATCGGTCGCCGCAGCCGCTCGTGGTGGAGCCGGATCACGCGCCCATCGGAGCAGCGGACCCAGTCCCCCGTGGTGAGCTCGGCGGTGACCGCCGCCGACTCCTCCCGGGAGAGCCCGCAGATGCGCTCGAGGATCGAGAGGCTGACCGGCTTGCCCAGCACGGCGAGGGCCTGCAGGGCCAAGCTCCCTCGCGCGCCGAGCCGACGCACGCGGCGCACGACCTCGGCATCGAAGGAGCCGTAGTCGAGGAGCCGCCGAACCCGGTCATGGGGGTCTCCGCCCCCGCGCTCCGCGTTCTCCCACGCGACCCGACGCTCGAGGTCGAAGCGGTTCCCTCGCGTCAGCTGAAACAGCTTCTCGGTGGTGGCGGCCGGCTGCTCGGCGCCGTACTCGCGCTCGAGGAACTGGATGAACTCCCGGCGGTCGAGCCCCCGGATCGGCACCCCCAGCACCTCGCCCTCGGGGCCATCGATCGGAGGCTCGGAGAGCTCTCCGGAGACGAGCACGAGCGCCAGCGGCGGGGGCGCGGCGAGGGGGAGCCCGGCCACGCGGGCCTGGCGTCGGATTCGCAGCACGCGCTGGAGGGTCCGGAGGGGGGCGCGACTGAGACAGTCGAGGTGCTCGCAGCCGTCGATCTGCACCACAAGCGGCGCCCGCTCCGCGAAGTCGAGGAGGATCCCTCCGAGGTGATCGAGGAGGCGACTCCGCTCCAGGCCGGGTTCGAGGGTGGGGAACGGCTCGACCGCGCCTCCCCAGTCCTCCTCGGGGAGGACCCGGGTCAGAGCGGGAGCGCGGTCGCGACGGATCTGATCCCAGAGGGTGACCCAGCGGGCATGACCCCCGGCGGCGAGGGCGCGGATCTCCCCGATGGTCGTGCGGACCGCGCGCAGGATCGGCTCGAGGATCTCCCCGGTCCCGGGGTAGGCGCTCCCCTGCACCCAGCAGATCCCCTCCGACTCCTTCTTCTGGCGGATCTCCCGCAGGAGGGTGGCCCTCCCGCAGCCGGGGGGGCCCGCCACCCAGAGCGCGACGGGAACCTGGGGTGAGGTCTCACCGGCGAGCATGCGCCGCAGCGCGCGCTCCAGCTTCGCCCGCTGGCGTCCATCGACCCGCGAGGAGGTGGTCCCCGCCCCTCGGCTTCGGCGGAGGGTCTCCGGGGGGGTCGCCCCGGGATCGGCGGTGTTCGATGACGAAGGGGTCGGGGCGCCCGCGTCGGGGCCCGTCGCGCAATGCGGATCGTTCGGCATGTCTCTCCCTCGGTGTGACGCCGGAACTGCGATGCGAGCTCGCGCCGAGGACCGGATGGACACCGGTGCCGACCGCGGCGGGGAGATCCCGCTGCGGGCTGGTCGAGCTCTCGAGTTGTGGTGGGGGAAGACGCGCACCTCGATCCGGCCAGAGTGCCGGGGACGCGATCGTTCCAGACCCTTCCAAGACTAACCCGCTCCCGCAACTCCGTCGAATCGGGCCCGCGAGGTGCCGGGCGTCGTCGTCGAGGCCGGAGGACGGCGCAGGCGCGGCGGGGGAGGCCGGGAGGGTCCGGTTCCGCGCTCGATTCGGTTAGACTCGTCGGCTCCTCGCAGCCCCGGAGCCGCCGTGACCCGCAAGCGCACCATCAAAGATCACCGCGCGGACTCCCGGGATCGGGAGTCGGGCCCCCGCGCACCGCTCTATCTCGTCCTCGACAACATTCGGAGCCTGACGAACGTGGGCTCGATCTTCCGCGCCGCGGATGGCATGGGGGTGCGGAAGATCTTCCTCTGCGGCATCACCCCCGCCCCCCCCCGCCCCGAGATCGCGAAGATCTCCCTGGGCGCGGAGGAGACGACCCCCTTCGAGATCCTCGCCGACCCGGCGAAGGCGGTGCGGCTCCTGCAGTTGGAGGGGGTCCCCGTCTTCTGCTGCGAGCAGACCGACCGCAGCGCCTCGATCTACGAGACCGCCTTCCCCTCCCCGCTCGCCCTGGTGCTCGGTCACGAGACCTCGGGGATCGACGATCAGGTGCTGCATCTCTCCGACGGGGAGGTGGAGATCCCGATGTTCGGCTCGAAGCACAGCCACAATGTCGCGACGGCGTGCGGGATCATCCTCGGTGAGGTGCGTCGCCAGTGGTCGTCGGCCGGGGAGGGAGCCCCCCCTCCCCCACCCTGAGGCGCGGCAGAAAGAGCTCCGCGAGCATGCAGCGGACCCCGCCGCCCCCGACCGTCTCGATCGTCGGGATCGGCACCGCGAGGATGCGCCCGTGCTCCTGGAGGCGCCCCCGGGTCGTGGCATCGAGGGAAGCCCACGCGCCGGCGGAGCACGCGATGAGGGGATCTCCCCGCCCATCCTTGAGCTCCAGGAGGTTCCCGGCGAAGGCGCGGACCTGCTCCCGCGTGATCGGCACGACGCGACGCCCCCCCGCCTGGAGCGCCTCCCGGACCCGGGCGCGCTCCTCGGGATCGTCGATCGTCTCCTCCGCGAGCACGGCGAACCCCCCGCCGATGGAGAGGATCACATTCGTGTGGTAGATCGGCAGTCCCCGGTCGGTCGCCCGGAAGGACACGATCTCATGGTGAAACGCCCCGGCGAATCGCTGAAGGAGCGGAGTCCGGGTGCGGGCGGAGAGGGCGGCGTAGCCGACTCTCCCCGGGTGGTCGAGCACGAGGCTCCCCGTGCCCTCAAGGAAGATCCCGCTCTCCTCCCCGTCGGTCAGGTCGAGGAAGCGACTGACATGGAAGCCGTGGTCCTCGACGAGGGACTCGAAGATGTCCGGTCGACGCTCCCCGCGCCGCGACTCCGGCTGCATCGGATAGAGGGTGACCGTGCCGTCCTCATGCGCGGTGAACCAGTTGTTCGGAAAGACGGCATCCGGGGTCGCCGGCTCGAGGGAGTCCCCGAAGACGAAGACCTCGACCCCCTCCTCCCGCAGGCGCGCCACGAGGGTGTCGAACTCGACGAGGGCCCGGCGGCGGATCTCGGGGGGTGGCGCGTCGAGGGCGCCCTGGAAGGCGTTCGTCGCGCGGGTCTCCGGGTTCGAGCCGAAGGACTCGGGTCGGATCATCAGCACGCAGGAGGTGGTCTGGCTGCGCATGGGGGCTTCTCCTCGTCCGGCGCCCGGGGAGCCGGGCGGCTCCGTGTCAGACTACCATCCCGGCCCCCCCGATCGGGGCCCGGTGGTTGACGCCCGCGCTCCCCTCGGACCCAATGGGGGATCGGCCCACGGCTGGGATCGAGCCGGAGACGGCGCAAGGAGAGGCGGAGAGGCGTGTCGCAGTACCTTTCAGGGCTGGACGAGGCGGGCTACGGGCCGATGCTCGGTCCCCTCGTCGTCGGGCTCGCGACGATCGAGAGCCATCGCCCGATGACCCCCGACCTCCCCTGGACCGCCCTCGCCCCGGCCGCCGGCCCTCCCACCCGGGATCGCAAGGGGATCGCGGTCGCGGACTCGAAGCGACTCCACCGTCCGTCCACCGGAGACCTGACCGGGCTCGAGGAGGGGGTCCTCGCGTTCTGCTCCATCGAGCGCGGAGGCCCTCCCCCCGAGACCTTCCGCGCGCTGATCGATCACCTCACCGCGGGTCGCTCCGACTACCTCCAGGACTACCCGTGGTATCGGGATGCGGACCTGCCGCTCCCGCACAGCGCCGACCCCCTCGCGCTCGCGAGCAAGACCCGCAAGCTGGAGCGCGCCCTCGAGCGCGCCGGCATGAAGGTCTCCGAACTCCGCGCCATCCCCCTCGAGGTGCTCGAGTTCAACGCCGCGCTGGAGCAGCGCGGGACGAAGGGCGAGGTGAACGCCTGGGCGATCGGCCGCTTCCTCGCGTGGCTCTGGCGCCAGCCGGATCGGCGGCGGTCGGAGGCCTGGTCCGACCGCCTGGGGGGCCGACAGCGCTACGGCCCACTCCTCGCTCCGCTCTTCCCCGCGGCCCGCTTCTCCATTCTCGAGCAGGAGCAGGCGAGTCAGGCGTACCGGGTCGAGGAGCGGGAGGGGCGACGCTCCCTCGAGATCCACTTCGAGAAGGAGGGGGAGGACAAGTCCTTCACCACCGCGCTCGCCTCGATGACGGCGAAGTACGTCCGCGAGCTCCACATGAGTCTGTTCAACCGATGGTGGCAGGAGCAGCTCCCGGGCCTGAAGAGGACCGCGGGCTATCCCCAGGACGCCCGCCGCTTCCTCGCCGAGATCGAGCAGACCCGGCGCGACCTCGAGATTCCCCTGAATCGCCTCGTCCGCCACCGCTGAGGCCCCGGCCGGGCCGACCGGCGCGAACTCGCGCCCTGCCGTTGCTCCCGCCGCCCCGGACCGTTAGTTTTTCCCCTTGGGATTCCGTGGCCCCGCCTCCGCGCGGGCGGGTCCCCCTTCGAATGTCCCTGCACCCCGGATCGTGGGCTCCGCGCCCCGCCCCGCCGCCCAACCGAGTCGCCCCCCGGGGCGCGTGAGAGGAGCTCCCTTGGCTTCCGACCTCGAGATCGCCCGCAAGGCGACGCTGCGAGACATTCGCGAGATCGCCGGCAACTACGGCATCGAGGAGCATGAGCTGATCCTGTACGGGCCCCACATGGCCAAGGTGAAGCTCGACATCCTCGATCGCATCGAGAAGAACCCCCGCGGGAAGTACGTCGATGTCACCGCCATCAACCCGACCCCCCTCGGTGAGGGGAAGACGGTCACCACGATCGGGCTCGGTCTCGGGCTGAACCACATCGGCAAGAAGACCGTCTCCACCATCCGCCAGCCCTCGATGGGTCCCGTGTTCGGGATCAAGGGCGGCGCGGCGGGCGGCGGCCACAGCCAGGTGATCCCCATGGAGGACTTCAACCTCCACCTCACCGGGGACACCCACGCGGTGGGGATCGCGAACAACCTCCTCGCGGCGTGGGTCGACACCTCGATCCTCATGGGCAACCCCCACGACATCGACCCCTCCAGCGTCACCTGGAAGCGCTGCCTCGATGTGAACGACCGCTCGCTGCGGGAGTGCATCATCGGCCTCGGCGGGAGCTCGAACGGGGTCCCCCGCGAGACCGGCTTCAACATCACCAGCGCGTCCGAGGTGATGGCGATCCTCGGGCTCTCCCACGACCTCTCCGACCTCCGGGAGCGCCTCGGCCGGATCGTGGTCGGCTTCGACTCGAAGGGGAACGGGGTGACCGCGGAGCAGCTCGGCGCCGCCGGCGCGATGACCGCCGTCCTCACCCACGCGATCCATCCGAACTTCATGCAGACCCTCGAGGGCACGGGCAGCTTCGTCCACACCGGTCCCTTCGCGAACATCGCCCACGGCAACTCGAGCATCGTGGCGGACCGGATCGCCCTCCGCCTCTGCGACTACGTGGTGACGGAGAGCGGCTTCGGCGCCGACATGGGCGCGGAGAAGTTCTTCAACATCAAGTGCCGCGTCTCCGGGATGAAGCCGGACTGCGCCGTGGTCGTCGCCACCGTCCGGGCGATCAAGGTCCACTCCGGGCGCTACAAGATCCGCCCGGGCAAGCCGCTCCCGCCGGAGATGCTTCAGGAGGACCTCCCCGCCCTCGAGGAGGGGATCGGCAACCTGCTGCGTCACGTCGAGAACGTCCGCAAGCACGGGGTCCCGGCGGTCGTGGCGATCAACCGCTTCCCGACCGACACCGACGGCGAGATCGCCGCCATGGTCGAGCTCGCCCAGCGGGCGGGGGCCAGCGCCGCCGTGGTCAGTGATGTCCACGCCCGCGGCGGGGAGGGCGGCGCCGCCCTCGCCGAGGCGGTGGTGAAGGCGTGCGAGGAGCCGGCGAACTTCGCGCCGATCTATCCGGACGACATGGCGATCTCGAAGAAGATCGAGACGGTCTGCAAGGAGATCTACCGGGCGGACGGCGTGACCTTCCTCCCCGCCGCGAAGAAGGCGATGAAGCGCTACGAGAAGATGGGGCTGGGGCACCTCCCCGTCTGCATGGCGAAGACCCAGTACAGCTTCTCCGACAACCCCAAGCTCATCGGCGCGCCCACCGGCTTCCGGGTCACCGTCCGGGATGTGAACCTCAGCGCGGGCGCGGGGTTCTTCTACGCCCTCTGCGGAGACATGATGACGATGCCGGGGCTCGGCTCGCAGCCGGCGCTCCTCAACATCGACATCGACGATCAGGGCGAGGTGCAGGGGCTCTTCTAGCCTCCGCCCCGTCCGACTCCCCCCCGAGCAGGCCCGGAGGCGCGCGACGCCCCCGGGCCTGCTCTCCATCCGGGCGGCGGGATCGATGCCTCCATCCGATACTGGGATGGAGGTCCTGCCATGAAGCCCGAAGAGTCCCCTGCCGCGCGCGGCGATCGCCGCGCGCCCCGCGCCCGCGGGGTCCGCCTGCCGAACCACGCGAAGCTCGTCTCTCACGGAGGGGCCCCGGTGCGGGTCGAGGAGTTCTCCCGCAAGGGGCTCCGGATCCTCGATCAGGACGGGCGCCCGGACCTGGGAGAGCCGATCGAGGTCGAGGTCCGCATCGGCGAGGCCCCGCCCTTCCGCGCCCGCGGACGCGTCACCCGGCTCGACGAGGATGGCTACACGATGCGGTTCTCCGTCGTCCCCGCCGAGGCGGAGCTCTGGACCGACATGCTCCTGAGGCTCACGACCGCTCCGGGGACCGCTCCCGAGATGGGAACAGGCCGGCCTGGGTGAGGCGGACCTCGTCCGGCGGGACGGGGATGATCGCGCCCCCGCAGCCGACATGGATGTAGTCGCGCGCTCCCGCGAGGAGCCGCCGGTGGCGTCGGGTGCCGAGCTCGACCGTCCCCCCGCAGCCGGAGCACCGCGCCTCATGCCGGCGATGCTGACCCGAGGTCCGGAACTCGTGGGTCCGTCGGCCGTTCCCGCCCAGCTCCAGGAAGATCCCCCGCCACTCCGGCCCGTGGGCCCGGACCTCCGGACCGGCGATCACATGGGCGATCTCGTGCAGCACCGTGTTCCGGTATCCGTGGGCGTTCTCCTCCAGCCGGAAGATCGGCTCGGAGAGCTGGACGACCCCGGTGCGGGGGTCCGCGTTCCCGGCGCTGCGGGTGAGGCGACGGGAGATCCGGATCGTGATCCGGTCGAGCGCGTGCTTGTGCCGGGGATGGTCCCGCCGGGTCTCGGCGAGGATCCGCAGCGCCTCCCGCCGCAGGGCATCCGCGTCCCGACTCACCGCTCCGCGTCCCCGCTCCGGGCGCTCAACTGCCGCAGCGCCAGATAGAGGGCCTGCGTCCCGGCGCGTCCGTGCCCCTGCGCCCGCACCGCCTCGTAGAGCTGCTTGGCGAGCGCGAGCCCCGGCAGCGCGAGCTCCATGCGATGCGCCTCGTCGAGGGCGATCCCGAGGTCCTTGATGAAGTGCTCCACGAAGAAGCCCGGGGCGAAGTCGCCGCGCAGGATGCGGGGGGCGAGGTTCGCCACCGACCAGGAGCCCGCGGCGCCCCCCCCCACCGAGGCGAGGACCCCCTGGGGGTCCAGCCCGGCGCGTTCCGCGTAGAGGAGCCCTTCGCACATCCCGATCATGTTCGTGGCGATGAGGGTCTGGTTCACCATCTTCGTGTGCTGCCCCGCGCCCGCCGCGCCCTGCCGCACGATCGTCCGGCCGAGGACCTCGAAGGCGGGGCGGGCCCGCTCGAAGGCGTCGAGGTCCCCTCCGACCATGATGCTGAGGGTCCCCTCGCGCGCGCCCACATCCCCGCCGGAGACCGGCGCATCGAGCGCGCAGGTGCCACGCTCGCGGGCCGACGCATCGACGCGGGCCGCGAGGGCGGGGGCGCTCGTCGTCATGTCGATGAGGAGCGGAGCCTCGCTCCTCTCCAACGCGGGCACGAGTCCCCGCTCCCCGAGGTAGACCTCCTCCACATCCGCCGGATAGCCGACCATGGTGAAGACGAGGTCGCTCGTCGCGAGGAGCTCCCGCGGATCGTCGACCCAGCCGATCCCGAAGTTCCGGAGCGCGGCCGCCTTCTCGGGGGTGCGCGTGTGCACGGTGACCCGCGCCCCCGCCGCGTGCAGGCGACCGGCCATGGAGCACCCCATGACACCGGTGCCGATCCAGCCGATCCGGGTCCCCTCGAGGGGCCTCGCCGCGTCATCCGCCATCGGTCATCTCGCTCTCGTCAGACATTCCACTCGAGCCCGCCGGAGAACTCGTCCGGCTCCGGGATCGCCGGGAGCACCCGGGGCCCCGCCGCGATGACGCGCTCGAGGCGTCCGGGGATCTCCCCCGCGGGGCCCTGCCACCCGAGGACCCGCCAGGGTCCCTCGACGAGGAGCCACACCTCATCGGCGGCCAGCGCCTCCCGCAGCGCGGGCACCGCCAGCGCCTTCGCCCGCCGAGGATCCTGATCCTCTCCGACGAGCTGGGGCCGCGGGGGGGCGACACCACCCCCGATGGGCGGAAGAACGAGAGCGCGCGCGCTCCAGATCCCGACCCGTCGCGCGAGGAGAGTGTAGCCGAGGGAGGGATCGTCCGCAGGGAGATGGACGAGGCAGTGATCCGCCGCGGACTCCGCCGCAAGCCCGTGACGCGTCCTCCCCGGCGGCAGGCTCGCGAGGAACGGGAACTCCGGCGGAACCGACCCGGGGGGCAGCTCGACGAGGGCGTCGAGTCGGGAGGCACGCCTCCCCGAGCGCCGTCGATCCCACAGTGCCTGCACCCCGACCGCAGCCCCGAAGGCGAGGAGGGTGACGCCGAGGGTGATGGAGAGCTCCTCGAACATCAGGACAGCACCTCGATCCGGGTCTCCTCCTCGGTGGGAGGAGGGGGCGCGTCGCGACGGAGAGTGCGGAGGACCGCGAGGATGCCGAGCGTGGAGAGACCGAGCGCGAAGAGGAAGACGGTGCGCCCCTCCGCGTCCCCGGCCGCCGCCGCAACGGTAGTGTCGAGCCCGCCTCCCGCAGCGAGCAGAGCCTGCCGCCGCTTCTCCCGCAGGAGGAGCCCGGCGGCGAGGGACGCGAGGGCACCGATCGAGGCGATCGTGCGACCGGGGCCCACCCGCTGCAGCTGCGTGACGAGACCGGCGAGCAGGAGCAGCAGCCCCCCTCGCAGCAGCCAGCCGGGGGCACCGAGGGGGCTGCCGCTCCGGGCGCGGAGGACCTCCGCGGCGATGGCGAGGCCCACCGCCACGAGGAGCGCGAGGCGCAGGAGCGTCTCCTCCGCTCGGAATCGCTCCCCGGGGGAGAGCCGCGCGCGGCGCTGCTCCCCCTCGAGGAGCCAGACGGAGCCGATCGCCCCGAGGAGGAGGGAGACCCCGAGGAAGAGGCCGATCCCGGGGAGGGCCTCCCGCACCATTCCCTCCAGCGGGAGGTCGCGCGCGCGCGCCGACCACAGGGTCGCCTCCTCCCCGACCCGACGCGCGATCGCCCACAGGGCCCCGACGGAGGTGAGCGCGAGGAGGCCGAGGAGACGGACGGGGAAGCGGAACACACCCGGGAGCCGCCGGAAGGACTCCATGCTCTGGAGGTGGATCAGGGTGAGCCCCACGGAGAGGGGCAGCAGCATCGCGAGGCGCCAGACCCCGAGGAGCGCGCCCCCCTGGTGGTAGGCGAGGGGATGGAGGACCGGCAGGAGGAGCAGGGGAGCGAAGCCGGCGATGATCGCCAGGATCAGGGCGGGGGCGATGCGCGGGGAGACGAGGCGCTCGAGGTGCGCGATCTCCTCTCCGCGGAAGATCTCGAAGAGACAGAGGAGGAGCGCCCCTCCCACCGCGAACCCGACGAGGATGAGGTGCAGCAGCAGCCCGGCATGATGCAGGAGCATCAGCAGGTCGGCGCCCGCGGTCTCCGCCATCACCGGCCACCGTCCCGCGTCCAGAGCAGCCAGGCGACGAGCTCCTCCAGCTCCGGATCGCTGCCGGCGAAGGGCGGCATCGACGGTTGGAGGCGATGGAGCTTCGCGAGGTTCCCGATGAGCATCTCGCGATCCCAGCTCCGGGTCAGCTCCTGAATGCTCGACCGCCCCCGGGACGCGTGGCAGCGGGCGCACAGCTCACGATGCACCTGTCGGCCGCGCTGGATCTCCTCCCGGGCGACTCCCTCGCGGGGGCGGGGCCGCGCCGCGCGGCGGAGGTCGACCTCCTCCGGCGTGAGCCCGTTCGCGTAGAGGACCCCCCGAATGTCGTAGGGGAGCGCGAGGGTCTCCCGGGCGCGCTCCGCAATGACCGCGGAACCGACGACGAGCGCGGCGAGCCCGACCACGATCGATCGCCCCGGTCGAGACCTCCCCCGCACGAGCAGGGCCAGCGCCCCCCCCGCCACCAGCAGGGAGCCCAGCGCCGCGAGGCCGAGGGGCAGCGCCCAGGGAGAAGGCGCCGGGCCGTCGGCCTCCGTCACCACGCCCAGGAGTCCGATCGTCGCCATCGGCATCAGGGCGAGGGGGACGAGGACCACGAGGATGGTGCGGGCGAGCAGCCGACGATCGCTCTCATCGAGCCCCTGCATCCGCTCCACCCCGATCAGGCCCGCGACGGCGGCGAGGGCGAGTGAGGAGAGCACCCGCCTGGCGAGAGAGGGGGCGAGGGCCGCACCGAGGACCCCATCCCATGCGTCCCCCGTCCGGACCCACTCCTCGGGAGAGAGCCGGAACGCCAGGACCCCCTCCACCCCGAGCAGGGCGAGGCCGGTCCCCAGGATGAAGCCCCCGAGGAGGAGCCATCGCCGCCGAGCGGGTGCGGTCCGGGCGCGGGAGAGGTACGCCGCACCGCAGACCACCCCGAAGGCGACGCTGCAGCCGGCAGCGCCGAGGAGCCAGATGAACTCGCGACCGAGGAGGAGGGAGGCCCGGGGCGCCACGAGGCTCGTCGCGAGCCACGCCCCGACCCCGCTCACGAGGGCGAGGACCGCGGCGATCAGGATGAGCGGCGCGAGCGCGCGATGAACGAACTCGCGCAGGAGCGGCTCCCCCCACCGCTCCCCGCGCACCTCGAAGAGGGCGGCGAGGATCCCCCCTCCCACCGCGAGCTGCGCGGCGAGGGCGTGGAGGATCGCCAGCGAGGAGAGGAGCGTCTGCGGTCGCAGCAGCTCGGTCTCGAAGACGGGGAGTTGGGGGAGATCCACCGGGTCCACTCCTGTCACGGGCCCGGCGCGAGCCGGTCCTCTGTGAGGGGGAGATGGTAACCGCTCGACGCGCGGGGCGGGCCCCCGTTCCGTCCGCTCCCTCCCGGCCCGACCTGGGATGTGCCGGCGAGGGGATCCCGGGGTAGTCTTCTTGGGGTCCTGCCGCTTCTCACCGGGCGACCCCGAGGACTCGGCCTCGCGGATCTCCGCCGGGCCCGGAAGGGGGATGCGTGGAGAAGGACCCGGCGCTGGCGGGAACGGCTCACATCGAGCCGACGACGAAGGTCGTGCTCATCATCGACCACGATGAGACGCGGCGGGATCGGATCGGCTCCCGTCTCAGCGACCGCGGTTACGGCGTTCTGGCCGCGGACTCCGGGGGCTCGGCGACGCGGATCGCCCGCGAGGAGAAGCCCGACCTGATCCTGCTCGACCTCGGGCTGCGGGGGACGAACGGCCACGACCTCCTCGACCGCTTCGCCCGGGACCCCGCGACCCGCGCGATCCCGGTGGTCGTCGTCGCCGGGGACACCGATCCGGCGTCTCGAGCCCGCGCGTTCGAGCATGGCGCGATCGCCTTCATGGAGACGCCGCGCCACGCCGAGACCCTGCTCGTCATGGTGGAGTCGATCTTCCACTGAATCGGAGCGGGCCGTCGCCGAGCCGGGACCGATCGTCGGGATGGTCGCGACCGAGGCTCACTCGTCGAGATGCCCGACGTCCGAGTCTCCCATCTCCACGCCGCCGGCCGGGAAGTACTCCCCCCATCGGCGATCGACGGTCGCCGCCGTGTCCGGATCGCAGAAGAGCTCGTCCGGGTAGGTCGGCTTGAATCGGGCGTCGATCACGATCGGCGTCTCGTAGGCGGGGTGGTTCCGGATCAGCGGCGCCTCCCGAGCGTGGATGTCCCCCGCGGGCTCGAAGCGCGTGAAGGTGGTCCAGAGGAAGCGGGCATCACTCCGCACGGTCGCCCGCGCATCATCCACGAGGATCACGAGGGGCCAGCGCTCGAAGCCGGGATGCTTCGCGATGCGACCCGCGGCGTCCCGCTCCTCGGTGAAGCCGGGGCCCTCCACCACCAGGCAGCCCGGGCAGTAGACCTCCGCCCGCGTCACCCCCATCGGCAGCTCCCCCGAGAACTCCCGCGGCAGCTCCCGGATCGGATCCCCGAGCCCGAGCAGCACCCCCTTCGACCCGTCGTTCACCGCCGGGCCGGTGTAGTCGAGGGTGTCGATCGAGGTGCACGCGAAGACATGAAGGTCCCGGCGCATGTCCGCCCGGGCGAGGATGTGCTCGAGCAGCGCCTTGAAGTCGGCGAGATCGACCGCGCCATCGGTGAGCAGCAGGAACTTCGTCAGGGAGAGCTGCCCCTCCCCGAGGATGCGGAACGCGGAGACCATCGCCTCCCGCGGATAGCGATCCTTCACGATCGCCGAGGCGAGGGCGTGGTAGCCGGTCTCGCCGTAGCTCCAGAGCCGCGTCACCGCCGGCATCACGAGGGGGAAGAGGGGGCTGAGCAGCTCCTGGAGGAAGTCCCCGAGGTAGAAGTCCTCCTGGCGCGGCTTCCCGACCACCGTGGCGGGCACGATGGCATCGGCCCGATGGCAGATCGCGTCGAGGTGGAACACGGGGTAGTCGTGCCGCAGGGAGTAGTAGCCGTAGTGGTCGCCGAAGGGCCCCTCCGGACGACGCTCCCCCGGTCGGACATGCCCGACGAGCGCGACCTCCGCACCGCTGACGAGAGGGTGCGGTCCGACCGGGCCATCGACCATCCCCAGCTTGCGGCCGACGAGGAGGGAGGCGAGGAGGAGCTCGCCGACATTCTCAGGCAGGGGCGCGATCGCGGACGCGGTCAGCGCCGGCGGTCCACCGAGGAAGACGGTGACGGGCAGCGGGCGATCGAGCTTCTCCGCCTCATGCAGGTGGTAGCCGCCGCCCTTGTGGATCTGCCAGTGGACCCCGAGGGTCCGCCCGTCGTGCTTCTGCATCCGGTAGACGCCGAGGTTGTGTCGTCCGTCGTGGGGATTCTCCGTGTAGACGAGGGGCCAGGTGAGGAACGGTCCCCCGTCCTCGGGCCAGCTCGTGATGATGGGCAGGGAGTCGAGGCTCCCGTTCCGGTCGACGACCTCCGTCACGGGGCCGCGCTCCCGTCGCTTCATTCCCACCTTGAGGAGAGTGAGCGGCACATCCCGGGCGTCCCACAGCTTCGCGAAGGTCGGCGGGACGGCGGTCTCGGCGAGGTGGACGAGCCGCTCGAGGAAGCGACGGGCCCGATCGCCGAACGCCATCTCGACCCGACGGGAGCTCCCGTAGAGGTTGGTGGCGAGGGGGAACTTCGCGCCCCGGACATTGGTGAAGAGGAGGGCGGGTCCATCGGCGGCGACGACGCGCCGGTGGATCTCGGCGAGCTCCAGATGGGGGTCCACCGGGGTATCGACGGTGACGATCTCCCCTTCGCGGCGGAGATCGGCCAGGAAGCTGCGCATGTCGCGGTGCACGATCCGGGTTCCTTCCTCGGACGGCCTCTGCCCGATCGACGATGGTGGTCGAGTCCGAGGAGGGTGTCCAGAGGATCGGGGGAGCCCGGGTGGCGGGTTCTCAGGCGTGCTCGACGCCGACGCCCTCGACCGACGCGAGAGAGATCGTTCCTTCGGGAACGATCTCCCAGGTGACGGTGCAGCGGTCGAAGAGGGGACCGCGCCAGCGGTCGAGGAGCAGCGCCTCGATGTCCGCCCCGGAGCAGGGGGCGTCCGGTCCGATGTGGAGGTGGACCGAGAGAAGCTGGGTCAGCCCTCCGGCGAGGGCGGCGTGGCGGGCCGACCCGAGAATGGTGTCCAGAATGATCTCGGCCATGCGAGCGGGTCTCCAGGCGGACCGGGCCTCCCTCGGGGCGACCGGTTCACGATCGGGGTTCGGTTCTTCGATCGGCGCGAAGAGCCCTGCTCGCCCCTTCCCGGGGGAGCGACTCGCTCACGCGGCGTTGCACCTTCTTCGGAAGGGAGGCGGGTGGGGATGAAGGGCGGCGTCGCAAATCACGCCCGCTGGGGTGCTTGAGAAGTGCAGCACCCGAAGATCAGCGAGGGGGGAGGTCGAGGGGCGCGGCCTCGATCACGACCCCCGCCTCGTGGCGACCGGCGATGCCCCACTCCTCCTCCGCCGCGACGATCCCCTGGCCCGGGCCGAGGACGGCGCGAGCGAGAGAGAGCAGCGCCCCCTCCTCATGGAGGAAGTGGGCGGGGGGTCGGGGGCTGCGCTCGAGATTCCGGCGGGTCGGGTGGTTCACCAGAAGAACCCCGCCGGGCCCGAGGAGAGGGAGCGCCCGCTGGAAGATCCGCGGATCGAAGTAGTGATGACAGAGGATCAGGTCCCAGGGACCGGCGGGAGGGGCTTCCTGCGAGAGGTCGATGGCGAGGGTGCGGAGGGGGAGCGAGCGGTGCTCGGCGCGCGCGGCGGCGGTGGCCAGCGCGGTGGGCGCGATGTCCGCGAGAAGCACGTCGAGGCCCCGCTCCGCGAGCCAGAGCGCGTTCCTCCCATCCCCCCCCGCCCAGTCGAGGGCGCGCCCTGCGGCGGGGAGCAGGTGCTCCTTGCCGATCAGCCAGCGGGAGGGGGGGCGCTCCCGCTCGCGGAGCTCGGTCCAGCGCTCCTCCCAACGCGCCCGCTCGGAGGAGGGACTCCCGGGGTCTGGCGGGGGGGCGTCGCTCACCCGAGCTGCCCCTCCGCCCCCAGCGCGAGGGCGATCCAGGCCCGCACTCCCACCGGCATCGCCGCGTCGTCGACCACAAAGCGCGGGTGATGACAGAAGTGCACGATCCCCTTCTCCGCGTCCCGGTTCCCGAGGAAGAGGAACGCGGCGGGGATCTCCCGTCCGTAGTAGGCGAAGTCCTCTCCCCCGAGGCTCGGCTGCACATCCCGCGTCATGGGGACCGCCTCGGAGATCGCCTCCTCCGCCTCGCGGCACGCCTCCGGCGCATTGAAGGTCACCGGATAGCCGATCGTCATCGCCACCTCCGCCCGGCAGCCGAGGCTCTCCGCCACTCCCTCGGCGATCTCCACCACCCGCGCCCGGGCCCGCTCCCCCACCTCGCTCCGGAAGGTGCGGATCGTCCCGACGAGCTCGATCCGCTCGGGGATCACGTTGTCCGCGGTACCACCGTGGAACTGCGTCGTGCTCACGACCGCGGCATCGAGCGGGTCGATGTTGCGGGCGACGATCGTCTGCAGCGCGCTCACGATGGCGGAGCCCGCGACGATCGGGTCGGCGCAGGCGAAGGGAGCGGCGGCGTGGCCCCCGATCCCGGTGACCGTGATCCGGAAGATGTCCGGCTGCGCCATCGCCGGCCCCTCCACGAGGCCGATCCGGCCGGTGTCGAGGAGCGGCCAGACATGCATCCCGAAGATGCGATCGACCCCCTCGAGGCAGCCATCCTCGATCATCGCCGGGGCGCCCCCGGGGAGCGCCTCCTCGTTCGGCTGGAAGATGAAGCGGACCGAGCAGGGGAGCTCGTCGCGGAGGTGAGACAGGGCCCTCGCCGCGCCGACGAGCATGGCGGTGTGGGCGTCGTGGCCGCACTGGTGCGCGGCGCCGGGGTTCCGGCTGCGGTGAGGGAGATCGGTCTCCTCCTCCATCGGGAGCGCATCCATGTCGGCGCGGAAGGCGATGCGCCGCTGTGCTCCCGGCACCTCCAGGTCGGCGACGACCCCGGTGCGGCCGATCCCCTCCCTCACCTCCAGACCGGCGGAGCGGAGCTCTCCCGCCGCGCGGGCCGCGGTCCGGACCGTGTCGAAGCCGATCTCCGGATCCGCGTGGATCGCTCTCTGCAGGGCGATCACGCCGTCGATCACCGAGTCCACGCTGCGATCGAGATCCACGCCCATCGGAACCACCTCTCCCTGCGTCCCCTGCCTCGAAGGTCCGACGCCCGCCCCCCGGACAGCTCGCCCTCCGCTCGGCGGGATTCTCTCCTCTCCGCCCGGCGGAGGAAACCACTCCGCGGGCGTCGCTCGCGTTGCAGTCCCCCCGGGATTGGTCTAATTTCCGCTCTCCTCACCCCGACCGAAGGTCGGGAAGCACCGGAAGAAGGACGCGCATGGCCGAGAAGCTGACCAGCCAGTCGAAGGACTACCCCCGCTGGTACAACGAAGTCGTCCAGCGGGCGGAGCTCGCGGAGAACGCCCCCGTCCGCGGCTCGATGATCATCAAGCCCTACGGGTACGCGCTCTGGGAGAACATGCAGCGCGCCCTCGACGACATGTTCAAGGCGACCGGACACTCGAACGCCTACTTCCCCGTCCTGATCCCGGAGAGCTTCCTCAAGAAGGAGGCGGAGCACGTGGAGGGGTTCGCGCCCGAGCTGGCCGTGGTGACCCACGCCGGTGGCAAGTCGCTGGAGGAGCCGTATGTGGTCCGGCCCACCTCCGAGACGATCATCTGGGACACCTACCGGCGATGGATCCAGAGCTACCGCGACCTCCCGATCCTCCTCAACCAGTGGGCGAACGTGATGCGCTGGGAGCTGCGCCCGCGGCTCTTCCTCCGCACGACCGAGTTCCTCTGGCAGGAGGGTCACACCGCCCACGCCACGCAGCAGGAGGCCCACGAGGAGGTCCTCCGCATGCTCGATGTCTACGCCCGCTTCGCCGAGGAGTGGATGGCGGTGCCCGTGATCCAGGGGATCAAGACCGACCGGGAGAAGTTCGCCGGCGCGGAGTCCACCTACTGCATCGAGGCGATGATGGGGGACGGGAAGGCGCTGCAGGCGGGGACCAGCCACGACCTCGGCCAGAACTTCGCCAAGGCCTTCGGCGTCACCTACCTCTCCTCCGAGGGGAAGGAGGAGTTCGTCTGGGCCACCAGCTGGGGCGTCTCCACCCGGCTCGTCGGAGCGATCGTCATGGCCCATGGCGACGACCAGGGCCTCATCCTCCCGCCGAAGCTCGCCCCCCACCAGACGGTCATCGTCCCGATCTACCGCGGCGAGGCGGAGCGGACGACGGTCCTCGACGCCTGCGAGCGGCTCTCCATCCCCCTGCGGGAGAAGGGGGTCCGGGTCCACCTGGACGACCGGGACCAGTACCGCCCGGGCTTCAAGTTCAACGACTGGGAGCAGAAGGGGGTCCCCGTCCGGATCGAGGTCGGCCCCCGCGACCTCGCGAAGGGGGAGGTCTGCATCGCCATCCGCCACAACGGCGAGAAGCATCAGGAGCCGATCACCGGCCTCGCCGAGCGGATCCCCCAGATCCTCGAGGAGACCCAGGCCGGGCTCTACCAGAAGGCGCTCGACTTCCGTCGCGACAACACCCACGTCATCGACAGCTACGACGACTTCAAGGCCCGGATCAATGACGGCGGCTTCTTCCTCGCCCACTGGGACGGCACCGCGGAGACCGAGGAGAGGATCAAGAACGACACCAAGGCGACGATCCGCTGCATCCCCTTCGAGGGCGATGACACCCCGGGGAGCTGCATGGTGACCGGACAGCCGAGCGCGAAGCGGGTCGTCTTCGCGAAGGCCTACTGATCCCGGAGCGGATCCGGGTACCGAGCCGACGAGACCCCCCGCGTCGAAGTTGAGCGGGCCGCCCCCCCCGGGGCGGCCCGCTCCTCTTTGCGCCGCCCCTCCCGCCTGCCATCCGGGCCCGCCGACGATATCGGAACCTCTCCCCCCGCCCCCGCCGGACCCGCTCCCCGGGCCTCTCCGCCCCCCCCTGCCGCCAGCGAGCGGACCCGCCCGCATCCCGCAAGAGGAAGCGGGGCGCACGCATCGGTCAAGTTCCTCCCCATCCCGGTCGATCACGGAAGGAAGCGATGCGATCCGTCGTGCCCCGCCATGGTGCTCCGACGGGGAATCGGTCCGTGCCCGCTCCACCCCGAGCCCGCACCCGATCTTCCCCGGCACCTCCTCGCGGCGCCGATGGAGCGCGGACGACGATCCGCAGGGTCGACGTCCCCTCGACAGCCACTTCAACCCTCCGAAGGGGGTTCGCAGATGCACGGTGCCACTCCGAGCGCGACGACGCTCCACACGCGGCTGCTGGTTCTCACGACCAGTCTCCTCCTCGTAGCCTCCCTCGCGGGCTGCGGGGGTGGCGGCGGAGGGGGCGGCGCCTCCTCCGGTGTCACGATCCACGGGACGGTCACCACCGGCGGCGGCGCCGCCATCGCCGCTCCGGGCCTCCCTCCCGGGAGCGTCAGCTCCTCGGTCGGGACCCCGGTCGAGGGCGCGACCGTCGAGGCCCTCGATGCCGATGGCCGGGTCGTGGCGAGCGCGCTCACCGACCCCGCGGGTGAGTACGCCCTGAGCCTCCGCGATGGCACCTTCGAGGTCGGCATCCGCCTCGGGACCGTCGATGCCTTCCTGCCCCTGCGTGGCTCCATCCTCGTCCGCGGCTCGACCGTGGACGGAGCGACCATCGTGGCGGGGCGGCCGACCTTCGACATCGATGTCCCCGAGGCGAGCGGGAGCTCCATCGCCGGGACGGTGACCGACGGAGGCACCTCCGACCCGGTCGAAGGAGCGACGATCCGCTTCATCGACGCCGAGACCGGAGAGCTGCGACATGAGGTCATGTCCGATGCCACCGGAGCCTGGGCCTCATCCGCGCTCCCCCTCGGCAGCTTCCTCGTCCGACTCGACGCGCCCTCCCTCCCGGCGGGCACCGTCGCTCCTCCCCCGGTGACCCTCGCCGTGACTGCGACCGGCGCGAGCCCGGCCGCCATCGACTTCGTCACCGTGCCCGCCACGACCCTCGCGGGGACGCTGCTGACCACCGGGGGCTCCGCCCCCATCGCCCCGGTCGGACCGGAGGGCATCGTCGTGCCCGCCGTCGTCGTCGAGGCCCCCCTGACCGTCGTCGACGGCGTGTCCGCCGTCGTGTCGGAGGTCGGAATCGGAGAAGTGGCCCGATTCCCCCTCGCGACCGATGGCACCTTCACCCTCGAGCTCCGGGATGGCTCCTTCATCCTCACCTTCACCGGTCTGGACAGCGACACGGTCGCGCCGATCCCCCAGCACCTGACCGTCAAGGACGGACTCGTCCACCTCGAGGGGATCGATGTGCCCCTGAACGCGGCGACCCAGTCGTTCCAGTCGACCGCCGCCGGCGTCTCCGCGACCCTCACCGGGAGCGTGCTCCTCCAGGGCGCCGGGGTCGCGACGCGGGTCCTCGCCCTGGACCCGGCGACCGGGGGCACCCTCGCCTCCGCGGACACCACGCCCTCCGGCGGCTTCACGCTCCCCCTCTCCGATGGCTCCTACGACATCGTCATCACCGACCGGCTCCCCGCGGGGCAGGTCCGACCGGCGCCGCTGCGCGTCACGGTCGAGGCGGGCGCCGACCCGACGCGCCCGATCAAGGAGAGCTCCGGCCTCCTCGATGACGGCGTGGTCACCCTCGCCATCGCGGACGCGTCGGTGAACCTCTCCGGCTTCGTCTTCGCGGCCGCGGACCTGACTCAGGTCCTCCCGGATGTCCGGGTCGTGGCCCGCAAGGGCGGAGAGGTCGTCGCCCGCTCGGTCACCGACCTCGATGGCGCCTGGACCCTCCAGCTCCCGGTCGGGACCATCGAGGTGATGCCGATCCTCTCCACCGTCCCCGCCGGCTTCCTCCCCGCGCCCCCGGTCCGCCTCGAGGTCGCGATCCACAATGGCGTCGCGGAGATCGTCTCGCAGGACGGTCCGATCGCAGGGCTCGACCTCGCGCTCGAGGCCGGCACACCGAACCTGACCGGAGTGGTCCGCTTCGACTTCGATCGCTCCGAGACGATCGAGGCCGGAGAGGTCGTCTCCGCCGAGCTGACCGTGACCCGGGCGGGGACGAGCATCGAGATCCTCTCCGCGATCACCGACCCCTTCACCGGGGAGTTCTCCGTCAGCCTGCCGAACGGGATCCATGAGATCGCCATCGACCCGAAGTCGATCCCGGCCGGCGCCGCGCCCCCGCCGCCGGTGCGGGTCGCGGTCACGAATGACGGGGTCACCCTCGCGGATGGGACGAGCGCGCCGGTCGGCGTCGTCGAGCTTGAGCTGATCCAGCGCAAGGCGACCCTCCCGGGCACGGTCACCCTAGACTCCTTCGGAGTCCCGGTCGAGCTGCTCCTGCGCGATGCGGGCACCGGGCGCATCGTGAACCGGATGCAGTCCCGCGCGCTCTCCGGCACCTTCGCCATGCCGCTGTACCCGGGGACCTACACCATCGGGATCAACCCGCAGACCCTGCCGGCGGGAGCCGTCGCCCCCCCCGCCGTCCCGCTGTCGGTCGGTCCGACCGGTCAGATCAACAGCGGCTCCTTCGCCGCCATCCCCTCCCTCGACTTCCAGCTCTCCCGCGTGTCGGTCGAGCTGATCGGCCTCGTCTCCGTCCTGCGGAGCGGGGTGCTCCTCCCGGTCGAGGCCACGGTCCAGGTGCGCGACCCGATCTCGGGGACCGTGCTCACCGAGGCGGTGAGCGACCCCGCCTCCGGGGAGTACATCCTGCTCCTCGGACCGGGCACCCACCGCCTCGGGGTCGACCCCTCCGACCTGCCGCCCGGGGTCGTCGCGCCCGCGCCGGTCAGAATCACCGTGACCGACCAGATCGAGGGGCCCGGGGTCCTCTCGAACACGCTCGACCTCGTCTTGGATGACACCCGCCTCGCCGGCGCGACGATCTCCGGCACGATCTTCACCGCGGGAGGCGTCGACATCGGGATCCCCGCCACGATCGCGGTCCATGCGCCCCTCGCGGAGAACCTCCCGGGGAGCGCCTTCCTTGAGGTGACCGCCGCCGAGGACGGGAGCTTCTCCTTCGACCTCTCCGACGGGACCTACGTCGCGGAGGTGCTCTCCGCGTCGCTGCCCGCCACCGCGGTCCCGCCGACTCCCGTGATCTTCAGCGTTCAGGGCGCGAGCGTGATCGAGGGTGACACCACCGTCGACCCCCTCGCGGGGGTGAACCTCCCGAACGACGGCACGATCCACTTCGCGATCCAGAACGCCGCCGACCTCGGTGCCGGGATCACCGGTGTCGTGGCGAGCCCGTCCGGCGTCGAGCTCCCGCTCGTGCGGATCGTCGCCCGCAGCGGCGCCACCGGTCTGCCGGTGGCGGAGGCGCAGACCGGCATCGCCGATCCGAGCTACCACCTGCTCCTCCCCCCGGGGAGCTACACCCTCGAGCTCGACCCGGCGACCCTGCCCTTCGACCCGTCGCAGCTCGGCGCCAACCTCCTCCCCCCGTCGGCGCGTTCCCTCGTCATCCTCGATGACGGCGGCATCAGCGTCTCGACGGAGGGTGGCGCGGTGCTCCCCGAGAACACCGACGGACTCCACGAACTCGACTTCCACCCGGTTCCGGCGGAGCAGACGCTCAGCGGATCGGTCCTCGACCCCTCCGGTGACCCGATCGGCGCCGCCTTCCGACTCCTCGACCTCGATGGACACCTGATCGCGGAGGGCTTCGCGATCGAGGGAGCGTTCGACCTCCCCCTCCCGGCGGGGAGCTTCACCGCCGAGCTGCGAGCGGACTCGATCCCCCACGGGCTGGTCGCCCCCGCCCCGATCGCCCTGCATGTGACGGCGAGCGGGATCGTCGAGTGGAGCGGGACTCCCGATGACGGAGTGATCATCTTCCCGCTCCTCGAGACCCTCGGCACGGTCAGCGGTACGGTGCTCGACCCGGGCTCCCTGCCCATCGGCGTGGTCGTCACCGCGACCGACATCCTGACGGGCGCCCTCGTCGAGACCACGCAGACCGTCGCCACGACCGGGGACTACACCCTCCAGCTCCCTCCCGGTGCCTACCGGATCGGGCCGGCGCTCGCGAGCATCCCCGACGGACTCGTCGCGCCGACGGGGGTCGTGGTGATCGTGGATCCGGGCACCGCGATGGAGGGGGTCGACTTCACCCTGGCGCTCGCCGGCGCCACCATCCGCGGCAGCGTCCTCACCGGCGACGGAGTCGTCATCCCCTCCCTCGTGCTCCTGAAGGACGCCGCGAGCGGTGAGCTCGTGACCTCGGTCGCGACTTCGCCCACGAGCGGGGACTACATCCTCCATGCTCCCGCGGGGGCCTACGCGATCTCCATCGCGGCGGACTCCCTCCCCTCGGGAACCCTCACCCCCGCCTCGGTCCCCGTCCAGGTCAGCGCGTCCGGCGCCGTCCTCGAGGGCGATGAGACGGGAGCGGCCAACGGAGTCGACGATGGCATCATCCGCTTCGAGCTGGTGGACACCGCCGCCTCCCTCACCCTGAGTGGAACGGTCGTCCTCTCCAACGCGAGCGGGATCGTTCCGATCGCGGTCCCGGTCCTCATCGAGGATGCGCTCAGCGGGGATCCCCTCGCCTCCGCGCTCTCCGACGCCACGGATGGGACCTGGAGCATCGCCCTGCCGAGCGGCCTCCACCGGGTCCGCCTTGCGAACGGCGCGCTCCCGGCCGGCTTCCTCGCCCCGACCCCGGTGCTCGTCGAGGTCGACGCGACCGCCGGGACGAGCATCCAGCAGGTCTCCGGCGTCCCGATCTCCTCGACGACGATCGACTTCACCCTGACCCCCGCGCCGAACACGATCAGCGGCACCGTGACCGAGGTCGACGGCTCCGGCGGGGTCGTCGGCGCCTTCGCCACCGTGGTGCAGCTCCTGACCCCCGGCGGGGGGACCGTCATCACCAGCGCGGCGACCGATGCCCTGGGTGGCTTCGCCATCGCCGTCGCGGACGGGACCTACCTCCTCTCCGTCGCGTCGGAGAGTCTCCCGGTCGGATACGCCGCGGCGCCGCCGGTCCTCGTGACGGTGAACTCCGGTCTCGTGAGCGAGAGCTCCGGTCTGGTGGACGATGGCATCGTCGAACTGACCGTCGCCCAGAGCACGACCGCGGTCCTCGGAGTCGTCGTCGACGCCGCCGGGGAGCCGCTCCACTGCACGATCCGGGTGCTCGACCCGGTCTCCGGCGCCACGGCCCTGCAGGCCCCCTCCGCGGGCGGCGCCGGGTTCGCGCTCGACCTCCTCGATGGCATCCACGACCTCGTCATCGCGCCGTCGAGCCTCCCCCTGAACTCCGTCCCTCCCCCGCCGGTGCGCATCGCGGTGGACTCCCTCGCGACGCCGCCGGTGGCGCTCCTCGCCCCCGGCTCCGCGACCCTCGAGTCCGGCGTCATCACGATCCCGCTCACCCCGATCACCCTCGCCACCGCCTTCACGGTCGCGATCGAGGATGAGGTCGGTACCCCCCTGGGCGGGCTCGTCGAGATCCGCGATCTCCTCGGGCATCTCCTCACGGAGCTCTGGGTCCCGTCGAGCGGTTCGAGGACCGTCATCCTCGAGGACGGCGACTACGAGATCGGCCTGCAGCCCGGCTCCGCGGGTCCGGCCTTCGCGACGCCCGCTCCCCTCGGCATCACCGTGAGCGAGGGGACCGTCACCTTCACCGGAACGACGGCGATCGCGGACCCCCTCACCTTCGTCTGCAACACCCCGCTTCTCAGCGGCATCGTCTTCGGCGCGGTCGGCACCACGCCGGATCCGGACCTGCTGCTCGTCGATCTCCTCCTGCTCGACGAGCAGGGAGAGCTGATCCGGACGATCCCCCTCAGCCCCATCGGCGCCGCCGCGGCCTACACAGTGGACCTCGCGGACGGGACCTACCGCCTCCAGCTCGTCCGCGCGGAGGGGATCGGCCCCAACGAGGTCATCCTCCCCGCTCACCCCCGCACGGTGACCGTGGTCGAGGGAATGATCCTGAACACCGACGATGATCCGAGCACTCCGGAAGTCGACATCGACCTCGTCCTCCCGCCGATCGCCGCCACGATCTCGGGGAACATCTCCCTCGATGGCACCCCGGTCGGGGCGGGCCTGCTCGTGATTGCACAGGACCCCACCGACGGCCGGACGATCCACGCGATCCCGACCGATGCGGGCGGCAACTACGCCCTCGCCCTCCCGACGGGAGTTCACCGGGTGACCCTGGACCCGGCCTCGGTCGCCACCATCCTCCCGCAGGCCCTCACCCCCGGCGCGGTGACCCTCTCGGTCACCGCCGGAGGCACCGCGACCGACCTGACGACCGGCCAGACGGGGACCGGCTTCGACTTCCTCCTCTCCAGCTTCGATCCGCTCGTCGACGCGAGCATCCGAGGGGCGGTCCTGTTCCGCCCCGACGCGGGGGCCGCGGCCGTCGCGGTCGAGGGGGCTCTGGTGCAGGTGACCGACGGGACCGGGCTCCTCCTCGGCTCCGCGATCACCGCCGCGGATGGGACCTATGTCCTGCACCCGACGGATGGCATCGGCTCGGTGACGGTCGATCTCTCCACCGCCTCGATCAGTCTCCCGACCCTCCCGACGACCCCGGTCCTGATCACCACGCTGGGCACCAGCGTCCTCGAGAACAACGACCTCGGGGTCGACCCCTTCGACGGGGCGACGCTGAACCTCTCCGATGACGGAATCATCAACTTCGAGGTCCGCGGGGCCACCGCGCTCCTCACCGGACGCGTCCAGACCGAGACCGGAGCCGGGATCGGCGCCGGGCTCGTGGTCACCCCCGCGACCGCCGACGCGATCCCCGACGATGCGATCATCCACCACACCGACTCGAGCGGGGGGTTCGCCATCCCGGTGGGCCCCGGAGCGTTCGATCTCCGGGTCGCCCCCGGCACCCTCGCGGACGGGCTCTTCCCCCCCGCGCCCATCCCGTTCACCGTCACGACGAACGGGATCGGGGAGGCGGACACCGCCGGAGAGGGCAACCTCCCCAACGACGGCGTGATCCACCCGATCATCGAGAGCGGGGAAGCGATCCTCCTGGGGCGGCTCGTGGACTCCTCCGGCGCCCCGCTCGTCGCGGCGGTGCGGGTCTTCACCCCCACCTCCGATCCGGCGGCTGCGCCGACCCTCGTCGGCGGAGTCTCCTCGGACCCCCTCACGGGAGACTTCAGCCTCCCGGTCCCGAGCGGGAGCCACTTCGTCGAGGTGGACGCGCTCTCCCTTCCCCCGACCGAGCTCGCGCCCGATCGGGTCCACCTCTTCGCGACAGGCGGAGCGGTGGAGTTCGCCGCCGGAGTCGAGCTCGTGACCGACATCCTCGGCACGGGCACCGGAGCGCTGCTGCGCACGACCCCGGCGACCGAGGCGGTCGTGGGACGGGTCATCGACGCGGCCGGTGAGCCGGTCGCGGCCACCCTGCGGGTGCTCGAGGTCGGGACCGGCTCCCTCGTGACGACCGTGTCCTGCGATCCCACCGACGGGAGCTACTCCTTCCTCGCCGGGGAGGGGGCCTTCCTCCTCACGGTCGATGCGGCGCTGCTCCCCTCCGGGCTCGTCGCCCCGGCCCCCGTCCCCTTCTGGATCGACGGGGGCGTGCTCACCGAAGGGAACGAGATCGGCGTCGACCCCGCGGATGGGACGACTCCGAACGCCGTCGGCGACGGCATCATCAACTTCGTCATCGAGAGCGCGGGGGCGATCATCACCGGACTCCTGCGCGACGATGAGGGCGCTCCCCTGAGCGCCTTCGTCACGATCCACGCGCCGGGCACCGATGGTGCCTTCGATGCGCTCGTGACCGGCGTCACGGCCGACTTCGCCACGGGGGCGTTCTCGGTCTCTCTCGCCTCCGGGGTCTACGAGCTCGGCATCGCCGCCGGCTCCGTGCCCCCGGGTCTCGCGGTCCCCGCGCGGATCCCCCTCTCGGTGAGCGGCTCCGTCGTGACCTTCGGAGCGGCGGCGAACGTGATCGCGGGAGAGCTCGTCATCGAGCTGTCTCCGCTCACCGGCGGTGTCGAGGGGCTCGTCCTCGACGGCAGCGGAGCCCCGGTCCCGGCGACCGTGATCGCGGAGCGCGCGTTCGGTGGCGCGTTCGTCGCGGCGGCCTCCACGGATGAGAGCGGGCTCTACTCCCTCGCGCTGGCCGCGGGGAACTACCGCCTCCGCCTCGACCCGGTCGCCCTGCCCCCCGGCCTCCTCCCCCCGGCTCCGCTCCAGATCACAGTGACGGACCAGTTCACCACGCTCGACTGGATCGCTCCGCTCGCCAGCGGCGCGATCACGGGGAACGTGCTCCGTGCGCTGAACGGCATCGACACGACCGCCATCGACTGCTCGCTCATCGCCACGAACATCGATCTCGACCCGATCGCGTGTCAGGTGGTCCTCTCCTCGACCCCGGCCACCCCCGGGGCCGAGCCCATCGTCGTGGCGCAGACCTTCACGGACCCCGCCACCGGCGCGTTCAGCCTGCCGGTGGGCCCGGGCTCCTACGAGCTGCGCCTCGAGGAGAGCTCCCTGCCGACCGGGCTCATGGCGCCGCCGGCGCTCTCCGTGACCCTCAACAACGGCGACCTCTCGACCGTGGGAGACCACGAGCTCTGCGCGGACGGGGCGAACGGGGAGCGTCGCCTCCTCTTCGTCACCCCGGCCGTCAGCACCCTGGACGGGGTGCTCGTCGACGGCCTCGGCGCCGGGGTCCCCGGGGTGATCTCGCTCCGGAACGCCGCGGATGGGAGCTTCGTCGGGGGCGCGATCAGCGCGCCCGGAACCGGAGCGTTCTCCCTCCCCCTCGGCGAGCTCACCTACGAGCTGTCGGTGGAGCCCGGCTCTCTCCCGCTCGGGCTCCTCGCCCCGGTCCCGGTCACCGTGACCGCGGCGGGTGGAACGATCGCGGTCGGCGACGCCTTCGGGGTCGACTGGGATCCGATGGCGACCCCTCCCCTGATGATCACCGTCGACGCGGCGAACGCCGCGATCAGCGGCACCCTGAGCTCCGCGACCGGTGCGCCGGTCCAGGCCCGGGTCGTCGCCTACGACGCGGCCGGTCAGGTCATCGCGAGCGCGCCCTCCACCCTTCAGGGGGACTACGACCTCGCCATCCGCCCCGGGACCCATCAGGTGGCGCTCGATCCGTTCACGGTTCCGGGCGGACTGAGCGCCCCGGGGATGGAGAGCGTGACGGTCGCCCCGGGCGGCACGGCGATCGTGGACTTCGTCCTCTCCCCCACCGCGATCGAGGTGACGGGACGGACCTCCTTCTCCGATCCGATCACCGGCGACACGGTCCCCTTGAGCTGCTTCGTGGAGATCCGTGACTCCTTCGGCGGCGCGCTCATCACGGGAGCGTGGACCCAGCCGGACGGCAGCGGAGGGTTCGCCTTCGCCCTGCCCGTCGGCGAGGGCGCCTTCGAGCTGCGCGTCGACCCGGCCAGCGTCCCCGCCGGTCACCTCGCCCCGCTCCCCGTGGACTTCACGGTGTCGATCAACGCGATCTCGGGTGCGGTGACGATCACCGAGGCGCCCCATGCGGGCGACCTCGATCCGAACGACGGGATCATCGACATCGATCTCATCGCGGCGGACAGCGAGTTCCGCGGCCAGCTGCGCGCCGACTTCGGGGCCGGCTTCGTCGGGACCTTCGGCGTCGTCGTCCTGCACGCGGCGGGCGGCGGCCAGGAGATGGTCGCGGAGGCGACCACGAGCCAGAGCGGGAACTTCTCGCTCGCCCTCGCGGATGGGGTCTACTTCCTCACCGTCGACCCCTCGAGCCTGCCGAGCGGCTTCATCGCTCCGGCTCCCGCGCTCCTCGTGGCGGATGGCGGGGCGATCAGCGTCGACGGCGCGAGCATCGTCACCGGACCCGCCAGCCGCCACTTCATCGACCTCGATGTCGCGAGCCAGCATCTCCTCGGTGAGGTCCTCGATGCCGGGACCCTCCCCCTCGGCGGAGCCCTCGTGCGCCAGTTCGACGCGATGACCGGCGCGTGGATCAACGACTCCTTCACCGGACCGGACGGGCGCTTCGAGCTGCCGGTCGTCGACGGTGACTTCCGCCTCGAGGTCGATCCGATCTCACTGCCGGCCGGACTCCTCCCTCCCGCCCCCACCTTCTTCGGGGTCCAGGGATCGATCGCGACCCTCATCGACGGGACGACGCTGGACCTTCCGGCGGCGGACATCCTGTCCCTCGACTGCCGCACGCCGGTCGGATCGGTCCTCGTCGAGCTGCGCGACGAGCTCGGCGCGCTGCGCCCCGGTGAGATCGAGCTGACCGATGCGAGCGGCGCGGTCGTCCTCGCGCGCGCGGTCTCCCTCGCGAACCCGGTGAGCCTGCCGCTGGTCGCCGGCGACCATCTCCTGCGCGCCGTCGCCCCGACCCTCCCGTCGGGGCTCGTGGCGCCGGCGCCGATCCCCGTCACCGCCCTGCCGAACGGCTCGACGATCGACGGATCCGGCTCCGCCACCGACGGCATCGTCACCTTCCATCTGACGACCCCGGCCTCCTTCGTCTCCGGCGCCGTGACCTTCCAGGGCGCTCCGGTGATCGGAGCGCGGATCTCCGCCCGCGCCGAGGGCATCGAGGTCGCGTCGGTCACCACCGGCCTCGGAGGCACCTTCGAGCTCGGGCTGATCGCCGGCGAGTACGACCTCTCCCTGACCCGCGGGCTCCCGGCGGGGGCCGTCGCCCCCGCATCGCGCTTCGTCGCGGTCGAGGAGCAGGACCAGATCGTGGACTTCGACCTCCTCCCGGCGGATGGCGACATCACCGGGACGATCACCCTCGATGGTGTCGGGGTGCCGGCCACCGTCCTCGCCATGGCCTGGGACGATGCGACCGGAGAGTACCTCGCGCTCTCGGCGGCCGAGACCACCGCGGCAGGCGACTTCGTGCTGCCTCTCCCGAATGGTGGGTTCATCCTGCGGGCGGAGCTCAACGCCTCCGCCTACGACCCGATGGTCGATGACATCATCGCTCCGCTCCCGCTGGAGTCGATCGTCGCCTCGGACTCCACCACTCTCGACCTGCCTCACTTCATTCGTGGGGGCGGGGCTCCCGGAGAGCCCATCTCCCACCTCCTCGTCGGTGAGGTCACCGCGGGGGGTCTCGCCCTCGACGCGACGGTGGTCCTCCACCATCTCTCCGGCACCAGTCCGGTCGAGCGGCCGGTCGGCTTCCACCCGACCCGCGCCGGGGCCTATCGGATCGCCATCGCGGAGAGCGCCATCGACTACCGGGTGGGGATCCTGTCGTCGGAGCTCCCCGCCCAGGGACACATCGCACCGAGCCCGATCGACATCACCGTCGACGCCGGCACGATCACCGGAATCGGAGTGACGCCGGAGGGAGGCGACTTCCGCCTCGATCTCGAGGTCGCGGTCGAGGGCGTCATCGTCCACGGGGTCGTCACCGATGACCTCGGGAATCCGCTCATCGGGGTGGAGGTCACGACGACCGACTCGAGCCTCGGCACCAGCGGTCCGCACCGCACCACCGACGCGTCCGGTGCCTATGCCTTCCTGCTCCCCGCGGGGAGCTGGTGGATCGACCTCCTCGGCCTCCCGGCCGGGGTCGTCGACCCCCTCGGCCAGGCGCTCGTCGTCACGGGCGCGGGGCCGTACTCCATCGAGATCGACGGGGTCGCGGCCGTGGATGGCACCATTGACTGGGTGCTCCCCCGATCCCATGCCCTCCTGACCGGGCAGCTCCTCGAGACGATCGGCGGCGGGAGCGCGCCTCTCCCCGGCTGGATCGTCGCGCGGAATGGGAGCGGGGTCGTCACCGAGGTCCGCACCGAGGACGGGAGCTACGCCCTTCACCTCCCGATCGGCGCGCTGACCGTGACGCCGGAGCCGGACGCCTTCGACCCGACCACGATCCTCCCGCTCCCCCTCGAGCTGGTCGTCACCGACACGGGAGTGATCCTCCCGATCGAGCATGACTTCGCGTTCCTCACTCCGGAGAGCGGCCCCCCCGCGCGGTTCGTCTCCGGCGTGGTCGGCGGTGATGGACAACCCCTCGAGGTGGCGATCGACATCCACACCTCGACCGGAGCCTACGTCGGGACGATCTTCACCGACACCACCGGTGCGTGGGGAGTGAACCTCGCGGCGGGCAGCTACGTGCTCTCCATCGCGCCCGAGGACGTTCCGCCCGGATTCCCGGGGACCACCTCCTTCGCCATCGAGGTGACGGAGGATGGCGTGTTCGGGCCCGGAGCACCGTTCGGGGCGGTCTCCTTCCGCCTCGACACCATCGGCGCCGCGGTGACCGGATCCCTGATCGACTCGGCCGGAGCCCCGGTCGTCGGCGGCGCCCTGATCTGGGCGCCCCAGGGTGAGGCGGCGCCGATCGTCGCCTTCACCGATGGTGCCGGACTCTTCGAAGCGCTCATCCCCGATGGGTCCTACGAGCGGATCATCGATCCCGCGACCGTGCCCGCCGGGCAACTCGTCCCGACGCCGGTCCCGGAGTCCTTCGACGGGACCCCGGTGGCGCTGGACCTCCAGCTCAACGCCGCGGCCGGCACCATCTCCGGCCTCCTCGAGGATGACCTCGGACCGGTGGCGGGGCGGATCCTCGCCTACGGAGCTGAGCTCATCGCCTTCACGAACACGGCCCCGGATGGCAGCTACACCCTCGCGCTCCCCGCGGGAGAGTGGACCATCACGGTCGAGCTGCGCACCGGCGCAGGAGGCGCCCCCGCGCCGGGCCCGATCCTCCAGCCCGATCCGATCGCGGTCTCCATCGCTCCGGGCAGCATCCTCCCGGGCATCGACTTCTTCTTCTCGGACCCCTCCATCGTCGGGGCGTTCGAGCTCTCCGGCGCCCTCCTCCCCGGCCTCACCGCCGCGGCGATCTCCGGGGAGCTCCGGATCGAGAAGCAGGTCGGCGGACAGTGGCTGCTCCAGTCCTTCGCGCGGTCGAACGCGGCGGGGAGCACCGAGGGCGAGGGCTTCCTGCTCCTCCTCGATGCCGGCTCCTACCGGATCCGCGTCACCGAGCTGGAGGGCATCCCGACCTGGATCGGTCCCCGCGAGCTCATCGTCGACCCCAGCCTGGGGATCACCGAGGCCGGTCAGGTCCTGGACGAGCTCCTGTTCGATGTGGACACGATCACCGTCTCCGGCCTGGTGACCGATGACGCCGGGAACCCGGTCGTCGGTCTGGAGGTCGGCGCCTTCCTCGATGACGGCCCGGTGCTGCGACAGGTGGCGGCCGACGCGACGGATGGAACCGGCGCCTACACGGTGGAGCTCCCCAGCGGGCCCCTCTCGCTGGAGATCACCGCCGGGCTCCC
>Ga0181579_10000317_pt1 | contig 37142 bp, 42 predicted proteins | sample 071ome_24_FD_132996 | JGI IMG/M metagenome (GOLD analysis project Ga0181579, IMG submission 132996) | Coastal salt marsh microbial communities from the Groves Creek Marsh, Skidaway Island, Georgia - 071402CT metaG (megahit assembly) | ecosystem: Environmental > Aquatic > Marine > Intertidal...
AAGAACAGTGGTACAACCTCGCGCGTTTCCTCTACTTCGACAAAGAAGACTTTGATTCAGCGCTGGACGTGCTGAATACACTGATCATCTATTACCCAAAGAAGCAGTACTGGGTGCAGGCGTCACATCTTTATGGCGAAAAGAAAGAAGAGCAAAAGCAGTTGGCGCTGATGGAAGCCGCCTATGAGCAGGGCTTTCTGGATAGGTCCAGTGAACTGGTCACGATGGCGTATTTGTACTTGAACGCTGAGGTGCCTTACTACGCAGGATCTGTCATTGAGAGAGGCTTCTCCGACGAGCTCGTCGATGACAAGTCCAAGAACTACGAATTAGCGGGTAGCGCTTGGGCGCAGGCGCGCGAGGTGGCGAAGTCCATTCCAATGATGGAAAAGGCGGCAGCCAAGTCGGACGAGGGCGAGCTCTACGTGCGGTTGGGTAACGTGTACCTGGACGGCGACCAATTTACCAAGGCCGCCGACTCTGTCGAGAAAGGTTTGAAGAAAGGTGGCGTAAAACGCCCTGATCAGGCCAGGCTGGTGCTCGGCATGGCGTACTTCAACCTAGGTGAATACAACAAGGCGCGACGTGCTTTCCGCGAGGCGGGCAAAGACGACCGCTCTGCCAAGTACTCCAAGCAGTGGATTGCGTACGTGACCAGTGAAGAAGATCGCCAGCGTGAGCTGGAGAAAGATCTCTTCTGAGGATGATCATACTACGCTGTTGAAAAGGGTCATTCGTGGCCCTTTTTTATTGGCTGCCGTTAATCGTTTTTTTTGTTCGATGGATATCCGGCTTCGCCAACGCTGGTCCGCCGTTCGCTTCGTTGTTCTCAGATCTCTTCGCCGGGCGAGACTACGCTTTTTAACACTGAGAGTGGAAGAGGAGCCCAGTGTGGGGGACGCATGTTCGACTGCTGGGATGGCGAGCTATGACCAATGTCCAACGGGACGTGGCAAAAGCGAGGGATATCCGTGCCTATCACGTCAGTATCGGTTACGACTGGGGCGCGTCATGTGCTTTGCCGAACAACACAAACACCCGGCAGTTGCCAGGATGCTGTAGAAGTAAGCAAGGGGAAGGCGGGGGCTGCAGAGCCCCCGGCAGGAAAAGCTTACTGAGGGACGACGTTCTCGGCTTGTGGGCCTTTTTGGCCGTCTGTGACCGTGAACTCGACTTTCTGGCCGTCGGTTAGGGTTTTGAAGCCATCACCCTGAATTGCGCTGAAGTGAACAAAGACGTCTGGCCCATCTTCCTGAGCGATAAAGCCGTACCCTTTGGTTTCGTTAAACCACTTCACGGTGCCCGTAACTGTTGACATGTTTTCTACTACCTGTATTTACAAAAGTTTTATGCCCTATCGGGCAGCTGCGCTTAATGGGAACAAGACCGCAGACTTTAGACTACAGTGGCTCTTCAAAAGCGTGCTGGGTGTGCCAGCCCCGGCAGTGTAGCACTCTCGCGACACTCTGCTGATGAATTTTTGCGTTCTTTCAAGCTCGGATCAGTGTCCGAATGTCATTCCACGGGCAGAATTTTCAACATGTCGGTCTTCCTGGTCTGACTGTGACTGCTATTCATGGTCAGGAGAATGAAATCCCCGCGGGAGAGAAAGCCCCCGTCGACCAAAAACTCAATGGTCCGCGCTTCAAGATCTTCGGGCAGAAAAGCGGCGAAGTCGAAGAACAAAGGGATGACGCCCCGGCACAAGGCGAGTCGTTGCAGCGTATCTGCTCGGCGACTCAACGCGAAGATCGGCAGGCCGGAGCTGAGGCGTGACATCATGGTTGGTGTCGTGCCACGTTCTGTTAAGCAAGCGATGCCTCGCATATTTGGGAAGTGATTGGCGCCATACATTGCTGATAAGGCGATCGTCTCCTGCGCAGACGTGAATTCACGATCGAGTCGGTACTTCGAGGTTCGCGCCACCGGATGCTGTTCCGCTCCCAGCGCAGCATCGGCCATTGCGGTCACTACCTCCACTGGATACTCCCCCACAGCCGTCTCGGCAGAGAGCATGACCGCATCAGTACCGTCCAAAACCGCATTAGCGACGTCAAAAACCTCGGCACGTGTCGGCATGGAATTGTTGATCATCGACTCCATCATCTGTGTCGCTGTGATTACCATGCGATCGCGCTTGCGAGTTGTAGAAATGAGGTTTTTCTGAATGCCGATTAATTGCGCATCGCCGACCTCGACGCCGAGATCGCCGCGGGCGACCATCACTCCGTCACTGGCGTCAATAATGTTGTTTAAAAGTTCCGTGTCAGCAACCACCTCTGCGCGCTCAATCTTCGCAATGATGGCTGGATTGAGACCCTCGTTTGCTAACAGCTCCCGCGCGAAGGCGATATCTTTTGCGCTGGATACAAACGACACTGCGACAAAGTCGGGTTGGATGTCAGGCATCGCCCGGATATCGTTCAGGTCTTTTTCGGTCAGCGCGGGGGCCGCGAGTCCACCACCTAACTTGTTGACCCCTTTACGAGAGCTGAGCCGTCCGCCAATGAGAACAGTGCAGTCGACTTCGGTATCACTCACCTCTTCGACTCTCAGCCGCAATTTCCCGTCGTCGAGCAGGAGGATATCGTCTTGCTCGACGCTCGCCGGGAGCGCCTCATACTCAACCGACACCCCACGCTCGTCACCGGCGTCCGGTGCTATCGTCAGGCTGAGCCTGAAAGGGTCTCCCGCCTGCAACATGACGGCGCCGCCAGCGAACCCTCCAACGCGTATTTTTGGCCCTTGCAGGTCCGCAAGAATCCCAACGTAGCGGCCATGATGGCCCGCCTGCCGACGGATATGCTGGGCGACTTTGGCGTGATCTGATTGGGCGCCGTGGCTGAAGTTGAGGCGAAAGACATCGACCCCGGCACCCAGTAAACGTCCAATCATGTCTTGGCTTTGGCTTCCCGGACCGATGGTTGAGACGATTTTGGTCCTTCGGAGCGAGCGGTGATGGTGCGTCCGTTGCTTGGTCACGGGACTGAACCTTCCTTTTTTACTATGGTTCCCTGTCTTGGGAGCGCGTGTCAAAACCCTGTCTGGCGGTGCCTAGCCCGCCAGACGATAGGTTAAGTATCTCAGGATCACGCCTTATAGTGCTATGTCACAATACCGATCACGCCCAGTACCCAAGCTAATTGAGGTGGCGGAGTTTAACCCCGGAAGAGAACATGCAAATTGTCGATGACCGAAGTCCCAACCCGCCCATGGGTTATGCCTGTGATTGCACTCTGACGCCTGAGCAACAAATCACGCTCGTGGCGGAGTTCCACGTGCACCGTATTCGCCCCTCTCGGATCGCTTACCGGCTGGGTATCGATATTGCGCAGGTCGAGGCATGGTTGTCCGGAGAGCAAGACAGCGAAGCCTTTCAGAATCTGGTCGCAGTGCACAAGCGACGCAAATACCGTCTGCAGGTTCGTCAAGCAGACCGCCTTCGAGGTCAGCGCGCCTACGAACTGCGCTTGGCAGCACATCGAGATTTACAGACCAGGTAAGCACTCAAATGCTTGGCAAAAGCGGTTTATGATTCCTTAACGGCGAAGAAAAGGGGAAAAGATGAGCGCTAATACAGCTGACGCCATTGATCGCTGGCACGAGATGATGGCGCGTGGCACTACGGTAGGCCTTTACGATTTGCTGGCGCCGGACTGCACTTTTTGGTCGCCCGTTGTTCATACGCCACAGCGAGGCCGAGACATTACTTTTCTATATCTGAGTGCAGCCAGTGAGGTATTAAACACTGACTTTCGTTACGTAAGAGAGTTAAGGGTTGGTACTGACGCGATGTTGGAATTCGAGTGCAAACTGGGCGACGTTCATGTCAACGGCATCGACTTGATATACCTCAAGGACAATCTGATCAGCGAATTCAAGGTCATGGTCCGCCCGCTGAAGGCGGTGAATAAAGTCCACGAGCACATGATGACCATGCTCGAAACGATGAAGCCCTCATCCTCCGGCTCGTGAGGAGAGGGCCTTCAGCATAGCCTGCCAGTGAAGACTTGCCGGTGATCCGATGGGCAGTCGCAAGCAGCAACTCATCGGGCGCGATAGGACGTTCTTTGGTCCCTTGCTTCTTGTTTACCCTGTGCTTGAGGCGCGATGAAACCACAGCTAAACTTTCCGAAAATTTGAGCGGGATGGTGCACAGATGTCTTTGATCGTAAAAACCACTTATCATGTCCGGGAAGCGCAGAAAGCGTCTTTCCTCGCAGATTTTTCTGTTGTCGCACAGGCAACAATGGCCGCCCCCGCATGTGACTGGATCTATGTCGCTGAGGATCTGGAGGACGACGCCGTCGTCGCGATGTCTTATTGGCAATCCGAAGCGGGCTTCGACGACCATTTAAGGTGGCGAATCGGCACCAGCCGATGGACAGAAATGGAGCAGAAGTACCTCGAGGGTGAGCCCGAGTACAAGCTGATGCCGGTCATGTTCCGCTTTAGGGATCACTGCTAACGGTTTTCCTGAAAGGAAGCTTCAAGCATCTGCGCGGCGTTATGCCGCGCCACCGTTTCTTTTTGTCTCGATGAGATGATGAGCCAACTCTTCGGCCTGAGTCTTTGAAAGCCCCATTCTTTCTCGAAGCTCTTCAATTTCCTCCGCCTCCTCGCTGGAAATGATGCCATCATCTAGCGCTTCGCGAAGTTTCTGCTCAAATTCGGCGTATTGCTTGGACATTTGTTTGGAGAAACCTGCCCCCACGATGCCGGTCAGCAGTGCCACCGTACACACACCCATGATCGCGGTGAACGCACCGATCAATTTCCCGCCGGCTGTGATGGGCGATACATCACCGTAGCCCACGGTGGTCAGTGTGACGATAGACCACCACATGGTTTCCGGGATAGAGGGAAAGGCTTCAGGTTGAGCGTCGTGTTCAGCTACATAGATCAAAGAGCTGGATAGGAACAGCGCTACCACCATGAGATACAGTGCGGCTACAAATGCCTGTCGCTCTGAGTGAATCGCGGACACCAAATCTTCTAGTGCCGTGGTGTAGTGGCTAAGCTTCAATAGTCGTGCCAAACGCATGACGCGAAGAAGTCGCAGGTCTGCGCCGACCCAAATGAATTGGAGGAGTGTCGGCAGAATGGCGATGAGATCGATCAACCCGGTAAAACTGAAAATGTAGCTGAGACGTTTGCGGAGCGGTGACTGACCCTTAAGGTCCTCATTGTCCGGCGCTGTCCAGATTCTGAGCACGTATTCGATGGAGAAAAAAACCACTGAAATGAGTTCAAACACGTGCAGCTCAAAGGCCCAGCCCGCTCTGATGGATGCCACGGATTCCAGTGTGATCGCGACGAGGTTGAGCGAGATCAAGAGGAATAGGAAAGTGTTGACTCTTCTGGCGGCTTTTTTCTGTTGTGAGGATCGCTCAAACAAGGAGCCGATATAGCGTCTGGTAGTCAAATCGCAGTCCTTCTGGTGAGTGATCCTTGTCAGTGAGGTTGCCGCTTTTTTTGGCTTGGAGTATGTTGCCAGCATGGCGTGCGTAACGTAAGTGCAAAATGCGAACTACGAACTACTTTTAAGGTGATCATCGCAAATAAGGTGGCCATCACAAAAGCAGCGATTTGCGGTAAATGATGCGCGGGCGTGCGTAAAATGGGGATCGTCATGGAGAGTGGACCTGCATGCAACTGAATCTCACAGCATCGGTGGTGGTCCTGCTGGCACTGTTCTCTCAAGGCGTCTGCTCAGAGACGATTGCCGGCGCCTCCTACAAAGATGTCTGCAAGAAAATGGAGCAGGAGGGTATTACCAGCCGCACACAATCTGGCGGTAACACGGATGATATCGCAGCTAACGTGGTCGTCGTTGTGGGTGCGGGGCAGAGCACTTCACGTCGAAGGAACGCCCCGGTGTCTAACTCCGAGATTGTTATCGGTGCAAACATTACCCAAATCTCCACGCACAGTAATGTGTCCGATGACAGCTCGGAATCAGCTGCTGGCGCCGTGACTACATGTGAATAGCGCTCGCCGTTTCTGCCTATGACAACGCAACCAAGCTTGATCGGAAGTAGCGCTGTTACGCGTGAGTTACTTGACCACCTCGAACGAGTGGCCCCTACGGACGCCCCGGTATTAGTGCGTGGCGCTACGGGCGTCGGCAAAGAGCTTGTTGCACGAGAAATTCATCGTCTATCAGGGCGAGCAGCCTCGGGCGATTTCATTGCAGTGAACTGTAGCGCGATCCCCAACGAGCTGTTGGAAAGCGAGCTGTTTGGCCATGAGAAAGGCGCCTTTTCAGGGGCAGTGAGTAGTTATCAGGGCAGGATGCGGCTGGCAGACGGTGGTTCACTCTTGCTCGATGAGATTGGTGATATGCCAGCAGATCTTCAGGCCAAGCTATTACGGGTTGTGCAAGAGGGCGTGGTGACACCGGTTGGCTCTGGCAAAGAGATACCAGTCGATGTGAGGATCATTTCTGCCACGCACAAGCCGCTCGAGTCCTTGATTGAAAGCGGGCAGTTTCGGGAAGATCTCTTTTTCCGTTTAAATGTGATCCCGATTACGGTGGCGCCGCTAAGGGAGCGCCCCGAGGAAATTGTCGAACTCTTTGACCATTTTAGAGTGGTCTATACCCCTAGTGATGAGGCGATCAAACTCAGCGCGCGGTCGGTGAGCTTGCTTCAGGCATACCATTGGCCCGGTAATGTCCGAGAACTGGAAAATTTCTGTCGCCGTTTGTCAGCGCTTTATCCTGGGGAGACGGTGAACCTATACGAATTACCCACTGATTTCCTGCCGCCACAAATGGTCAATCTAATGGGTGCAGACCTGCGCGAGGCGAACGATGGCAACGTGCTTGATGAGTCCAATGTGCACGCAGTTTTGCTGGCTGATGTAAGCGATGATGGGGGCGACGACGGTCTCGCTCGCGTATTGGGGATTACGGCGGCTGAGTCGCCTGCTAGCGAGCAGCTTGCTGAGGGATCGCTAAAGGATCGCGTAACTGACTTTGAGCGCCAGCTGATCGAGAAAGCGCTCGCTGATGCGAATAGCAATATTTCCGAGGCTGCGCGGCTGCTCGGCGTCAAGCGCACGACCTTGATTGAAAAAATGGGCAGACTCAATATCGCTAAAAGCTGACGTTAGGCTGTCAAAAATTTGACAAATGTGTCAAATAAACCGGTTTATGCAGCCTCAATAATACTCAACTGCCTGTTTTAGTTCGGTTTTTCTATGCTGGCCCCCACATTGCTGTTAGCACTGCACGCAATGGGGACGTAAAGCAGTGACTGCAGCCACTTTCACAGATCAGCATCTCAACGTTTTGGCGGTGCGCGGAACAGGCTTCCCAGAGGAGTGCCTGAGATCTGATTCAATGGCATCTCTGGTTTCATTAACCCAAGCCATCGACACTTTCTTGGAACGCGCGGCGCAAGGCGCAATGTCCTGCATTGCTGTGGGGCCCGCCTGGGCATCTGATGACACCTATCTCACCCAAGCGTTGCAGCAAGTGCGGGAGTCCACAGGCGTGTTGATTCCTGAGCGCGACCTCAAGCTGGCCCACTTCATCGGTGCTCATGGGTTAACGGTTTTCGAGACCTACAATGAGCAGAGCGACTGGCCAAGCGTGATCGCTAAACTCGGCGCTACGCTGCATCAGCTCTCCCCGCAGCCCGCTAAGCGGCCCGATGGCGGCTCGCGCCCCACGGTTCCCTCCAGAGGCCAGCGTAAACAAGTGGTGTTCAGTGACCCGGTGAGCAAGGCCATGCTTGCGCTGGTGCAGCGTGTCGCTCAGGTTGACGTTACGGCCCTGCTGTCGGGGCCATCGGGCGTCGGCAAAGAGGTGGTGGCCCAGATCCTGCACAACGCCTCTGCCCGGGCTACCGGGCCCTTTATTGCGCTCAACTGTTCGGCTATGCCAGAGCACCTGGTCGAGAGTATTTTATTCGGTCATATCAAGGGTTCGTTCACCGGTGCCGTGAAAGATCAACCGGGGATCTTCGAGGAGGCACATCAGGGCACGCTGTTCCTCGATGAGGTGGGTGAGCTACCCCTTCATGTTCAGCCTAAGCTGTTACGGGTGATCCAGGAGCGAAAGGCGGCGCGACTTGGAACCACTCGAGAAACTGACTTTGATGTTCGCTTGGTTGCCGCGACCAATCGCGACTTGGTGGAGTTGGTCAAGCGGGGTGAGTTTAGAGAGGATCTTCTATATCGATTGAATGCCTTTCATATCGGCATACCCCCGTTGCGCGAGCGGCCTGAGGACATTCGCCAGTTGGCGATTACTTTCGCTACATCTGAGCAGATTGCGGGAATCAGCATGCAGATTGAGGAGTCGGCTATCCAAGAGCTGCTGGCGCATCAGTGGCCTGGCAATGTCAGAGAGCTGGATAACGTCATCTGCCGAGCCAAAGTGTTGGCTATCGACAATGTCATTCAGCCCGAGCATATTTACTTCGATGCCTTGGAGTTTTCTCCAAACTCCCTTTCTCAGTACCCGATACACAGTCAGGAGTCCGATACCGCTAAGCCAGCACATCAACACGCTGTTATCCAGTCAGATCAGGATCTGGTCTCCGCAAAAGAGCAAGCTGAATGGCAATTGATACAAGCTGCCCTTCAAGAAACGGACTCAAAAAAAGAAGCGGCGGAGCGCCTCGGCATTAGCCCCCGTACGCTCAGGCATAAATTACAGAAGTTAAAAGCGGCCGAGCCTGACGGCTTGCAATCTATAGGTGCCCCATGATCGATAAAACCAACATGCAGGGTGTGATGAACGTGATCCGGCAAGCGGAGCTCGCTAATAGTCGCGCTGCGGACACCTCTCTCGCTATTAGCAACGAGCAGCAGCAATCGCGCTTTGCTTCTGACTTGTTAGCTGCCATCCGCTCGGTCAATGCCACTCAAATGCAGGCCGCCGAAACCAAGACCAATTTTGAAGCATCAGGCGACGTGAGTGTCACCGATGTGTTGATTGATTCCCAACGAGCGTCCGTCGCCTTCGAAGCCACGTTGCAAGTCCGCAACAAGGTGCTGAAAGCCTATCAGGACGTCATGAGCATGCCTGTCTAGCGCAGAGGCGAGGACAAGGGGTAATTAAAAATGGAAGCAGCACTCGAAAATAGATCAGTGATAGAGGGTTCGGCGACTCCGGTCGAGGACGAGGGTAATCCCCCGGCCGAGACAGGTAATGCCGCTGTACCAGCCGAGCAGTCGGCAGCGTCGGCTAATCAATCTGCGCCGTTGCCGACTGTGAGGGACGTCATGTCGCAGCCGGCGGTTAAGCGCGCGATGCCCGCTATTATCGGACTGCTATCACTCTTAGTCGTGTTGATCTTCTGGTCTCTGATGACCTCTACGCCGTTCAGAAGCGTTTCAGATGGAATGGAGTCAGCTGATGTGCAGCTGGCCTTTGAAGCGCTGAAGTCCGCCAATTACGATGTGCGGATTAACAAATCGACGGGCCGGCTCGAAGTGCCAGAGAACGATTTTCAGGCTGCTCGCATCTTTTTGGCCTCGCAGGGAATACCTCGTGCCGCGGCGGAAGGCGGTATGGGCTCTCTCGCCGAGGGCAGCTCCATGACGACCAGCCAGTTTATGGAGCAGGTCAAGTACAACAACGCCATTGAGATCGAATTAGCGAGAACCATTGCTGAGATCAGTACCATCGAGACGGCCAGAATCCATCTGGCGGCGCCAAAGCAAAGCGTATTTGTGAGGGATCGGCAGCCTGCAAAGGCATCCGTCATCGTTAAACCTTATCGAGGGCGCGTGGTAGATCCGGCTCAGGTTCAATCGATTGTTCACCTCGTCAGCGCCAGCGTCCCCTATCTCGCCACTCAGGACGTGACGGTAGTGGACCATTACGGCAACTTGTTGACAGGTAGTAACGCTGACAAAGACGGCACTCCTGCTCTGAATAATGCGCGCTTCGAGGCTGAGCGTGAGGCTGAGTTGGCGGAGCGCATCCGCGAGCTGCTGATTCCCGCGCTGGGGGGCGGTAATGTCCGCACGGTTGTGAATTTGGAGATGGACTTTACTCAGCGCGAAACGACACGCGAGCAATACCTCGATTTTGAGCCTGATAGAGCTGAAGTTCGCTCGGAAGTGATTACCTCGGATACGCAGACGGGTATCGCTGCGTCGGGTGTGCCCGGTGCCACAACGAATATTCCTCCTGATCAGCCTGAGATCATACCCGAGGGTGACGTAGCTCAAAACGCCACCAACACGGAGACGGCGACCACTGAGCGTGAGCAGACTACGCGCAATTACGAGTTGGATAAGGAGATTCGGTTCGTCAAGGAGCAGACCGGTCGTGTGACCTCTATGACAGCCGGCGTGATCATCAATGAAGAAGCCCTTCGCGATTTAGCCAAGCGCAGGTACTACGCCGCGCTCGATGAGCAATCGGCAGTTACCCCTGACCTGCTTGAGGAAGAGGGTGAAGCGCCTGCCGAGGACGCGATTGACGCTGCAGCGGCGTCACTCGCCCCGATCCCCAGCGCCGAGTTACAGCGCTTTATGGAAGAGGAGATAGAGCGTTTCCGCTCTCTGGTGATCACAGCGCTACCCTATGATGCGGCGCGCGGCGACTCTCTGACGATGACGTCGGCACCGTTCTTCACTGATCCTCCTCAGGATTATCAGCTGCCATGGCACAAGGATCCTGCGATCATTGAATGGGGTCGCCACGGTATGACTTCCATAGGCTTGATTGCTTTTTTCCTTTTGGTCATTGCGCCTGTACTCAGAGTGTACATGCCGAAAATTGAGGAGAATGAGGCGCTTTTGGCGGACCAGCTGATTGATGGTGAGCTAAGTGTCGCTGACAGAAAGGCGCTCGAAGAAGGCGAGTCACTCGACGAAATCAAAGCCAAGCTCAAACCCAAGAAATCGGCGATTTCTGCAGATATGCTCGACACCGCCAATAGTTATGATGACAAGGTGGCGGTGGTGCGTTTGCTGGTGGCCGAGGATGCGGGTCGCGTTGCTAACGTGTTGAAAAAGATGATCAAACCCGTCTAAGGGAGATTAGTGATGGCAGAGGCAGCAAAAGACATGGCGTCTGGTGACGCCACTGGGGAGCTTCCCGACTTCGTTCGCGAAGAGCTGGAGACGATGACGTCAACCGAGCGTGCAGCAGTCATCATGCTGCTGATGGGCGAGACGCAGGCCTCCGATATTATCCGTTACATGAACCCGCGAGAGGTTCAGGCGCTGGGATCATCCATGGTGGGTGTGGTGGATCTGTCTCAGGAAACGGTGAGCGCCGTGCTCGATGATTTCGTGGGAACGATCAAGCAACAGACCAACCTGGGACTGGGAACGACTGATTATGTTGAGTCGGTATTGAAGCGCGCTCTCGGCGACGACAAAGCGAGTACTGTGCTCAGTCGTATACTCCCCGGCGGTTCAACCAAGGGTCTGGAAATTTTGCGCTGGATGGACGCGCGCGCAATCTCGGACATGATTATCAATGAGCATCCTCAGGTCATTGCGATCATTCTGTCGGTGCTCGAATACGACGTGGCTGCCGACGTGTTGAGTTTCTTGCCTCCGGACAATCGCGCCGAGGTCATGCAACGAGTCGCGAAGCTTGAGACGGTACAACCGTCGGCGATGGAAGAGCTTGAGCGCATCATGGCACAACAGTTCTCGAATAACTCCTCAGCTCAATCATCAAGTTTTGGCGGCGTGAAGACAGCAGCCAAAATCATGAACTTCGTGAAGGTTGATCTAGAGACCTCCGTGATGCAGTCACTGACGTCGTTGGATGAGGATCTCACCCTTCAAATTCAGGACAGTATGTTCACCTTTGAAAATCTCTCCATGGTTGATAACCGTGCAATTCAGGTAATGATGAGAAACATCGAATCGGATCTGCTCATGGTGGCGCTGAAGGGAGCTAGTGAGGAAACTCGCGATAAGTTCTTTGACAATATGTCTCAACGTGCGAAAGCAATGTTCATCGACGATATGGAGTCGAAAGGTCCAATGCGTATTTCAGATGTAGAAGATGCCCAGAAGAACATCATGCGCATTGCCAGAAAATTGTCTGACGCTGGCGAGTTGGTGCTTGCCGGCCGTGGGGATGATTTTGTCTAACCCCAATGAAAAAATCGTTTGGGAGCTGAATGAACTCCTTGCCGCGGATCGTCGTGCAAAAGCCTTCAATGAAGCTTCTGTTGCAGGCGAATACGCTGAACGCACCGGAGGCTTCGAGGAGGCGCACTGGCTGCAACTTGATGGCGTTACGGAATCGGAGGAGGAATTCGCCAATGTCGAAGACGATTCGGCGGCTTCTGATACCGCTGACAAGGACGAGACCGAAACTCCGGAAGACGAGAGTGAGGCTGAAGAGGAGATAGATATCGATCAGCTTCTCGAGTCGAGATACCAAGAAGGAGTTGCAGAAGGAATCCGCCAGTCGAACCTAGAGAATCAGCAGCAGGAGGCTTGGGCTGAGCGATTTTGTGCGGCGATTGGAAGCGAGATGGAGGCGCTGCCGCGGGTGTGGCCCGTTGTGACCGATCTATCGCTCGATATCGCAAAAACTGCGTGCCTGCAGTCACTGCGAATGGAAGAAAACGCATTTCGTCAGTACGTGATGAGTGCGCTTCAGGCAGTGGAGTTTCCAGAGAGTGTTCCGGTGAACATTAAAGTCTCGCCGGCCATGGCAGAGCTGATTTCACTGGACCAGCTTTCTGAGTTGCTGTCCGACCACCCTGTTTCCTTGCTGGTAGATGAGGAGCTGTCCGATGGTGATATCACGATTCAATACGATCATGTCACGATAGATCGCTTGCTCGAGCGAGAGTTTGCTCAGCTCAGAGAGCAGCTTGTCGCCCAGTTCCCACAGCAGTTATCAGAGCCATGAACTTGAGCTCCGAGGCCGAGCAGTTGTCAAAGCCTGATCGTAATTGGCCTCAGCTGTCGGCGCCAAACCCCTGGGAGTGGGTCAATATTCGGCACGTCGCGGGACATGTTGTGGAGTGTGATGGGCTGAAAGCACCCCTGGGTGCCATGTGTGAGATCGAAACCGATGATCCGGAAGCGCCCAATGTGTCGGCGGAGGTCGTCGCCTTTTCTGACCAGACCCTCAAGCTGATTCCGTTCTCAGACACGGTCGGGGTGTCGCGTGAAAGCCGAATACGGTTGGTCAATCCCCGAGTGGGTCTGCCCGTAGGGCCCCATTTACTGGGACGTGTCATTGATCCTCTGGGAAATTCGCTTGACGGTAAACCGCTTACGCATCCGCGGTTCGTCGCAAACTTTTTTGGGCGCAGTATCCCTGCCTTGAACCGCCAGCCTGTATCGAAGCCATTAGACGTTGGCGTGAGAGCCATCAATGGGGTGTTAACGCTCGCCAAGGGGCAGCGCGTGGGCTTGATCGCTGGATCTGGCGTGGGCAAAAGCACATTGCTGGGCATGATGACCCGGCATACGGTTGCCGACGTGGTGGTCCTTGCACTGATCGGTGAGCGGGGCCGTGAAGCGGGAGAGTTTTTGGCGGAGAGCTTGGGCCCAGAGGGTCTGCGGAAGGCCGTGGTGATATTAGCGACGTCTGACTGTGCATCGGTCATGCGCAGGCAAGCGGCTGAAGTGGCGCATTTGGTCGCAGAGTATTTCCGTGATCAAGGGAAAGATGTCTTGCTACTGTGCGACAGTCTGACACGTATCGCGCACGCTCAGCGCGAGATCGGCCTTGCTACGGGGGAGCCCCCTACGAACAAGGGTTATCCGCCATCTGTCTTCAGTGATTTACCGAAGCTGATCGAGAGAGGCGGGCCGGGTGATGGCCAGGGCACAATTACCAGCGTCTACACCGTTCTCTCAGAGCATGAAGAAGGCATGGATCCGATCGTCGAGGTAGCTCGTGCCTCGCTTGACGGACAGATTATGTTGTCGCGGGAACTTGCCGATACGGGCGTATACCCGGCTATTAACTTGCGCGGATCGATTTCGAGATTGGCCTCTAAGGTGCTCAGCGCACATGAAGTCAAGATGGCGACCGACTTCAGGCGGTTATGGTCGCTGTATGAATCAAACCGGGATCTCATCATGGTGGGCGCTTATGAACAAGGTACTGACCCCGAGTTGGATCGAGCGATTGCCATCAGACCAATGATGCTGGAATTCCTTCGCCAGGGCGCCACCGAGGCGTGTTCAATGGAGCAGGCCACGGCAGCCATGGCGCAAATTGTTGCCCGGGGTCAGCATGGCCACTAAATGGGACCCACTCGTGCTGAAATATTATCGTCGCAACCAGCAGGAGCTGGGCAGACTGTCCGAATTGCGGCGGCACCTAAAAGACACCGAAGCCAACAGGGACAAAGTTGCGGAGCGGCAGCAATATTTCCGAAAGCAACTCCACGCGAATACGTTGCGAGACGTTGACGATTGGCGCGTGATGAAAGATTTCCTTTCCGACTTGGATGCGTTGCGAAATAATTGCGAAGGGCAACTGATCGAGGTGAGAGAGTTGATCAGGCGCGCACAGGAGCAAAACCGTCAGACGGCGCAGTTATTGCAGAAATACGAGCATCTACAGCAGCAGGTAATCAGTGCTCGCCGGGCGCATGATGAGCGCTTTGAGGCGGATGCCATCGACGAGTGGGCTACCCAAAGTTACGCCAGAACAGACTTGGCACGAGACTTGCATTAACCATTGACAGTAAACAACCTGACAAGCGAAAGAACTGTGGACTCCCAGATCGGATCAGACATAGCCAAGCTGCTAGGAAACCTAGGAAAATCAACAGGTTCTAGCTCTAATGCTGTTGCCAGCAGTGATGCTGGGACAGCGTTTAAGCGTGCTTTGACGGCATTAAAACAGGCGCAGGCTGAACAAACGGGCGGCAAGGGGTTGCCGGTGCAATCTGGCCGCTCCGAGACGCCTCAACAGCCGGGCAGCCAGTCCGTAGCGCGTTCTGGAGAAACACGTATTGCCGTGCAGGGGCCTTCTGACCAAGTGGTGACTGCAGCATTGCCCGGTTTCGACCTGCAGATAGTGGGCTCCCCCAGCGAGCAACTTGCCGTTTTGCGGTTCGCTACAGAGACTGGTCTGTCGGATGAGGTGCTTGCTCAGCTTTTCCAGAAAGATGGCGCGACTTCGATTGACCTCGAGGCGACATCCAATGAGCTGGCAGCGTATGTAGCCAAAGCGATTAATCAGTGGGTGACAACGGCTGTTGAGCAGCCCATCACTTCCGATGCGGCGGCCTCGGGAATTGATTCCGCAGTGTCACAGCTCGATACCGGGAAGCTGGAGGCGCTGATTACGCCCTCTCTGATCGCGATGGCGCCTGATGCGAAGGCTGTTCCAGATGCGATTTCACGACAACTGGCTGCTGATCTTGAACCGGTCGTTCAGAACTGGATCAGCAATTTAAGTCCTGCTTTGGCTGATCGGTCGCCGCAGGCCTTCGCTGATACCATCGCACCCACAGTGGCTCGTTGGTTGTCAGGTGAAGCTGCATCGTTACAATTGTCGCAGGCCTCAGCTGAAGCCGTGGCTGCCGATGTCGCGCAGTCTTTGGCGCCGCTCCTAGCGACTTCTACCGTGACGGGTTCCGCCTTGGGCCCTGAGCGTACTCAACTCAATGTCTCTTCGCCCTCGCAGCTCAATACTTCAATCTCCACTGATGCCGGCACTTCGAATCTTCAGGGAGAACTTGAAGCTGCCGTTGCCCAATGGGTCAAGGTGTCGCCTGCCGCCGACGGCTTGGTTGTAACAGATGAATGGATCCGAGAGGCGGCACAGCGAGTGGCACCCGCAGTGACCGAATGGGCCGTCGCCGGTCCTAGCCAGGAGCGCGTTACCAGCCAGGTAGTGGCGCAAATTGCTCCTGAACTGTCTAGGGCGCTGAAGGTTTTAACGGGTCAAGGCACTGCTGATCTGCCGTCCGCCGCAAACCTGGCCGCCCTTCCAAGGCAAGCAACGTTGAGCGCCTCGCAGGGAGCAGTGATAGCAGCCGCTGGCATGGCTGGCATGGCTGGCATGGCTGGCATGGCTGGCATGGCTGGCATGGCTGGCATGGAAGGTATCACTGATTCAGAGGTGAGTACCATTCGTGCAAATGCTCTGTCGCAACCCCAGCCCATTACCCTCTCTATTGTCGGGCAAGAGGTGGAGAATGGCCGCACTACCCCGCAAAGTCTGGCCAGCGCGTTGGCCCAAGTTATGGCGCCAACCCGTCGACCCGCTACTGAAGCAGCCCCGCTTACACAGCAGGCAACACTGGATCGCTTCGCACTCAGGGGGATGAATGTTCGCCCAGAGAGTAACGAGGTTGCCAAGACCGCTAATAATCTGACTCCGGAGACCATCAAAACCGCTAATAATTTGAATGCGGAGACAGTCAAAATCGCTACTTCAGATTCTGCCGCTGTTTTACGAGATCTGGTCACTGCACGAGGTCTTGAACTTGCCAGATTATCTACGTCGAATGACAAACCGGTTTCGACACTTAATGCCCAGCAGAACCCAATGGCGGGATTTGGTTTGGCTGAAGGACAAGATAACGCGACTACGAGGCTGGCCGGGCAAAGTGAGGCCTCTTTTAGACAGAGTCTGGCCGCTGCTGATCGACCAATGGCTACTGACGCATCTCGCACGAATCAGTTTGCTTTCAGCCAGAATAACGTCGCAAGAGAGATGGTATCTCGCCAGCTTTCTGAGGCATTGGGACAGCGTCTGGCTGCCAATATTGCAGCGGGCCATTACCGACTGACTTTTAACGTCAATCCCAAAGAACTCGGTGCCATCGATGTGGTGATGGAGATGCGGGACGGCCGCTTGGATGCCCAAATCAATACTGGTAATGCCGTCACACGTGAATTGTTGGGCGACTCGCTACCGCGGCTTCGCGACGCCTTGACGCAAAGCGGCATCAATTTGGCGCAATTGCAGGTGGGTTCGGAGTCTCAACAGGGTAACGCCCAGGGGCGACAGGCAGAAAGTGATCATGCCGAGCGGCTTCAGGAAGAGATGGGCCTCGCTGACGCTGCGACTGACTTGGTGTCAGAGGATCTTGAATTAGGGCTGAACCTGAATTCAGTCGATTTTTGGGCATAATGACAGATTGCCCCCCAGTAAGGATGGATAAACATCATGGCTGATGAAGAAATCGAAGCAGGCGAAGACGGCAAAAAATCGTCAATCCTGACCTATATTTTGATAGGCGTTGGTGTGATTGTTGCGCTGGCTATCACCGTCTTGGCGACCATGTATTTTGTTGGCTATTTCGACCCGGATTCTGCAGAGCGGATTGAAGAGACGGTGCAGCAATTGGAAATGGATGCTGCGGAGGCGCGCCAGCGAGCAGAGGATCTGGCGAAAGGCCCTGACAAGGAGACGCTTGACTCTCCAGAGTTGACGCGGTTCGAAAATACGTACATGGAAATCGAACGGCCGCTGGTTGCGAACATCGTCAGTTCCCGAAAAGTCATGCAAATCAAAGTCGCCATTATGACGCACTACGATGATCGGGTCGTGGCGAACATGGAAAAACACGAATTTGCCATTCGCTCTGAAATGCTCGACGTGATGCGTAAAATCGACGAGGCACGGTTGTCTGATCCCAACTTCCGCGCCGATTTGGCAGAACAACTCAAGTTGGCTGTCAATTCCGTCCTCGAAAAGTACGAGGACTTCGGCGGCGTCGAGGAAGTGATGTTCACTGAGTTTGTGGTTCAGTGAGTCGGGCCCAAGGTTGAGATTGCATTATGGCTGAGGAAAGTACCAGACTTTCGGAAGAGGAGCTCAATGCGTTGGCTTCTGACGACGGTTTTGAAGAGGATTCAGCCTCTCTGATCGACCCTGAGAGCGCGCTCAGCGCGTCAATACGCCCGCATAATCTCGTGACAGAAGACACCACCATCGGCATTAATTTGGCCGCGGTGGATATGATCACCGAGCGCTTTACGCGCCACCTGCGATTAGGCTTGTTAGACGTGCTTCGCACCAGTCCACGGATTACCGCGGATCGAGTCAAAACCTTGCCTTTCTCTGAATATCTTCAGGGTCTGCAGGCGCCTCTTTCCGTTAACACCGTGCGCTTGTCGGGTCTGCGCGGCACCTCAATGGTCGTGATCGATCCGAACGTGGTGTTTGCGTCACTCGATAATTTTTTTGGTGGATTCGGTCGCGGTATTGATGGTTTACCTCCGGGCCGACTGTTTACGCCAACCGAGACGCGCATTATCAATATTATGATGGAAGTGATCTTTGCCTCAATTCACGAGGCCTGGTCGCCCATTATGGAAATCAACTGTGAGCACGTTGGCTCAGAGATCAATCCTGCCTTCGTCCAGATTGTTGACGAAAACGATCTGGTGATTGTCTGCCACCTCGAAGTTGAGCTCTCTGGGAGGGAGCGCGGTGCGATCGATGTTGTTTACCCCTTCGCCACGCTGAAACCGATTCGAGACGTGCTCAGAGGCAGGGTTCAGGATTCAGAGGATCCGTCTGTCGATCATGATGTATGGGCTCGGGAGTTGGCGGGTGCTGCCTCTGACGCGGAGTTAGAGCATCGCGTTATCCTGGGTGAAATCGAGATGACGCTGGGGGATTTCAAGACGATGCAGCTGGGCGATGTGTTGGATTTACGCAAGTTCGATTTGGCTCGCGTTCTGGTAGATGACATTCCGCTGTTCGAGGCGGAAGTGGGCACCGCGAACGGTTACGCAGCTGCTCGGTTATTGCAGGCTGTGGAGCTGTCGGAAAGCTAAGCCTGAGTCGCCGGCAGAGTGTTAGGAGATACTTATGAGTGAAGAAGAAAACGCCGACGTAGCGCTGGAGCAACTGGCAGAGGATGCCCCGGGGACTCAGGGCTTTGATGCCATGGTCAGCGCTGACGTACTCCAGAGTGTCCCGGTGACCTTGTCTGTAGAGGTGGGAAGAACTCGCTTAAAAATTCGCGACCTACTGCGGCTCAAGCAAGGCAGCGTGATTGAACTAGAGCGTAATGCCGGTGAACCGCTTGACCTTCTTGTTAACAACACGGTGGTCGCGCAGGGTGAAGTGGTGCTGGTTAATGATCGTTATGGCGTCAGGTTGACACGCATTTTGCCTTCCGAAGACCGCGTCGAAAAACTCTAATCTGAGACACTAAGTTTTGGCAGATGAACTGAGTTGGGTCCGGTGGGTGACGGCTCTGTTCGTGGTCGCCGTTGCTATGGCGTTCAGTTTTTGGGCGTTGCGACGTGCTCAAAGTGCTGGCCACAGTTGGCTTCCAATTCGCGTCACGGGACGGGTTCGCTTAAACCGCTCAGCGGAGCTCGTGCTGGTGGAAGTAAATAATGAACGGTTCTTAATTGGCGCAACTCCCGCTAATATCAGTACTATCGCACAGTGGTCATCGGACGAGGCTGGGGACGAATCTTCCGCGCCTGCCAAATCTGCCGATCACGCTACTGGGTAGCCGTACTGACTGCGTCTTGCCGAGGGGGCGGACACAGAGCCAGGCGCACCCATTGGGGGGCTGATGTCGAGATATCTGTTGCTGGCGTTGATAGGCCTTGTGGCAAATGACGCCGCTGCGCAGGGTGCTATCCCCATCCTGAGTGCTGTTCAGGGTCAGGCGGGCGAAACGGAATACTCGGTAACGCTCCAGTTGCTGGGTTTGATGACAGTGTTAACACTGTTGCCGTCGATCCTGCTGATGATGACCAGCTTTACGCGCATCATCATTGTGTTGTCGCTACTCCGCCAGGCGCTGGGTACCGCACAGACGCCGCCCAATCAGATCCTTCTTGGCATAGCCCTTTTCCTCACTATTTTTATTATGGCACCGGTGTTCACGCAGGTCTACGACGATGCCATCGCTCCTTACAGCAACGACGAAATGGAATTGGAAGCCGCTATTGATGCCGCTCAGATACCGATCAAAGACTTCATGTTGCGACAAACCCGTGAAAAGGATTTACAGACCTTTGTGAGTATCTCTGACAGCCCGGATATAACCGAGCCGATGGAAACGCCGCTTACGGTCCTTGTGCCTGCGTTCATTACCTCCGAGCTCAAAAGTGCGTTCACCATTGGGTTCATGTTGTACATCCCATTCATCATCATCGACATGGTGGTCGCAAGCATCCTGATGTCGATGGGTATGATGATGCTCTCCCCAATGATCATTTCGCTGCCTTTTAAACTGCTCCTGTTTGTCATGGTCGACGGCTGGATGCTGCTGATGACGTCACTGACGGGCAGTTACGTTTAGGAGCGAATGACATGGAGACGACTGAGATCATCGGTATAGGCAGGGAGGCGATATGGACCGTGATCTACGTCGCTGGCCCCGTTTTGCTCATTGCGTTGGCGGTCGGCCTCATTATTGGTGTCTTTCAGGCGGCAACTTCTATTCAGGAAATGACGCTCAGCTTTATTCCTAAACTCGCTGCGCTGGTTGCTGCGTTGTTGATTTTTGGTGACTGGCAACTGACTGTCCTATCGGACATGTTCATCACTATCTTCGATATGATCCCGCAAATCTTTACACGATGAATCTTATTCTCGATGACGTCGTGCAGATTCTAGCGACTGGCTTAATACCGCTCCTGCGAATCTCAGCTTTGCTGTTGGCGGCGCCGCTTGTATCACTAAAGGTGGTATCGGTGCGTATTCGTGTGGCGATAGCGTTGGTGTTGACTGTTTTTATTTACCCCATGCTTGAGCTACCGGTCATTGACCCAGTGAGCGCGTCAGGACTCATGCTGATTATTCGCGAGCTACTGGTCGGCCTACTCTTTGCCGTTGTGTTGCAGGTTGTCAACGCCGCCCTGGTGGTTGCTGGCCAGACGCTCTCTATGAGTATGGGCCTTGGTATGGCGCAAACCGTGGATCCGAACATTGGCCGAGTGCCGGTGCTTGCTTCCTTTTTGGTTGTCATGTCGACACTGATTTTTTTGTCGATTGGTGGGCATTTGATACTGATCGAGTTAATTTTGATGAGTTTCGAGGTCATGCCCATTGGTGGAGACATTAACTTCGTTGAGACGGTGGCTAACTTTATGGAATGGACAGCTATGGTCTTTCTTGGAGCCGTGCTGATAGCACTGCCTATTATGCTGACCATGATGCTTGTGAATCTGTGTATCGGTATCGTGACGCGGGCTGCGCCGGCGCTCAATATTTTTGCAGTGGGTTTTCCCGCGATGGTGCTGGCTGGCATGGTTCTCTTCGTCGTTTATCTTGTGAACATTGGTCATCGCATTGAGTGGCTCTGGCTAGAGGCATTCTCGCGAGCGCAAACAATCTGGGTGGTGATCTGATGGCAGATCAGCAGGATGAAGGTCAGGAGAAAACTGAAGAGCCGACCGCCCGACGCCTGAGCAAGGCGCGTGAAGAGGGGCAAATTGCCCGATCCACAGAGATCACTATCGCGGCCTCTGTCATCAGCGTTGCGATATACATCTTTTTATTCGGCGGCTCACTTTTGGGCAACGTGGCCAACATCTTTGCTCAGGGATTGGTTTTTGATTCCCTGGCGGTGCTTGAGCCAAGCGTCGCGGCTGGGCGTCTCGGTGACGCCATGATTGAGGCCCTACTTAGCATTGTGCCCATTCTGATTCTGACCGGCGTCGTTGTACTGGCCTGCTCTGGACTCATCGGCGGCTATAACTTCAGCTGGAAATCCTTGCAGCCTAAGGCGTCCAAATTTAATCCCATCGCCGGCCTTAAAAGGATGTTCGGGATTCAGGCTTTGGTCAATTTAGGTAAATCAATTGCGAAGTTTGTTCTGGTCGGCGGCGTGACGTATTTCCTGATTGATGCGTCGATCGCAGAATTTGCTGAGATCTCTCTCATGGCGCTGGAGCCAGGACTGACGGCGTCTGCATCGATCCTGACGATGGCGTTTCTGGTAGCGTCAAGCACCTTGATCATCATTGCTCTGATTGACGCCCCCTATCAGGTCTACCAGCATAATCAGAAGATGAAAATGACGCTCAAAGAGGTGAAGGACGAGCGTAAGGACACTGAAGGGTCACCAGAAGTGAAACAAAAAATCAGGCAAAAACAGCGAGAGGTCTCGGCCGCAAGAATGCTTGAAGCTGTCTCAGAAGCCGACGTGGTGATCACCAACCCAGAACATTTCGCGGTGGCGCTGGCCTATGACCCCTCTTCCGAAGACCCCCCCAGAGTGGTCGCAAAAGGCGCTGACCTGATTGCTTCGCGTATTCGCGAGAGGGCCGGCGAGGAGGGCGTGCCTTTGTTCCAGTCACCGATGCTGGCGAGGGCGTTATTTTTCACCACAGAACTTGAAGGATTTATACCCGAGCCGCTGTTTGAGGCCGTCGCTCAGGTGATTGCTTACATTTTTAATATCAACAGCATCAATCAGTCTGGTGCGTCACAGGCCAAGCCTATACCCAGAGTGCCAGATGAAATGGTCTTTGATTCAGAAGGTCGACAGGCTGAGGTCTATGACTAAGAATGAGTCCCTCGGGGCAGACTTCTAATGAGGTAATGGTGTCAGAGCAAATGACAACAGACTTGGCAGAAGACGCATTGCTCCGCTCTCTTCCGCACCCAGATGACGAAAAAGTGCTCGCAGCGGCGCGTAAAGCATTACATGAGGGGATGTGCAATGTATTCATTGTGGGCGAGGACGAGTTTCACATAGACGCCTGTTTCCTCGCTTTATACCAGCAGCTCAAGCTCGTGCCCGGCCTGCAACTGCATCGAATGATGTCACCCAAAGTCGACGACATCGTGGCGCTGTTCAACACCGTGCTGGCGGATCTTTCTATCGAAGAGGCCCGCAATCAGCAGACGCAGGAGCGGCATATCATTGTGATGCCTGATTTTGGCCCCAATGCCGGAAAAGAGTGGATGGCCTGCGAGTCACTGGTGAACACATTTCCTGGTGCGAATGTAGGAATGCTCGCCTTTTCGACTCTCGATAATCATGATGCATCGGCCTTGCAACAACTGTCTTTAAAGGCGCGCAATAAGCTGATGCGACTGACGCCTATGAACCATGAGGCCATGGAGCGGTATCTCGGCGAATGTCATGAACGGGGCGTTCTGACCGAGATGCTACCGTCCTTACATGACTCGCAATGGCACGCGCTTGCGTCAGGCATTTTGGATTTACAAGCGGTGGACGCGATCAAGCAAAGTGTCTCCGATTATGACGAGGTGATGTCTGAAGCTCCCGAATCTGCCGACGACCTTGAGGCAGCTGCCGGTCAAGCGGACGAGTCAAATGATGAAGCGTTAAGCGCCAAACCTCGCAATCGCGTGATAAATTGGGGGGCTGTGCTGCCGCGCATCTCGTCCCTGATCTCAGTCGCGTTGATTATTCTATTCGCCGGAGCGCTATTGCTCGCCGTGGCGGGCATCTTGCACCCCCCAATATGGGAGGCTACTCAAACTATTGCGAAACCTTGGCTTGATCACTTGATGATCTGGCTGGAACAGCTTCTGCAGTATTTGCCTGGCTAAATAAAAACACGAAAAGGCCGATATTCCCCTTGATCAGGAGAGAATCAACATGGTGGACGAACAAAACCCCGGTACGGATGACGATTTGACGTCGCCCAGCCAGAACAACGTTAACAACGGCGGCGCGGTGCCATCGAGCCCTGCCAGCGATGCTGTGGCGCAAATCAATGCCGACACTCATACGCGGTTGGACCGCGCGTTGGACTCCGCGAGTCAGGCTAATAGCAAGATGGAGTTATATGCCAAGCGTCTGGCCGGTGGTGCCGCGGTGGTGGTGTTCTTGTGCGTCGTATTGCTAATGGTGGCGGGTGGTCGGCTTTCTGGTCAGGTGGAGGCTTTGCAGGCAGCCACGCTATCCATTACCAAACGCGTGGTAAATATGAACTCTGCGCTAGACCGAATGGTTGTACTTGATCAGAAGCTGAGCATGCTTGACGAGGGGCAGGCGCAGCTCGCTGAGGCGATTGGGCAAGTGGAGCAAGACGGCAAGATGTTAGCCGACTCGATGGCTGACTCCCTGACCGGCATGCAGTCAACGGTCATCGACACCAGTGAGGTGACAAGAAGCGGCGTGGAATCCAGCAGAGCGATGGTGGCGCATATACAGAAGCAGTCTGAACAGCTCGATGAACTGGCGCGAAGAGTGGCACAGCTGGAGTCCGGCTTGAAAGATGTCTCGGCTTTGAAGCGGGAAGTGTCTACATTGATAGAAATTGAACGGGAAAATCTGACTGAGCTCTTTGAGGCGCAGCTTGCCCTCGAGCAAGCACAAATGAGTAATGTCTCAGGCGACGAAAAGGTGCTGGCGCCAGAAACGGTGTACCCGGAGGGCAGTATCGTTTTTCCAGCTCCCGCTACCCGCCAGTAAGCTAGACCGTCTCAGTGTTTTGAGCTTCTAATGGCAGTAGGTCCTGTTCGGTTTCCTGCGAGGGCGGCTGGCCGACATCGCGCATTGCGCTCTCGACTAAGGAAGATCCCGCATCAATACCCATCGAGATGGCGTCCACTGTCTCAGTCAAAGCTGCGACGAGGGCAGCCTTCTGCGCGCTGTCTTCACTGGCACCGAGTTCCTTCCCCAGCGTGTACAGCCTCCCGGCCTGCGATGATGGAAGGTAGCTTTCAAACTCCCCGCGAAGCATTTTTATTTTCAGCGGGTTTGACGGTGGCTCGTTCGTTCCGCTGGCACCATGTTCCACACCTGTTTTGATCAATGAGCGAATATGTAGCTCGAGTAGCGCCAGAAACCGGTCCCGGTCGCCTTTGATACCGTACTGGTCGTCTCCACCGTTTGCCATGGACACCCACTCATCCCACAGCTCGCGGCCACTGAGACCGGCAAATACTTTCTGGGGTTCATTTTCGGTTTTTTTTTCTGTGGCCGCCGGGGTTTGGTTCGAGAAGGCTCTAGCTTCCAATTCATTGACACGGCTAATCAGATAAATGATCAGGATGAGGAGAATGATTCCAAGCAAAAGCGATGCGGCGATAACGATATTTTCTAACGACATGGGTTTATTGTCTGATCCGTTGATTCAGCCGCTGTCAGATTAGTCCTCGAGCTCATCACCACCGCTCTCCTCTCGCAGTAGACTTAGTAATTGAATGTTCTGGGTCGTTTGCAGGTCTTCAATGACAGCTTCGCTAATCTTATCCGCCTGCTGCAATGCTTCATGGGCACTGATTTGGGTGGTCTGATAATCGGCGCCCAAATTGAACATTTTGTTGGCAAGCTCCTCTGGTACCCAAGACACAACGGATCCGGAAACACCCTGAAGCTGGTTATAACCTTCATGGATAATTCTCGGCGGCAGCTCCTTGCCCGCTTTGATCGCCTCGGCTATCTGGACCTGACGTTGTTCCTCAGCCTTCGCGCCCTGCACAAAAATCTTATCTAAGTTGAGCCTGGCTCGCTGCGCAATTCGCGAAGAAAAAACTCGGTGCATGCGATCTTCGCCGTCTAAAGCAGCGCATTTGAGGTAATCCGCTTTCGCGTCGGCCTTGACGCGCTCTAGTTTTGATTTTTTTCCAAACATACTTAACTCAATGCGTTAAAAAGCCACCCGGTTACGTAATTTACCCACGACCTTAGTCAGAATTTGACTGACACGGGACTCGCTAACGCCAATGATCGCGCCAATTTCCTTCAAATTCATCTCATCGTTATAATACAAAGAGAGTACAATCTGCTCGCGTTCCGGTAGTTCCGCGATTTCTTCCGCGAGCCAAGCACTGTCTTCTACCGCTTCTACCGCGTCTTCAGGCCCTGGAGACTCTGATAATGGCGATTGACCGCTTCCATCCAGCTCATCGAGAGAAGTCGTCCTGAACTTGTTTGATTTATCTCGCTGCTTTTGATACTCGTCAACTGAAGTATCGAGCTCATTGGCGACTTCGCTCGCGGTGGGTTGTCGACCATGCTTGGCCAGAAATTGTTCTATGACTTGTTGTTCTGCCTTGATGTAGGAACTGTCTGTTCGCGACAACGGTGATCGTTTCCGCACCTCATCTAAAATGGCGCCCCTGATACGTTTGCTGGCAAAGGTCCCCAGATCGGCACCTTGTGATGCATCGTAGGACTTGGCGGCCTCTAATAACCCCACCATGCCAATCTGAACCAGCTCCTCCAGCTCAACATGATCTGGTAGGCGCCCTTTAATGTGCAGCGCGGTCTTATGTACCAAACCAATGTGTTGCAGAACGGCGGCATTTTCTCCAGTTGGCTCGGAGTTTGCCAATGCGTCAGCGTATGCCTGATAGCCTTTGGACATGGTTTAGCCTTTGGCGCCAAGGGAGATTCTGATATCGCCAGACGCAGCTGGCTTGCTCACAGAATCAGTGATCACGTCGACGAGGCGGCGAATGTCCTGAGCGACCTCACTTTCCGGGGCATGCAGGATAGCGGGCTGCCCCAGCCGTGCTGAGTTGAGGACCACCGGGTCTTTGCGAATACCCGTAGAGTATTCTAGAGAAATGCCCAGAAATTGCGCGGTGACCTTGTTAATTCGCTTGTGTATGTTCTGTGATTCTCTCTCGTTGGAAACTTGTACCGGCGTGAGCATGATGTCAGACAGATTGAATTCCTGCTGAAGTACCTTGACGGTCGCATAAGCATCCGCGATGGATGATGGTTCATTTTGGATCAGCAGCAATTTTATGTCGCAGGCGCCAAACAATACGGTCACATTGTCGCTGATGCCTGCCGCGGTATCGACCACGAGATAGTCACAATCATCGAGTGCAGAGAGCGCATGAATGAGACCCAGTAGCTGCAGTCGAGTCAAGCGGGCGAGCGCGGAAGAGCCGCTGGAACCTGGTACCAGGGTGACGCCGTATTCTGACTGCACCATGATTTCTTCGAGCGTTTTTTGCCCCGACAGCACGTGCCCGTAGCTGTATTCAACTCTGGCATTCAGTAGGATTTGGGCGTTACTCAAACCCAGGTCGCCGTCGAGCAAGACCACTTTCTTGCCTCGTTTAGCGAGTTCAACGGCAAGGTTTACAGAAACCGTCGTTTTACCTACACCGCCTTTCCCGCTTGTCACACCAATTACGCGCATATCGACGCCTCATGTATCAGTTAGTGCCGCTCCAACGGGCGGCAAGCCGCGACAATGCTCTAACTCGCCACTATTCTAAGCTGAGACGGCTCAGAAAGGGGGATGGTTTTCCGAAAATCGGCAACACAACTTAGGAGCAGGCTGGCAAAATTTTCGGCACTATCTGAGGTGCAAACCCGCGGTATCGGGGCCACTACGGGCGGCGTCTCGATAGAGACGGCGTCAGCTAAGCCTGAGCGGCTGTTTACCAGCACATCAACTGGCGCGGGAAATGCTGTGACCTGAGCAGCTGTCTCCCGTGCATCTTGCATTGAACCGGCCATGTTGCTGGCGGGGTGCGCGGTGGCTTTATGCGCATCCGCGCCTGTCGCAGCAGCTGCCGCCAGCACGTCTGAAAACACCGCCGCCCTAAAGTCATTCGATTCCGGCTCGAGAATGGCTGGTGGTTCACAGGCTTCTAGCGCTTTGATGCGGGCCGCAAGCTCTAACAGTCCTGAGCTGATCTCGGGTAATGCCTGCGCCGATGCGTCGTGATGCTGGTTATCACTGCTACTTGCCAGCTCACTGTGCACCGGCTGCGCCAATGTCGCCACGTCGTCATCGATGAGTGTATCCCACCGAATCTTGGGCTTTGACACGACGTCCTTTACCACACTTGTATGCGGCAGCTCGCTTGATTGAATCTCGGTTTCCAGAGCGATAACAACTCTGTAGTGGTCGTCTACTCGAAAGCTATGTACTACGACGCAGTCGGCTCCATATAAATCTCGGACCTTCTCCATGCAGGTGCTGTGATCCTGAGCTTCTTCTACTACCAGTCTCATGGTTGATTACTCCGCTTCGTCCTCAATGGCTGCCTCGCCACCAATGCTGGATTGCACTTGGATGCGCTGATCGTCCGGGATTTCCGTGTAGGACAGCACAGTCATATCAGGTACTCGCACCCGGACAAAGCGCGCCATCCAACTCCGCAGCGCGGGCGATACCACTAGTGTCGCGGCTGTGCCAGTATCCTGTATCTTCTCTGCCTCACTTCGCAGACTCTCTATCATTGAGTTGGCCAAAGTGGGGTCAAGCGTGATGTGGTCCGTGTCTGTGCCAGCGCGACTGCTCTCCAGTAGCTTTTCGAGATCTGGCGCCAGCGTGATCACCGTCAATGTCCCGGATTCGTCTACTAATGGTTGGCAGATCAGTCGTCCCAGCTTTGGTCTCACCATCGCCGTTAAATGACTCGCATCCTGATTCTCTTTTGAATGTGCCGTCAGCGAATCGATGATGTTGCGCATGTCTTTTACCGGCACGCCCTCCGCCAGCAGGTTTTGCAGGACTTGCGTGACAGTTGAGAGCGGAAGTAGATCAGGTACCAAATTACTGACTAATTTCGGGTAGCGTGTGGCAACCTTATCCAGCAGTTGTTGGGTTTCGTCTTGTCCGAGTAGTTCGCTAGCGCTCTCGCGAATGATGGCATTAATATGGGTTGCGATTGCGGTTGGGGCGTCAACCACCGTGTAACCGAGGCCTCTGGCCAATTCAGCTTGCGAGGACTCGATCCATAGCGCGTCCAAACCAAACGCCGGCTCTGTCGTAGGTTCTCCATCAATTGGCGAGGGCATTTCTGAGCTGTTAATGGCGAGTAGCTTGCCTACGCGCACATCGCCTGTACCCCGCACGACACCATGAAGAGAAATTTGATAGGCCTCAGGCTTCAGATCGAGATTGTCGCGTATTCTGATGGGCTGAATCAAAAACCCTAACTCCGCAGAGAGCTTCTTTCTAATACCGCGTATTCGGGTTAAGAGCTGGCCGCCTGACTGCGTGTTCGCAAGGGGCACCAAGCCGTAACCGATATCTAAAGCGATGACTTCGACCTGATCGATATCCTCCCAGTCGAGTTCGCGATTGGCTGGCTCGATCTCTGCGGTAGACTCTGCATTAACTTCTTGCCGCTGCTCTTCGGCGGTCTGCTGCCGGATGTAATAACCGAGGCCAATGCCCGCGGCACCCAACGGGAGAAATACGAAGTGAGGCATCCCGGGTATGAGCCCAAGCAACGTCACAATGCCAGACGCGATGAAGACACCATTGGCATCAGCCACCTGTTTAGAGGCCTGTTCAGCCATGCTTTCATTAGTCGTAACGCGGGTGACCAGAATCGCAGTGGAAAGCGAAAGAAGCAGCGAGGGTATCTGTGCCACGAGACCATCACCAATGGTCAGCAGCACGTAAATTCGGCCAGCGTCGCTCAGTGTCAACTCATGCTGGGTAGTCCCCACGATCAGGCCGCCCACGATATTGATGATCAGAATAAGAATGCCCGCAATCGCGTCACCCCTGACGAACTTCGATGCGCCGTCCATGGAGCCATAAAAGTCTGACTCCTGAGTGAGCTCATTGCGGCGTTCTTTGGCTGCGTCTTGATCAATAATGCCGGCATTCAGGTCCGCATCGATGGCCATCTGTTTGCCGGGCATCGCGTCCAGTGTGAATCGTGCGATTACCTCGGACACACGCCCGGCACCTTTTGTGACCACGATAAAGTTGATGATCATCAAGATCAGGAAGATGATGAAGCCCACCACATAATTGCCTGCGATGACGAATTCGCCAAAGGACTCAATGACCTTGCCGGCGGCGTCGGTGCCGGAGTGACCCTCCACCAAGACCACTCTCGTTGATGCTACGTTGAGTCCCAATCTCAATAGCGTGGCAATCAGCAATACAGACGGAAAAGATGAAAACTCGAGGGGTTTGCGGGTGTTCAGGGTGATCATGACCATCAGAAGTCCCAGCATAATGTTGAATGTGAACAGCACATCCAGCACAAATGCCGGTAGCGGGACGACCAGAAGCGCCAAAATAAGCAGCACCAGTGTCGGTCCACCGACACTTTTCGCGTTAAACCACGCAAAACGGTCGGAAAACTGTCGAAAATTTGACAGTATGGCTTCCAAAGTCCGTTAACTCCCCTCGAATATGGCTATTTACGCCACTGGTGAGAACCATAGACGCAAGTTCCGTACCAACTTTGTGTTGGACACTCTCGGCAGCGGACCGAAATGGACATCATCTCATCGCGGTACTTCCCACAAATCTATGGGTAAATCGGGTAAAGCGTGGTTTAAAGGAGCCGATATTTAGATCATGAAGCTAATGCCCAAAAACGGGGCGATAAAATGCACGCGCCAGCATGTGCCTGCAGACAACGACATCACAGGCGACGGCCAGGAGGAACGTAATGATGCGCAAATTTGTAATGGGGTGGACTGCACTGTTAATGATTGCGCTGCTCAGCGGCTGCGAGACCATGGGGTATTCCTCAGAGCCCGACGCGTCCTTCGTAGAGCCAATGGTCGAGCGTCGGGATACGTTGACAGCAACGGGATACGCAGTGATTGAAGTACAGCCAAGTGATATCGCGGCGCAGCGACGCCTTCTGGCGATTCGCGCCGCCAAGCTCGACGCCTACAGAGGATTGACCGAGCAGGTTTACGGGCAGTACCTCGACTCAACCACGACAGTGGCTGACATGGTCGTGCGCAGTGACAGTTTCCGCGCTCGCGTCGAAGGTGTCGTGTATGGCGCTAATTTGGTACAAATCGAGCCCCGTGGCAGTGACACCTATGAGGTTACGATGTCCTTGGATAAGAGTATCGTTAACGATCTCAGAGTGCTGTATCTAGAGCGCGCAGTGATGGCGGCGGGGTCCTGATCAGGGATCCGGCGAAAACGAGGTGAGCATGCGGCACACAACATTATGGCTAATGGTGTGGGGGATGATCTCAGCAGTGAGCGCGCTCGCGCAGGACGACGTTGGCGGCCTTCCTGACGACGCTGACGCTTCAAGGTATCTGTCCGCGTTTAAACAGCGCGCTCTGGATGCTGCGCTGGAATCTGGGGCTCGCGTCAAAGGTGTCGCTTACATTGACGATCAGGGCAGGCTGCATGAGCGAGCCATGTTTTCTACCGAAGCCGATGTGAGAGGTATTCAGGTCGAAAGCTATCTGGAAGCGATGGGTGGCGAAGAGGGGCTTGATGCGGTGCAGGTCTCTGACGACGCCAGGTGCCAACTGTGGACGGGGAGCGGCGCCGAGTCGGGTTTGGTGTCGATCAAGATCGCGGCCTCGCCCACCAGAGAGGCTTCCGAGCGCGCGCTGCAACAAACCCAAGAGACTTTATTGTTGGAGGCTCTTGATCGTTCTCTCAGAGCTCAGGGTTACCGAGTGCTAGCACCTACAGGCCCAAAGCCCGAAAGTTACCAAGACACAACCTATGCGAGGACTTTGGTGGGCGAATGGTCGGAGGGGCCTGCGCCCGACTTTGGAGTGACGGTGAGCGTGCGTATGCTCGCGGACGAGAGAGAGAAGAACGATTTATACGTCAACCACCCGGGGCTCGCCTCAATCGTTTATGTGCTCTCCTCTACGGCAAAGCCGGTCAGGTTCGCCATCACGTTGTCCTTTGAACAGCCCGCCGCCAGAAGACCAATGGGCGATTTTCGCGCCCTGGTCGAGACTGGCGCCTACCGTGCCTTTGAGTCAGGCGAGTGGGTGATGGAACAGGACGAGGATGACCTCAAAGAGTGGGTATCAGCCGCCGCAGCTGAATTCACCGAATGGACCGAGTGCCTACCCCGTGTCTTTACGGTGAAACGGGATGGGCCACAACGATTCAGTGTCGACGCCGGTCGCGCACGTGGCGTCATGGAAGGCGGCTGGTTGTTGGTGGGTGACAGAGAGCTCATGGTCAACAACGTCGTGAGTGATATGACGTTGGACACTTTGGTGATGTTGAGAGTTGTGCGGGCTGATGATTATAGAGCCCAAGCCGAGCCGCTGCCCTCAGGAGAGGGGGCGCTCGTGTCGAAAGGTGAATTACTGGGCACATTGCCCTAAAGAGGACAGGTACGATGAAACGATCTCCCCAGAGATATGGTTTAACCCTCCTAACTAGTCTGGCCATTGCCTTGGCGCAGTTTGCGCAGGCACAGTCCACCATTTCGGATAGTGACGTGGCCAGACTCAAAGCGTTTATTGGCTCCTCTGATTTTAAAAGCGCTGCGCCTTCTTCCCATTCCTCTGGCAGCGGCTCCGTCGTTCAGGGTGTCTATACCGTCCGCCCCGGTGACACGTTGAGTGAAATTATGGCGGTGCATCTTGGCGATACCGGCGTGAATCATGATGTGATGCAGAAGGTCATCGTCAAGAATAATCGGGCAGCCTTCAGACGAGGTAATCCGCACTGGCTGATGGCGGGCGCACCCTTGCGCATGCCTACTGTGACGGATGTCATGGACTACGTTATTCCCGGGCAAAAGGGGGAAAAGCGAATAGCGAGCAGCGATGACTGGGTCCGCTATCCCTAGCATGTCCGCCTTCAGTGCAGGCGAGGCGTTTGCATAATGCTGGGGCCAGAGCTACTCAACTTGACGGTGCGGCCTACGCCGATCTTCCTGGAAGGCACCGCCAGTCTGCGTATCGATCAGCCGGGCCCGCGTGAGCTGGGGCTCACCAACTTTCAGGTCGTTAAGGGTGTAGTGTCGATCGAGCGCGGGCAACTTTACATTAATCTGGCCGGTGTGGCGCAACCGCTTTTGGCGCCCGATCTTTTTAAACGTTATGCGGGACAAAACCTCTATTTCCGTGTTCAGTTGACGCCCGACGGCGCAACCATTTTGCGACCGGTTCCTGCGCCTCCCCCCGCGGCAAGCACACCGACGCCGGCCGCTGCTGGGGCGGCGACTACACAGCTTTCGGGGACACCGGCCTCGGTACTTCAACAGTTGATGACACCGGATTCCTTGAGGGCCATGCCGCCTCCTATGGCCGCCGCGCTCGCAGGCCTAGGTGTCATGCTGAGCCCTGCGATGTCAATTGAGGCGCAGATCGCAAGAGCGAGGGAGTTATTGGGACGTGGCGGTATTTTGCAGCTACCGCCTACTGCAGAAGGTGTTGCCCGTGAGACAACACTTCCATCGCTTCTGCTTCGTATGCTGGGGCTTGGCGCTGACCCCGTTACCAAGGAGCGCGCACGCGGTCTGATGGCTGAAATTGACAGCCGTCAGGACAGGGCTGTGACGGCGCTACGTTCCGACGTCGTCAATGCCGATATTCTGGCGTGGGCAAACGGTGCTCCCATTGAGCTGAACCTTCAGCGAGGTCCTCGTGGTAATCCTCCGGGTAAGACGCCGTGGATCATTAATCTTTACACACAGTTCGCCAAGGACTCTGATGTCTGGCTCCGTGTAGAGCACCTGCCCGTGAAAAGTATTCGGCTGGACGCCTGGTTGACAGATTTAGCGGTGTTCTCGCGTGCACGGGATTCGCGTGCGGAGTTGTTTGCGGAGGTGTCTGAATTTGGCCTGCAGCTCGAGCATTTCGCCGTCTTTAATCAGCCTAGAGACACCCTCCAGGAATCAGCTGTGCCTCAATCCGCCATCAGGCGAGGCGATCGTCTGGACTCACTGGCATGAGGGATAGCGATGATCTCAAGGCGATTGCCCTCGAATATGGTAAGCGACAAGCTCCCAGTATTTTGACTAAGGGTGAAGGCGACGAGGCCATGTCGATCATTGATGCCGCCTTTGATTTGGGATTACCGGTTATTGAAGACGAGGTGTTGCAGCGCTTGCTCAGTGGGGTGGATATCGGTGAGGAAATCCCTGAATCGTTGTATCGCGCAGTGGCAGTGGTATTGGCTTGGGTTTTTTGGCTCAGGGGGGATGAGCCGGGCAGTCACAATGGTTGACTGCTTCGTGGGTTACACGTCGGCTCCACGGCCCCGACCATAACCCCGTTTGATCTTACCCAACTTGTCGTAGGTCTCACCCGTATCGGCTGAGCGGCTTGAGCGCAAGACCTCCAGAGCTGAGCGCGTGGATTCGATTTTTTTGTCGATCAAAATAGCGTTTCGCAGGTGCGCGTCGCGACAGGTATTCAAGATAACCTTTATGTCTTCGATAAGTTCGCCGTGCACTTGAGCGGCTTCGCTGTTGAGCTGCATTTCACCAGTCAAGACTGGAACCAGCGAGGTGAGCGCTTCGAGGATCTCGGCTTTTCGGTTTTGTAATGCCTCGAAGCCGTCAAGATCTACCGCCGATAACAGCTTAAACTCTTCTCCGAGCAGTGCTAACAGCGCATTGGCTTTGTGTAGCCCGTCACGCAACGCGGCCTCGCTCACTGCCGATTCAGGTTCGGACATATCTCTAGATTGTCAGCGGGGGTGGGCTGACGGGTCAGGAGCCAATCATCCGCTCCAGATCCAGCATATTCTCGGCGATGCGCTTGGCATCCAGAGGATAATTGCCTTCCATGATAGCGAGTCGTAGAGCCTCAACTTTAGCGTCGTCGAACGAAGCATCCTCAATCGCGCGAACGACCGAATCGCTGAATTCCACTTGGTCTGTTTGAGCCTCATTCTGTCCGGCTTCGATAGCTTTGGATTCAGGTGTTGGGGCTGAGTCCTTTTCCGCGCGCAGGTCCTTTTTCCCGGTGCTTTCAGGGACTGCGCTGCGCATTGTTTCTGTAATGCTGGGCATCGCTCAACCTCCTATTCACTCTGCCAACCTCACTCAGATAGGCAAAATTGTCTTTCTATGGCCTAAATATCGGGGCTTAGCGCTAAAACTTTAACATTGGACTTACATTATTTCTACTTGGCCAATTCCCGTGACTCGAGCGCGGAGCTGGCGTCCCGATTCTACGTTCTCAACCTCAATTGCCTCGCCGATCGTGGCGTCTCGGCTAATCCGCACAATATTGGTCAAGGTGAGCGCGCCCCGAGTAATTGTAACACGTACTTCTTCGTTTTTACGCACCGCAGGTGCCATTTTCACTGCAGATCGGCGCAACTTATCGCCAGGTAAAATGTCGCGCAGTGCCTCCAACATGGCAAATTCTGCTTGGGCATGGACCAAATCTGATGGCGCACGGCCCTCTATTGTCCCCCATTGAAAGGATTCTTTTCGCAACCGATTGCCTCTCGGAATGATCTCTTGCGCTATCCAGGCGCCCACTTCGCCTGCCTCTAATATTACCCCTGTCTGATCCGCTACCCTGGTAAAATGGTCCTCCAAGAGAACTTCCCCTGCTTGCACCGGTTGCCGCAGCGTTTGATCGAGCACATCCTCCAGAACGGTGACGCGGGTGGCAAGGGCGTCATCCGGTGAGATGGATTGGCGAATGACGTGACTCCGCTTAAGCGCTTCGCCCTGATCTAAAGGCAGTGCGTAGCGAAAAGCGGTCTCCCCCTGTAGCAGCCGAATTTGAATGAAGCCGCGCCAATGCGGGCTAGCGCAATCAAGCTGCGCAGTCGCTCGGTCATTGAAAGGGAACAGGACCTGGAACTCATCCTCGCAGTCAGGCAGCACCAACCTTTTATCGCCGAGCCTCACCTCAACGTTACTGGCCTCTGCATAATAAGTTTCCGCCGCCGCGGTTTGAATTTGCAGGGTGGCATCGCGTTTTATCGCCGCTTGATCCCGTTCGCTCCAGGCCGGCGACATGATCACCATAGAGCAGAGAAAAAGCGGCCACGGAAGCCAGCGACCTTTGCGTGCAGCGCCGCAGAGAGGGGCTGGGCTTGACGTATACTCTCGTAGCGTCGACGTGCCCGTTGATCTTAGCGTCGCCGTGATACCGTCGCCTAAAGCGCGTTGCCTATTCATGGCAAGAGTATGACCAATAAGCCGCAGGCCAACCAGCGGCATGGTTTTGCCGCTTCTGCTGATTCACCCCAAGCAACGCCGCGTCTAAACCAATAATTTCTAATTAAAACAGCCATTTAAAATTTTTGGCATGATTTCTGCTGTTATCGAGGTGAATAGTCACAACCCTCGGTATGTGGAAATGTTGGACAAGCTTTTTGGTATTCACGGTGACGCCCTGCAGCTTAAAGCCCGCAGGATGGAAGTGCTGTCTACCAACATTGCGAACGCGGATACCCCCGGATTCAAAGCGAAAGACGTGGATTTCCGCAAGGTGCTGGGCTGGCAGCTGGGTGTTGGCGGCTTAAACGCGACTCATGCTCGGCATTGGCGCGGACCAGCCCATGCCGACAACGGCGAAGTCTTCTCCATTCCCTATAACCCTGCTGTCGACGGCAACACTGTCGAGATCGGTTTAGAGCAGGCCAAGTTTGGTAAGGCGGCGGTCGAGTATCAGGCAACGCTGGATTTTCTCCAAGGCCGAGTGTCTGCCTATAAACGTGCGCTGAAGGGAGAATAAGCCATGGCCATGGATAAAGTATTTGGCATCGCGGGCAGTGCGCTTGCTGCGCAACTTGTTCGGATGAATACAACGGCCTCGAACCTCGCTAACGCTGCCAATACCTCCGAGACAGAGGCTGGCGCATACAAGGCTAAACGCGTCGTCTTCCGCACATTGTTGGCAGACCAATCAGTTGGCGATCAGACGCGATACGCCGGATCGATTCATATCGGTAATGTCACCGATGATCCCACGCCCTCCCCGCGCTCATACGACCCGGGCAATCCGTCAGCTGACGAGGACGGGTACATTTATCAGAGCAACGTGAACGAGGTAGCGGAGATGGTCGAGATGACCGCTGCGGCTCGTTCTTACCGCAACAATATTGAAGTCGTGAATACAGCGAAGCAGATGATGATGCGAACGCTGGAAGTCATGAAGTCATAACTAGCGACCAGGAGATATATTCGTGTCAGCCATTGACTCCATTCTGACTACCGAGCAATACCAGACCCAGCAGGCCAACGCCATGTACAAAGATGGCAATGACGACGAAATGCTCGGGCGCGATGCTTTTCTGCAGCTGTTTACCGCGCAGCTGAAGAATCAGAACCCCCTTGACCCGATGGAAAACGAGGCGTTTGTCGCCCAGTTGGCGCAGTTCTCTTCCGTCGAGGGTATCAAGGGCATGCAGTCTTCGCTCGAGACGTTGGTGGGTAATTTACGCGAGCAATCGCTGCTTTCAGGCTCCACTTTGGTCGGTAAGCGCGTTGCTGTGGCGGGCGGTTTTGGTCAGGGTGGTGGTACCCGCCCGACTGAGACCCTTGTCAGCCTGCAAGAAGGCGCCGACATGCTGACCATGAGCGTTTACAACAAAGAGGGCGAGTTGGTGTTCAGGCAGAACGTCGGCGAGCTCGAGCCGGGTGAGCACCGTTTTGCCTGGTCCGGACAGGATTC
>Ga0181579_10000320_pt1 | contig 37123 bp, 29 predicted proteins | sample 071ome_24_FD_132996 | JGI IMG/M metagenome (GOLD analysis project Ga0181579, IMG submission 132996) | Coastal salt marsh microbial communities from the Groves Creek Marsh, Skidaway Island, Georgia - 071402CT metaG (megahit assembly) | ecosystem: Environmental > Aquatic > Marine > Intertidal...
ATTGGCGCGGGCGGCCCGGTCCGGCGCGATCACGTCGGCGGCCCCGTCTTCACCAAAATTCTGGATCGCTCCATGCGCCAGGCCGATCCGGATCACCCCGGTGTCTGTCTCGGCCCCGTTCATCCATTCGGTAAGGTCGCGGCCCGGTCGGCGGACCGGACAGGGCGCCGGCAACAGCACCGCGTCGAGGCCGAGTTCCACCGGCTCGGCGGCGCGGGCGACGGTGACGTTATCCGGGCACTCGCCGCCCACCGTCCGCCAAAGCTCCTCGGCCTGGAGAGAGTCGTGGTTACCCGGAATCAGGAACCAGCGAATATTCGGCGTGACCGCCATCTCTTGTAGCGCGTGGCGGACCGTGGCGCGGGACGGGGTTTCGGTATCGAAGGTATCTCCGGCGACCAGGACGGTGTCTATATCCAGTTCCGCCGCGCGCTCCCGCAGCCGCCCGATCACCCCGTGACGGGCCTCGGTCAGCCGGCCACGCAGTTCCTCCGGCATTTGCCCGAAGCGCTTGCCGAGATGCAAGTCGGAGGTGTGCAGGAAACGAACCAGGTCTCGGCTCCGTTCATGAGGAGAGAAAAGGTCCCGTGACCACGCGGCAAGCGGTCTGGAGCGATCTCTCGGGCATCGCTCTAGTCTTTCTTCTTGCCCTTGTTCTTTCCGTCCTTCTTGCCCTTTTTATCGCCCTTGCCCTTCTTGTCCTGCTTTTCCTTCTTATCCTTGTTCTTGCCCTTGGACTTCCCGTCCTTGTCCTTGGCTTTCTTGCCGCCTTTTTTGTCCTTCTTTTCCGCCTCGCGGGCCGCGCGCACGCAATCATCCTTTTCCTTCGGCTCGGCGATTTTCGCGCAATCGCGCGCCGCCTGACCCGGAGCCTCCGACTTACCGGCGGCCCGGGAGTCGAGCGGAGTCAGGGAGACGAGTACGGCCACGGCAACGGTGAGGATGAGTTTCCTAAAAAACATGGACGAAGCTCCATTCGGTGAAAACGAATGCTGCGGAAACATCCACGGCAACATTCCTGATCTTACGGAAATTCGACGCCCAGCACCCGGTTTATCTGTTTTTTCACGTCATTGACCGAAACCGGTTTCACCATATAGCCGGAAACCCGAAGCTCCTTGGCGCGTAGCACCTTTTCCTGTCCCGCGTCGGATGTCAGGAAAATCACCGGCGTGCGGGCGATCTCGGGCTGGTTGACGCCCCGAATCGTCGACAGATACTTCATGCCGTCGACCGGCTCCATATGGATGTCGCAGAGCACCAGATGCGGCTTGACGATCAAGGTCTTCTTCAACCCCTCGGCGCCGTCCTCCGCTTGAGAGACTTTTCGGATATGCAGTCGGTTAAGAATCTGAACGATGATCCTGCGGACGAAATCCTCATCGTCGATCACGAGAATGCGCAGGTCGTCGACGGTAATCATGTAACTGCCCCCCAGTGTTGAGGAAATGGTCGCACAAAGGTTCGACTTCGTCACGCAGTTCCGCATACACATCTGGCAAGGCGTCGGCGAACAGAGCCGCCGTCGAGACGTCGCCGGCGTCCAAAATGTCTTGAATGTCCCCCATGATACCGCCGACGCGGGTCGCGCCGATGGAGTTGGCCGCGCCCTTCAAGGCGTGAGCGATATCGCGCGCGCCGGGGCCGTCCTCGGCCGCGATGGCTTCGCCGAGCGCGCCGATCCGCGTATCCAGCGAGGCGAGGAAACTGACCACGAATTCGGCGGCGGATTCATCGAAGGCGCCGAAACTGTCAATCAGTTTGGCCGTGTCGAAGATGTCCGGATCGGTACTCGGCGGTCCGGCCGCGGCAGCTGGCGCCTCGGTCGGCCCGGTGTCCGGCACCTCGATCGTCCGCAGTTCCAGGGCGTGCGCCATATGGGTTTCAAGCACCGCCGTCAGCCGCGCCATCTCGATGGGCTTGCGCAGATAGCCGTCCATGCCCGCGTCGAGACATTCCTGCTCGGTTCCGGGGAGCGCGTCGGCCGTCAGCGCGATGATCGGTAGCCGTTCGTCGCCGCCGCTTTCGGCTTCGGCGGCCCGGATCTCGCCGGTGAGTTCAAATCCGTCCATCTCCGGCATATGGAAATCGGTCAACAGCATCCCGTAATCATGTTGACGGTAGAGCTCCAGCGCCTCGGAGCCGTTATCGGCGATCTCATGCGCGAAACCGAGGCGCGAGAGAACGCGGCGAATAACGATCTGGTTGGTCTCGTTATCCTCGGCCACCAGGATCACCGCGCGATGGGCATGGGCGGTGACGAGATCCGGCGCCTGATAGGTAATCACTTCCGCCTCGTCGCCGACGCCGAAGTCACCAATCTCGGCCTCGCCCAGGGCCACGGCCACCATGTGCCAGACCCGTCCGAGATGAACCGGACAGGTAAGAGCGCCCTGCAAGGTTATGTTCAACCCCCCGAGATCATTGGCGTTCAATGTCGACACGGCGTTCTGATAGGCGCTCAGCACCACCGCCGGATTGCCGCCCGCGCCGGCCTCGATGAAGGCCGAGATCGCGCCGCGATAGGTTTGCATTCCCGGTTTGCCATTCACGAAGATCAGATCCGGGGGCTCTCGCAGAGCGGCCAGGGCTTCATCCAATCCAGGCTTGTTCGAATAACCGGCGAGCGCGGAGGCCGTCGCCGCGACACCGCCGGCCTGGAGATAGCGGGTCAGAATCTCGCCCTCGCGCGTGCCGTAACCGAGCAGCAGAACCCGTGCGCGGGACAAGTCATGCTCCGGCCCCGGGGCCTCCGCGTCGGGCTTGAACGGCAGTTCGAACCAGAAGGTGGAGCCCTCGCCCGGCTGGCTTTCAACGCCGATATCGCCGCCCATCATCTCGCAGAGCCGCTTGCAAATCGACAGACCGAGACCCGTGCCCCCGAATTTGCGGGAGGTGGAGGAATCCGCCTGGGCGAAGGCCTGGAAGAGCTTGCCGATCTGCTCCTCGGTGAGGCCAATACCGGTATCCGTGACCTCGAGCCGGACCCGCACGGTCTCGCCGTCGGAGGCGGCGGCGACTTTCCCTCGAACCCGGAACTCGACATGGCCCTCCTCGGTGAACTTGATCGCGTTGCTCGCGAGGTTGAGCACGATCTGCCTGATACGACTGGGATCGCCGATCAGACGCGCCGGTAGCGCCGGGTCGACATCGACCAGGAGATCCAGCGACTTCTCCTCGGCCCTGGTCGCCAGCAAATCGGCGGCGGACTCGACCACGTCGGTCAGATCGAAGGGAATCTCCTCGATATCAAGCTTGCCGGCCTCGATCTTGGAGAAATCCAGAATATCGTTGATCACCGTCAGCAAGGCGTCAGCGGATTGTCGGATCGTCTTCGTCATGCTCTTCTGGTCGGCGCTGAGGGGGGTCTGGTCAAGGATCTCGGACATCGACATGACGCCGTTCATCGGCGTGCGGATCTCATGGCTCATGGTCGCCAGGAAGTCGGCCTTGGCCTTGGCCGCCGCCTCCGCCGCCTCGCGCGCCTCGACCAGATCAAGCTCCATCTGCTTGCGGTCGGAGATATCGGTGAATGTCGACACGAAGCCGCCCGTCGGCACCATGGTGCGCCGGATGTCGAGCACCGCGCCGGTGCCGATGACCCGCTCGGCATGGGCGGATTCGTAGGCCTTGGCGCCCTCGGTCTGCGCGCGCGCCAACTCGTCCGGGTCACCGGGACCGTAATCGCCCCGAACGGCGGAGAGGCGCGCTAGTTCGTAATATGGCAGGCCGCGATAGAACGCCTCGGCGGGGAAGTCGAAGATCTCGATAAAACGTTCGTTATACGCCACCAGATTAAGCGCGCCGTCGAACATGGTGATGCCCTGATCCATGCTCTGTAGGGTGGTTTCCAGGAGCGCGGTCTGGGCGGCGAGCGACTGTTCGGCCCGCTTGCGTTCGGTTACGTCGGTGAAAATCGCGACCGCGCCGCCATCCTCGAGCGCGGTTTTCCGCACCGCGAGGGTCTTGCCGGCGGAGGTTTCGACCTCGGTTTCCTCGTAGCCATCGCTTTCATAGGCGGCCATCCGGATGTTCGTCTGCTCGACCGGATCACCTGGACCGTAGAAGCCCTTGCGCGCCGCGTCTTCCAGAACCGCCCGCATCGGCGAGCCGATTTTCATCAGCGCCGGGTCGATCCCGACCAGTTCAACGTAGCGGTCGTTGAACAGTTGGAAATTCAGGTTTCCGTCCAGAACCAGCAACCCGTCGGACATGTTGTCCAACGCCGCCCGCAACTGAGCTTCCTTCGCCGCGAGGACCTGCTTGGCCCGCTTTCTCTCGGTGATATCGGAATGGGTGGCGACGAAACCTCCATCCGGCGTCGGACGGCGGCGGATCTCGATAACCGATCCATCCTTCATCGGACGCTCGGCGACATGGGCCTCGTGACTACGGGCGCGCTCCTTGGCCGCCGCCAAGGCCTCGGTATAATCGCCCTCGCCGAACTCGCCGCTTTCGGCCAGATAATCAAGCAACTGGTCGTTCGAGACCCCGGGTCTCAGAAGTTCCTCGGGGAAATGCCAGAGCGACCGGGCCTGCTCGTTGAAGGCCCGCACCGCCATGAAGGCATCATATAGGATGACCCCCTGATCCATGTTGGCGAGCACGGCGTCGGCGATCGCTTTCTGCTCGGCCAGATCCTGCTCGGCGGCCTTGAGGTCACTGATATCGAACAGCCAGACCATGCGGGCGTCGCGTCTGTCGAACACGGTGGGAACCATGTTGAGGATCGCCCAGTAGGTGCCGCCGTCGGCCCGCAGAAGTTCGATCTCCACATTGCTGGCCTGCCCGTCCCGCTCGAACGCCTCGCGCACCGCCGCGCCGTCCTCGGGTCGCGCGTAAACGCTCTTTCCGACGCCACCGACGAGGAACTCGGCGGATGCGCCATACATCTCGGCGTATCGGGAGTTGACGAAAAGCCGTTCGCTGTCATCGGAGACGATCGACACACCGATCGGGCTGTTCTCCAGCATGCGGGAAAGCTGGGCCTCGCTCCGCCGGATCGCGTCCTCGGCCTGCTTGCGTTCGGTGATGTCGGTATAGGTGGCGACGAACCCGCCATCCGGCATGACATTACGGCGCAACTCCAGCACACGGCCATCGGGCAGGGCACGTTCGATCGCCGTATCGTGCCCCATCTCAAGATTGGCGCGACGATGCGCGACAACGTCCTCGAGGCTCCAAGACGCCATTTCCTCGCTCACGCGATACTCGCCGCGTTCGGCCTGAAGACGCAGCCAGGCGTCGAGGGAGCAGCCGATCTCCCATAGTTCCTCGGGCTGATCGATATATTCGCGAAGCTTCTGGTTGTAGGCGACGAGAGTGTAGTCCGGGCTCCACATGGAGACACCCTGGCCTAGATTTTCCAAGGTGGCCTAGAGCCGCTCCCGCTGACGGATCACCTCGGCATCGGCCCGCCTCCGCTCGACGAGGTTCTCCTTGAACACCACGAGGGCTCGGGCGATATCGCCAATCTCGTCGCGCCGCCCCTCATTCTCGATCACCGTTTCAAGATCCCCGCCGGCCAATCTACGGGTCGCGCGGGTCATGGCGACCAAGGGCACGGATATGCCTCGCCCGACCGCGAGGCCCAGCACGATCACCACGAGGGTGACGAACGTGGCCCCCAGAATCATGAACTTCGCCGTGCGGTCCAGCGCCTCGGTGATCTCCGACTCGTCGATTTCCGCGAGGATTGCCCAGCGGGTCCCCATGAACTCCATCGGCCCGTAGGCTGAAAGCACGGAGATACCGCGATAATCGAGGCCGCTCTCGACACCGGTTTCGCCCTTCAAGGCCTTGGCCACGGCCTCGCTCGCCACCGAGGTACGCAGAACCGTCGAGGAATTTGAAAACCGCGAGTCCGACCGCATCAGAAGGTCTTGGCCGACGATAAAGGCCTCGGAGGTGGAGCCGAAACCCGTCGCGATATTCATTAACGCGTTGATCCGGGCGACCGGCATTCGTAGGGCGATCACGCCGATATAGGCGCCGGATGAGGTGAAGACGGGCGTCGCGATAAAGCTCGCCGGCGCGCCGTTGTCGGGCGCATAGGCCTCAAAATCGTGAAAGACCTGAAAATCGTTCTTCTGTACCCCGTCCACGGCCCGGAAGGCCTGGGCGAGGTCGGTGTCCTTCCAAGGGCCGTCCAGAAAGTTGGTGGCGAAATCGGGGCGTTTCGCCACCGAGTAAATCAGGTCGCCCTCGGTGGAAAACAGGTAGATGTCCTCGTAGCCACGCTCAAGGAAGAACGCGCGGAACCAGGGGTGAAACTTGCGGTGCAGCTCGCTGTAGTCCGAACCATCCACGGCGTCTTGAAACTCATCGGCTCGCTTATCGGGAAACGGATTTCTGATCACGTATTGCTCGTGAAGAAAGGCCCCCGGATTGGGCTCTCCCCTATCCGCGCCGGCGGAGTGCCATGCGGTGTAGAAACTTGCCAACGCTTCTCTGGTTACGTGACTCTTGGACAGGATCTGTAAGTCCTGGCGGATCGAGCCGAGATAGACCTGCAGCGCCGAGCGCCTACCGTCGCGCAAGGCCAAGAGATTTTTCTTGGCGGCGGTCTCGAGCTCGTCGGCGAATTTGATATAGGCGATCAAACCGGTGGCAAGCGCCGTGACCAGGGCCGCCAACACGATCACGAGGGTAAGCCGCGCCGAAATCGAAAGGTCCAAAGCCCTTGTTTTCGTCGAGGCCATGTCGCCTAGCGTCCAGGCGCGTGGCTTCGGTGTCGGCGCGCCGACCGGCCGACAAGACGATCAGTCATAGCCGAACATCCAAGTCGTTTCGCCCTCGGAGATATTGTGAACCGAGTGCGGCACTTGACGAGGGATGAAGACCAGGTCACCGGGTCCGGCCTCAACCTCCTCGCCGTCGAGGATCAGGCGCAGGCGGCCCTCGACGACGGTAAGATACTCGTTCGTCGCATGGGTGAAGTCGTTCCTTTATTGACCCGGCCGGTCGGTCATGGCGTGACAGGAGTATCCGTCGGCGCGCCAATGCGCCCTAACTGCCACCGCGTCGACGGGCACCGGATAATAACCGGTTTGCACTGTCTTCACAAAACGCCCCCCGGATCATGGATCAAGAACAATCGCCACCTCCCGCATGATGCGGCAGATGGCGATCGATCTCAAACCTTATCGGCCCCGGGATGGCGGAACCGTTTACCCGAGGCCGGTTCAGAAGGCCTTGGCCGTATCCGGTCGATGCTTGTTCGACGGCACGAAGCCGGTCCGCGCGGGCTCGCGCGGCTCGTTCACCCAGAGCACCCGATCCGGATGCATGCCGGCGCCATAGTTCGCGGAAACCGCGGAGCGCCGCATCCGATTGAGCAAGCGGGTATCCGCCTCGCCGATCGAGGGATGCGCGCCGCCGTTATCGGCGACCACTTTCTCCCAAGCCGCCTTGCGAGCCGCCAGGATCGCCGGATCCGACAGCGCCGTGCAGTTGAGCTCGTTGACGTTGAGATCGGCGATGATCTCGTCGCCGTTCTCGACAAAGGCGATCGGGCCGCCGAGCGCCGCCTCGGGCCCGACATGGCCAATCACCAGCCCCACCGAGCCGCCGGAGAACCGGGCGTCGGTCATCAGGCCGACAACGATGTTCTTCTCGCGGCAGAGCGTGGTGATGCGCGAGGTCGAGTCCAGCATCTCCGGCATGCCCGGGGCGCCGCTCGGTCCCTCGTAGCGGACGATGATCATATCATGGTTCTCGAACACGCCCGGCTGGTTCTCCAGGGTGTGCAGCAGGTCCGCCTCGCTGTCGAAGACCCGGGCCTTGCCGACGAACACGTTGTTCTCGAGCCCGCCCTCGACCCCGGCCAGCTTCAGAACCGCGCTGAACTCGGGCGAGAGATTGCCGCCCAGCACGCGCAGACCGCCGGTCGGCTTGTACGGCTTCTCGACCGTGTAGATGACGGTCCCGTCCGGCGCCGGCGGGTTGAGTCGCGCCACTTGCTCGGCCAGGGTCTCGCCGGTGCAGGTCATGGTGTCGCCGTTCAGCAGACCCGCGTCCAAGAGCTCCTTGACGATGACCTGCATGCCGCCCTTCTCGTCGATATCGACCATCGAGTAGGCGCCGAAGGGGCGGGCATCGACCAGGACGGGCACCACGTGTTGCGAGAGATGGTTGAATTCCTCGGCCGACATGATGTCCCTGGAGAAATCGCCGAAGCCGGCGGCGCGGGCGATCTCGGGGCCGTGCAGCATGACATTGGTCGAGCCCCCCACCGCCATGGCGACGATCATGGCGTTGCGCATCGAATCCCGGTTGACGATCTTGCGCGGGGTGAGGTCCGCGGCGATCATCGCCTCCAGGTACGAGACCAGTTCGCCTGGGAATTGCTCGAGCCGGCGCGGGTCGTCCGAGGGCGGCGAGACCATGTGCAGGGGCTCCAGGCCGACCACGGCGATGAAGGTCTGCATGGTGTTGTAGGTGAACATGCCGCCACAGCTGCCATAGGCGGGACAGGCCTCGCAGGCGATCCGCTTTTTCAGTTCCTCGTCATCGCTACCGGCGACCTGAAAGCCCGAGATGATGTCGATCTTCTCGTTGGTCACGGAATCGGTGCCCGGGCGGATCGGGCCGTCGGACATGATGATCGCCGGACGGTCGTGTTCGAGGATGGCGGCCAGGGTGCCCACCGGGGGCTTGTCGCAGGCCACGACGGCGATGGTGCCCTCGAGGCCGCTGGCGCTCAGATGTTCGCACATCGTATCGTGGGTGACCTCGCGCCCGATCAGCGAGTAGCGCATCTCCTTGGTCCCGTTGCGCATGCCGTCGGAGGTGGCAACGGTATATTCCGGCTGTACCAGCCGCATCGCCATCTGGCCCTTCTCGCGCCCGATGCGCCCACGCAGGGTATCGTGAATGACCTCGACCTTGCGCTGAACCCCCAGATAGCACTGGGAATCGCCCTTGTTGCCGACGACGCCGACGGACGGCTCGTGGATCAGTTCGATATCCGTTCCGAGTTCCCGGGCGATGCCGATGGTCTGGGCGTTGCGGCCGGGGTTGTTGTCGAAAAGAACGGTTCTAGAGTTGCGCACCACTCGGTCTCCGCGATGTTGGGGTCAAGGTCGCTATTCGCGGGGCATTATCTGCACCACAAACAATTTCAAAGCAACAAGCGCGGAGATGGTCGGTGGCGAATTCCGCCTATGCCGCGTCCTCGCGCCGGGGGAGTTTCCAGTTCGGGCGTATGAAATGACAGGTGTAGCCGTACGGAATCCGCAACAGATAATCCTGATGCTCCGGCTCGGCCTGCCAGAAATCGCCAACCGGCTTGACCTCGGTCACCACCTTGCCGGGCCAGAGACCGCTGGCGTCGACATCGGCGATGGTGCGCTCGGCCTCGGCCTTTTGCGCCTCGTCCACATAGTAGATGCCGGAACGATAGGACATGCCCCTGTCGTTGCCCTGGCGGTTCAATGTCGAGGGGTCGTGGATCTGGAAGAAGAATTCCAGAAGGTCGCGAAAGCTGATCTGGCTCGGGTCGAAGTTGATCTCGATCCCCTCGGCATGGGTGCCGTGATTGCGGTAGGTGGCGTTGGGAACATCGCCGCCGGTATAGCCGACCCGGGTCGAGACAACGCCCGGCAGCTTGCGGATCAGGTCCTGCATGCCCCAGAAACACCCGCCGGCCAGAACCGCGCGTTCAATCGTGTCGCTCATGCGAAATCTCCCAGTCCAAATCTCCACCTCGACCATTTTGGCCCGACCTCCCATCGAAAGCCAGACCGGATCCAAAGGCCGATCCTTATAACAAATGGGGTCGGTCTCGCGATTTTCCCAGACCGCCCCGCGCGCCGCTCTACTTTTTTACCCATCCTCCGCCGGCGCGATGTTCTTGATGCCGGCCATCAGCGAGGCCGGGATGGTCTCGATCAACTCATCCACCGTGAACATCCCGTCATCGTCGTATTTGTAGATCGCCTTGGCCATCTCGCCATACTGATAGGTATGGATCAGGGAACGCTCGGCGTGGAAGATCTGGCCGTTCACGTCGCGCGATTCATCGGTGCAGAGATAGCCGACGATCGGCGGCACGTATTCCGGCCCGGGCATGGCCATGCGGTTCTCGTACTCCGCCTGGGTCAGCAAGCCACTTTCCAGCCGCCGCTTCCAGTTGGCGATAACCGCGTCGTTGACCGTCATCCGGGTCGCCGCCATCGGGCAGATCGCGTTGGCGGTGATGCCGTAACGCCCGCATTCGCGAGAGATCGAGCGGGTCAACCCGATGATCCCGGCCTTGGCGGCGGAATAATTGCACTGACCGACCGAGCCCTTGAAGGCGTCGGAGGAGAAATTGATGATCCGCCCGAAACGCGCCTGGCGCATCGGCTTGATCGCGTGGTGGCACATGTTCCAGTGCCCCTTCAGATGCACGTTGATGACCGCGTCGAAGTCATCCTCGGACATGTTCCAGATCATCCGCTCGCGCAGCATGCCGGCGACATTGACCACGAAATCGATCTTGCCGTAGGTCTCGGTGCATTGCAGGACCATCAGACCGGCGGCCTCGTATTCGGTGACCGACGAGAAGTTGGCGACCGCCTTGCCGCCCGCGTCCATGATCTCATCGACCACGTCCTGGGCCGGCGCGCCGGTTTCTTCCTCGCCGGAGCGACCGACATTTGGGTCGTTCACCACGACGCTGGCGCCCTGCTGAGCCAAAAGCAGCGCCACCGCCCGACCAATGCCGCGCCCGGCGCCGGTCACGATGCCGGCTTTTCCTTCAAGGTTCATGAGACCGTCCTCCCTGGAATTCATTGGCCTAAATCTGTTTGGAGAAAGAATGCCCTTCCCTCGCCCCTTGGTCGAGAGGAAGCGCCGGCCACGCGTCGCCTATTGCCAGCTTGATCATGTTGACGCTTCTCATTCGGACCTCAAGCGTCATTCGTCCGAAGAGACGCGGCGGGCAAGACCCTTCGAGACGACGCCTTCCAGGCGTCTCGAAGGGTGAGTCGCAAAATTTTACACTTACCCCGGGGAGACCCGAAAGGTCGCCTGTCCTGGACTAGATCCAGGATCTCGAAGGGTCTCGCCAACCGCTGGGGAAAGCTAACCAGGAACCCTTTGGTGACTGAACAACGACCCATAGCCGTCGACCTCGGCCCTTACGCCGGCGAGGCGCAGGCAATGCCAGAGACTGACCTGGTTAGCGGACAGCACCGGGCGCCGCAGATCGCGCTCCAGCGCCTCCAGAATGGCGACACAACGGAACCCGGTGCCGGCGATCAGCACCGCGTCGGCGTCACGCGGGCAGGCCGTCGTGATTTGGGTGTAGAGCGGCTCCACCTGTTGCGCGAAGCCCATGCCCCTGGGATAGAGCTCGCCCGGCGGCACATCGCGCCACCCGGGTCCTGGGTCGTATCGCAGATGCGCGGCGGGGGCGACTCCGAGCGCCGCGTAGTATCCCAGCGCCGCTTCCACGGTGATGTCGTTGAACCAGGGCGGGAGCACCAGGAAAGGCCGCGTCGCCCCGACCGCGCGCAAGGCCGCGATGCTATCGAGGCCATTCGTGGTGACGACGGTATCGCCGCCGATCACCGCCGACAGGTTTTCAACCACCGCCTCGTCCCAGCCGACGCCGCCAAGGATGCTGCTTGAGCTATGGCCGATGACGACCGCGGAAAGCGGCATCGCCGCGAACTGACGGGCGCCGCGTTCCAGATCCTCGGACAACGTGACGTCAGACCGCTCCCGGTTCCAGGCGGCCCAGGGCGTGCCGGCGGTCACCCTGGCGGCGTGGACCGAGACATGCGGCGTCGCCATCGCCCACCACTCGGCCTCCGGCACCGCCTCGTTACCGACGATGAACATGCCGATCCGGGCTTGCCAGCCCCAGTTGTCAGGGCTTCTCATCAGGCCGCCCTCACGGCACGGGCGATCTCGCCCCATTTACCTAGATTATCGGGGTTTTCCTTGATCGATTGCTTGGCCAGATACATCACCAGCCGGCTGGCGAGCCCCTGGTAGCGCTCGATCAGCCGGTCGGCCATGTCGTCCCAGCGCGCGACCACGGCGAACTTCTCCAGCAGTTCGTCATCGACCAAAGCCGCCACCGCGTCTCGGCCGCCGGAGCGCAGCGCGTCGGCGAGCTCGAGCCGCTTGCCGTCATAGCCGAGATCGTCGAACTGAAAGGCATAGGCCGGGGTCGAGCCGTAGAAGCCGATGGCGGTCCTGGCCTCCAGGGCGCAAGCGGCGCGCTCCTCCACCGAGTCACCGGCCACCGCGAGCACCGGCACGATAAGATCAATATCCGAGAGGGTTCGCCCGGCCCGCGCCGCGCCCTCGGTCACCGCCGGGATCACCCGGTTGTGGATATAGGGCATGGAATGCATGGGATGGACATGCAGCCCGTCCGCCACCTCTCCGGTCACTTTCAGCATCAGCGGGTTGACCGCCGACATGTCGATCTTGATATCCTCGAAATCGTGCCGGGGCGGCGCCCATTGCGGGGTCAGCAGGTTGAGCTTGTAGAACGGCCCGTCATGCTCCAGCCGCGCCTCGCCGCGAAACGCCGCGAGCGAGGCCTTCACCGCCTGAACATAGTCGCGCATGCGCTTGGCCGGTTGCTCGAAGTCGACGCCGTAGCGGCGCACGATATGCGCCTTCACCTGACTGCCGAGACCGAGTCGAAAACGCCCCTGGGTGTTGGCCGCGAGTTCCCAGGCGATCTGGGCCGACATCATCGGACTGCGCGGAAAAGCGACGGCGATGCCGGTGCTGAAATGCAGGGAGGGCGCTTCCCTTGCCGCGGTCGCGATCTGCATCCACGGGACCTGGCCGCCCTCGGTGAAGAGGAGCCCGGACATCCCCGCGGCCTCGACATCACGGGCCAGTTTGGCGACGTTCTCCCAGGTATCGGCCCGGGTCATTACATCAAATTCCATCGCTGTCCTCGCGTGATCTCGGTGGCTGTTCACCGGTGACGGGCTTGCTTTCTAGAAGGCCAGATGCACCTTCATCGACCGCCCCCGGTCACTGGCGGTTCGGAACGCCTCGTTCGCCTCGTCCATGGAAAAGGTATGCGAATGCAGCGCCGATATGTCGATCCGGCCTTCCGAGAGATAGCGCACCGCCCAGGCGAATTCCTTATCGAACCGGAACGAGCTTTTCAGGGTCAACTCCTTCACCATGATCTTGTCCGTCGGCATCGGGACCATCGGGTCGGCGAAGGTGCCGACCTGGGTGAAGACGCCGCCCGGGCGCAGGTGCCGGATCGCGCTCAACACCGCCGCCGGATGCCCCGAGGCATCGAAGGCGACATCGAAGGAGCCGCGGGGCCGCGACGGATCGGCGAGCGCGTCGTCTCCCGACGCGACATTCACCACCCGGTCGGCGCCGATGCTCTCGGCGATTTTCAGGGGCGCGTCCAGCACGTCGGTCATCGTAACCGACGCGGCGCCCGCCAGCTTGGCGGTCAACAGGATGAGCGAGCCGATGGGACCGGAACCCGAGATCAGCACCTTGGCGCCGAGCAGCGGGCCGGCATGGCTGGTCGCGTGCAACGCCACCGATAGCGGCTCGGCGAAGGCGGCCGCGTTAAGCGACAGCCCTTCGGGCACGACGAAGCATTGAGCCTCGTCCGTGCGGTAGGTTTCAGCGAACATGCCCTGAACATGCGGAAACCGCCGCGAGCTGCCAAGGAAGATCATATCCCCGCAGAGCAGTGCTCGACCGGCCAGACAATACTCACAGGCCCCACACGGGTGGCTCGGGTTCACCGTGACCTTGTCACCGACCTTCACCCGGCTGACCTCGCCGCCGATCTCGACCACTTCGCCCGCCGCCTCGTGGCCGAGCACGAAAGGTTCGCGGACCGGGAAGTCACCCATCCTGTAATGATGAAAGTAATGCAGGTCGGAGCCGCAGATCCCTCCGGCCCGAATGCGAACGCGCACCCCTGTCGGGCCGAGCTCGGGCTCCTCGCGCTCGACGGTTTCGATCGATTGCTTGGCGGTCAGAACGGCGGCGCGCATGGCGGTCTCCCGTTAACTTTTGGCGAGCAACACCTGGGCCCGCTCGCGCAGGTCGTCGGCGATGCGCGAGGGACGGCGCGCGTCAAGGTCGAGCTGGACGCCGAATTGGCTGAGGCCGGCGATATCGGCCCCGGTCTCGGCGTTGCGCATGCGGTGATAGAGCCTCAGCGACGAGCCCCCGAGCTGCGCGATACAACTCTCGACATCGATCATGTGGCCGGGCTTGGCCTGGCCGTGAAAGGTCAATTGAAACTCAAAGGTCGACAGCCCCAGGCGGTTCTCGGTCATGTATTCCGGCGTCATGCCGAACGCCGCCATGATGAAGCTGTTGGCGGTCGAGAACCGGTGGATATAGCCGGGCAGCGAAAGATTGCCGGCCCAGTCCGCCTCCTCCGGCCGCGCCATGTCCTTCAGCGCCGGAACCCAGGCCGCCTCGTCACCGGGAATCGAACGCGCCTCATCCGGGTCGCCGTCCCATTCGGTGACAGGGCCACCGAGGGCCACGCCGGACAGGCTCTGCTGCATGGCGGTGCAGAGCACGCCGGTCTGATCGTTATACATCCGGTGCGCGATCGTCGGTGTCTCGCCGGCCTCGATCAGCGCGGTTTCGACCCGATAGATATCCCGGTTGCGAAGCTCGGCCTTGTAATGGGTGACGGCGCTGGTGGTGCGGGCCCGGGCCGGATCGACACCGGCCTGACGCAGAAACCGCCAGGTCGCGGCCTCGAACTTCTCGTAATAGTAGGCGACCGTGAAATGCTCGGTGGAGTCGACCTCCCAGGTATGAACGTCGCCGCGGAAGGTCTCGGTATAGCCGGTCATGAATTCCTTACTCCGCCGCGTCGCGCTGATGCGCCTTGTCGAAATCCCAGACATCCTGGAAGCCCATATCCTTCGAGAACGTCATGAAGTCGCGCAGCGGCACGTCCAGGTTTAGGCTAGCGCCGGTCTTCTTCAAGGTGCCGTAGACCGAGTGCAACGCGTGAGCCACCGCCATGAACCCGGTGCCGGGATAGATCGCGATCTGGTAGCCGAGATCGATGTAGTCCTGTTTCGAGAGCACCGGCGTGCTGCCGCCATCGACCACGTTGACCAGAAGCGGCAGATCGAAGCTTGAACAGATCTTGGCCATCTCCTCCTCCGATTCCGGGGATTCGATGAACAACACATCCGCGCCGGCCTTGGCGAAGGCCTCGCCGCGCCGCAGCGCCTCGTCAAGGCCGAGACCGGTGCGGGCATCGGTCCGGGTGACGATCAGAAAGTCCGAGGAGTCGCGGGTCTCCACCGCCACCTGGATCTTCTGCACCATGTCCTCCAGCGGGATCACCTTGCGGCCCGGCGTGTGGCCGCATTTCTTGGGAAATTCTTGATCCTCGATCTGGATGCCCGCCGCCCCGGCCTTCTCGTAGCCGCGCACGGTGTGCTGGACATTGAGCAGGCCGCCATAGCCGGTATCGCCATCGGCGATGAAGGGCGTGGTGACCACGTCGGCCATGACCTGAACCCGGCCGACCATGTCGGTATAGCTGGCGATCCCCGCGTCCGGCACGCCGAGATGCGAGGCAACCGTGCCGTAGCCGGTCATGTACAGCATGTCGAAGCCGTATGGGTCGGCCATCCGGGCCGAGATGCCGTCGAAAATTCCCGGAGCCACGATCAGCTCTCCCGGGCGAAACAGATCCTTCACGCGGGCCATCGCCGCCTCCCTGGTATTGAAATCAAACGCCGTCCCTTGTCTCGAAAACCATCGGCGACAACTCATCCGCCGTGCGTCCGGCCCAATCGAGATCGGGAATGGAGGTCATGGAACGCGCCTGGGCTTCTTGCAAGGCCTCGAGCGCGCTTTCCATATCCATGGTGGTGACCGCGCCGTCGCGGACCACCTGCTCGCCGTCGACGAAAACATCCCGGATCGCCCGATCACCCGCCACGAAGACCAGCGAGCGGAGCGGCTCGCGCACCGGGATCATCGACGGGGCCTTTAGATCCACCAGCACCAGATCCGCCTTCGCGCCGACCTGGAGCCTGCCGATATCGTCGCGCTTGAGGGCCTTGGCCCCGCCGATCGTCGCCGCGTTGAAAATGTTGGAGGTGTTAAGGTCATCGACCGTCTCGGCCACGGCGCGGGCGACGGTGCCGACATTGCGCATCTCTTCGAGATAGTTATGCGGATAGGTGTCGGTGCCGATGCCCATGTTGATACCGGCCTTCAGATAGCCGCCGAATGTCTGGAGCGCGATGCCCCGGCGCATGAACACGGTTGGGCAGTGGGCGACGGTGACGCCGCGCTCGGCGATCAGGCCGAGATCGTTCCGGGTCGACCAATGCACCCAGGGGTGATGGTCGAGAAAGATGCCGTGGCCGATGATCGTGTGCTCTCCCAGCACGCCGATATCCTCCATCCACTGGATCGGCGTCTTGCCGTGGCGGCGGATCATCTCCTGGAACTCGGTGACCGACTGGGCCGCGTGGGTCTGCCAGGGCAGGTTGCGCTCGGCGGCATAGTCATAGGCGTCGCGCAGCAGATCGGCCGAGCAGGTATCGATCTGCGACGGACAGATCATGCCCATCAGGCGACCCGAGGGATGCTGGTTCGCCAGATCGACAATTCGCTGGGCCCGCTCGAAGCCGGCGCGGCCATTGGCCTCGTCCCACTCATAGGACAGCGCGTGACCGTTCGTCGTGTACCAGCGGGCGGCGCGAAAGCCCGGCGCGGCGCAGGCGCGGATGCCGGATTCCGCGAGGATATCCAACCACCCTTCGAAGGGGGGAGAGATATCGACCACCGTGGTGACGCCCGACAGCAGCAACTCACCCATCGCGACGCGCACGCTGGCCGCGAAACCCTCGGCGTCGTTGTTGAAGATGGTCAGGAACTCATAAAGCGAGGAATGAAAGAAACCCGGGCTGCGGATCTCGTCGGTGATGCCCTTGCGCAGCGGCTCACTGGAAGGATGACTGTGAATATTGATCAGGCCGGGCATCACCATCCGGTCGCGACCGTCGATCTCCGTCTCCACCGGGCCTTCATACCCCTTGCCGACATGGCCGACCCGCCCGTCCTCGAAGGCGACATCGACATCGCGCAAGTAGACGTGCCGGCTCTCCCCGGCATCCCAGGCGACAACCCAGGCGGCGTTTCGAATGACGGTGCTGGCCATGGCGGTTTCCCTCATGCGGTCGGATTTCCGTTTTAGCACGGCGGCGGCAAATGAGAAGCGGCGGGGCGACGATGTCCGAATGGTCGAATACGCTCCCGTTGTCCTTGGCGCGATGAAGGGACGCGAGGGTTTCTTGCGGATCGCACCGGGCGAGTTGGACCGGAGCCGTGAAAGAAGGAACGACACACGAAACCCGTCACCCAAGGCTCCGGGCCAAGGCGTTACCCATCTCGACGGTTGATTATGGCGAGCACAACGCCATCTCGACTCGCGACTTTCCTCGGACCCGGCTCCGATGCGCCTTTAGGTCGATGGGGCTAGTTCGGTTATGAGGCCGGAACCAAGTTCCGCGAGTCCTGCCTTACCGAACTGATATTCCATGTAACCAGCCAGGGCCGCTGATGACTCGAGATACTCGGCACCCACCACAGATTGTCTTCCTCGGCAAAGACGATCACCGCGCCGATTTCGTATGTCGGCCAATCGCCTGTCGCGTCTCCCTGGTCGACGATGCCGAATGTGACGTTGAGGAAGGATTCGTCCTTAGTCGTGACCGAAGTCGACGTGCTGTGGCTGTACGACCCTCCGAAATTAAAGATAGAGAGGTTGAGCGAGCCATCAACGTTTAGCTGGTTCTTGGAAGTGAGGACGCGCTTTGTCGTGTCGTCGATCGCTCCCCCGTCTGTTTTGTTGATTCCCTTCGCGACGTTGAACTGATCTTCCATGATTGGATTGGAGGGCTGTTGCGGGGTCGATGTCCCGGTCAGAGTGGTGAAGAATGTCTGGCTGTCGGGAGACGCGAGAGTGGCCCATCCGACAACGTCGTTCGCGTCGGCCCAACTTTTGCCGGCGTCCGGAAACTGCGAAAGAACCCCGAGTAGGTCTTGCGGCTCGTTCGTCAGGCTGACGTCGACCGGAGTGATCATGTTTGTCAGGTAGAAAGGATACGTGTTTAGTTCGTTTCTGGCAGACGCGGTAAACACGTTCAGAACATTCTGACCCGGAACATCCATGACATTGTCATAGCAGACGATCGAGAATTGTTGATTTTGGCAGGAGGGCACCAAGTATATCAAGTAACCAAGTTGCGACGTGTTTTGGGGAGTCTCGAAGCTACCTTCGACATACGCAAAGTTCTCCGTAAGGTCGACACTAATTGTTTGTTGCAGGTCAATCGTGGAGGATTGATCATATGAGAAGCCTCCTCCGATCGACAGCCCGCCAAGGGCGGCTTTTCCCGATACCCCGTAAACAGTATCTAGTGTCATGTTTGATTCGGCGGCGGACTTCTCACCGAGGCCGATCGACAAAGTGGCGTGAAGTTTAGACCCTTCCAACACCGGTGGGACACCCGCCACAACACCGATCAGGGTCCATGTCGGTATTGCCAGTTTGAACTGCGCCGCCGACCACCCTGAATCATAGATGGTGACGCCGTCTTGCATCGGACACGGCGTAAGCCTGAAGCTCGGCCATTGGATCCAAAACATGCCTCGACTGTCCGGGTCGTTACCGGGGAAACCGATTCCACCAAGGAAAACGCTGTAAGCCATCGCGTGATCGACATTCGCCACGAAAGCGCCGGTCGCGAACGCACCCATGAAAAAATAGCCATCCAACAGGTCCGACCCGTCGGCGATTTGCTGCCACTGACTGGTCGTATCACCACTAGCGATGGGCACGCATGTCAGATAGGCGGCGTTCCCGCCGAACTCCATATCCCGTCCTTGGGACGCTCTCGTAACATGATTGATGAATACGCCGTTCGCGACCTGATAAAGGTCTTGGTCCGTGCCCCAGGGCGACCCCCATCCGATGCGGACCGAGGTGCCTATCACTTCTATGCCATTGCCAGGATCCAGGAGTTGCGAAATCCAGTCGGCGTCCGCGTCAGGAGCGGGAAGTCCAATGGAAACCGCGCCAAGCTCGGGAGGCGGGGACGTTGACTCCAGTGGCTCCGCGGGGTCGGTGAGTGGTGGTTGCAGGAATGTCGTTGTCAGTGCCGCCGTTCTTCCATTGGACGTGATACAGGCGGCAAGCGCGATCGCCTCGGGTGAGGAATCCGAGTTCTGATCGACGTACTGTCCGTACACCGCGGTCGCGTCAATGGACCAGAGCTCCGTAACCGGCCCGCCCATCCTACCGGCGAAGGCATCGCAAGGGACCACCTCGCTAACGTTCTCACCGTCGAACGCGAAATAGTAAAGGTCCGGGTCATTCCAGTAGCAAATGAAAAAATAGATCGCGGTTCCAATCGCGACGGCGCAAAGATCGCGAGGACAGGTTGTCCCTTGTGTCGGCGCCCCGGTAAGAGTGAACTTTAGCGTCGAATCGACATTCGGCGCCGTTACCACCGGACGCTGGCCGGCGGCCTGAGTCACGCTGATTGGCCAGATATAGAGCGGTGGCGTGGACGCGCCCGGGTCGCCAGTGGTTTCGTCCTCGGGCACCGCCATCCAACAGGCGTAAGCGCCTCCGGTTGAACCAGCGACGGCCGCGGTCAAGAACCTCGCGCTCTCGGCGTTCGAAGGATCATCCACGCTCAAATAACTCGCGCCAGGGGCCGCGCGCTGCTGATTTCCGCTATCCGTCGTGTCGTAGCCGATCGCGTAGGAACTCGGGCTCGTAATATCCCCATTGTCGCCTGCGTAGTAGGGGTTGTTCTGCAGAACCAGATAGTACTTCACATCATCGTTCATGCGCGGCTGGATCGTGAAAAAGTTCCCTTGAAACGAACATCCAGAATACCGATGCCCCATACAGCGGGAGATTAGCGGGAAATCCGTTGATGATGAGACACCATAGATGAATTGAGCATATGGCGGGTCCGTTTCAAAAGAAGGAATAGGATCCCAATTCGCAATCGTTTCCGTGAAAAACGCCATGTTACACCTATACTACGTATTTGCGTTACATATTATCAATCATTTCGGAAGCTTGGGGTAGATGCAAGGTGACTTTGGGGACCGCCAACGAGTTGCCATTCTCGCTTCACGCTGGCCAAGCAACTGTCGCGCCCCACACCGTAACTTCTGTGGAGTGGGGCCCGGCCTAGGCCGGGCTGACGGGGGATTGGGGACCGAGATAGGTGAAAAATGAAGTTTTTGGCGAAAACAGTAGCCCCCGTTGGGTGCGTCTCGAAGAGTCTTACTCAACCGATTGTGGCCTTTCACCGCGCCCACCGCTTACAATCCTTCAAATTCCCACCGATATCGCCTATGTCTGGGCGCATGATCGCCTCGCCCCCCTCGCACCGCTTTTGCGTCGCGCCGATGATGGACTGGACGGACCGGCATGACCGGTACTTCCTGCGCCGGATTTCCGCGCGCGCGCGGCTCTATACCGAGATGATCACGACCCAGGCGATCCTGCGCGGCGATCGGGCTAGGCTGCTGGATTTCGATGCCGCCGAGCATCCGCTGGCGCTCCAGATCGGTGGCGCGGATCCGCAAGACATGGCCGAGTGCGCCAGGATCGCCGAGGATTGGGGCTATGACGAGATCAACATCAATGTCGGTTGTCCAAGCGACCGGGTGCAGTCCGGGCGGTTCGGCGCCTGCCTGATGCGCGAGCCGGACCTGGTCGCCGATTTTGTCGCCGCGATGCGGGCAAAGGTCGCCATCCCGGTCACCGTCAAATGCCGGATCGGCGTCGATGACCAGGAGCCGGAAACCGTCCTTCCCGCCTTCATCGACTGCGTCGCCGAGGCCGGCTGCGAGACCTTCATCATTCATGCTCGCAAGGCCTGGTTGAAGGGGCTCAGCCCCGCCGAAAACCGGGACGTGCCGCCGTTGGATTATCCGTTGGTCCATGCCGTGAAAGCGTCGCGGCGGGATCTGACCATTGTGATCAATGGAGGGATCAACGATCTCGACGCCGCGGCCACCCATCTCGACGTGGTGGACGGGGTGATGCTCGGGCGCGCGGCCTATCAGACCCCCTGGACACTGGCCGAGGTCGATCGGTTGGTTTTCGGCGAGGAACGCGCGACGCCGGATCGCTGGGACGTCGCCGAGGCCATGGTCGAGTACGCGGCCCGGCGCGGCGCCGAGGGGGTGCCACTCAAATCCATCACGCGCCATATGATGGGGCTGTTTCACGGCTTGCCCGGCGCCCGATCCTGGCGACGCATGCTGGGCGAGCAGGCCCGCGCCGCCGACGCGCGACCGGACCTGATCCGCGATGCCGCCAAGCTGGTCGGACAAGTAGAGCGGGCCGCGGCCTGAACACACATCCTTGGGAGACGGTCGTTGCAAAAAGAACTGACACAGGGCCAGCGCTCGGCCATCGATCTCGGCCCCTTGGTCGTGTTCTTCGCGGTCAACTATTTCTACGGGATCATGGCCGGGACGGCGGCGCTGATGGCGGCGACGCTCATCGTGATCGGCATCACCTATACCGTCGAGCGCTCGGTCCCGCCGATGCCGGCGATCACCTGTGTCTTCGTGATGATCTTCGGCGGCCTGACGCTGTATTTCGACAACGAGCTGTTCATCAAGCTCAAGCCGACCATCGTCAACCTGCTGTTCGCGGCCGCGCTGGCCACCGGCATCCTGCTGCGCCGCAATTTGATGAAGATCATGCTCGGACGGGTGATGCGGTTGACCGACGAGGGGTGGCTGCTGATGACCAAGCGCTGGATCGGCATGTTCGTGATGCTGGCCGTGGTCAACGAGGCGATCTGGCGGACCGTCGACACCGACACCTGGGTCTCCTTCAAGGCCTTCGGCATCCCGGTGCTGGTGATCATCTTCAGCATCATTTTCATCATGCCGGTGGTCCAGAAGCACCAGATCACGGACGGCTCCGCCGACTAACCGAAATCAGGTGGCGGTCGGTTTCCAGAGCCGCGCCAAGCCCAGCGCCGCGAGAAAGCCAAGCCCGCTAAGCACGCCCATAACCAGGAAGGCGTCCCCGGCCAGCCCCGCGTAAAGCTGTCCGGCCAGCGGAAACATGCAGCCCGCGATCACCCCGCCGACCAGGGCGTAGTAGACACTCTGTCCCGTCGCCGAATGCTCGGGCGGGATACTGCGCGCCAGGAACGCCATGGTGCCGAGATGCGCCGCGCCGAAGGTCAGACCGTGCAGGGTCTGAAGCGCGAACAACCCCGCCGGGTTCTCGGTGATCGCCAGAAGCGGCCAGCGCACCGCGCCGCCCAGCGCCGCCAGCATCAAAAGTGGCACCGCGCCCAACTTGTCGCGATACCGACCGGCCACCGCGAAGAGCACGATCTCGGCGACCACGCCGATGGCCCAGAACAAGCCGATCAAGGTCTCGCCGTGGCCGAGCGCGCGCCAGTGCAGGCTGGCGAATCCGTAGAGCACCGCGTGGCTGGTATTGATCAGCGCGCTGGCGAGCAGGAACAACAGGAACCAGGATGTGAGAAACAGATCGAGCAGCCCACCGCCGCTCCGCCTGGCGGCGATGCTCGCCGGGCGTTCCGGCGCCAGGCCGCAGGACAGCGCGACCAGCCCCATGCCGCAGGCGATAATCCAGACCAGCCCCTCGGCGGGTCGCCCCTCGATCCACCAGCCGATACCGGCGGTGCCCAGAATGAATGTCACCGAACCCCAGAGCCGGATGCGCCCGTAATCCAGCCGATGGGTCTCGACATGGCGCAGCACCACGCTTTCCATGACCGGCAAGACCGGCTGATAGCAAGTCGCCGCGAGACCGGCGATGATCAGGATCGCCCAGAAACCCTCAACCTCGGAAATCGCGACAAACGCGACGGCGGCAAGCGCCATCAGTCCGGTGGTGAGGCGGCGCGTCCGGCCCCGCCAGTCGGCCAGCCGGGCGATGGTCGGCTGAGCCGCGATCTTGATCCAGAACGCCGCCGCCAGCACCCAGCCGATCTCGACCGGGTTCAGCCCCTTGGCATCGAGCCAGAGCGGCCAATAGGGCATGTAAATGCCGATAACCAGAAAGTACGCGCCGTAGAACCCGGCCAGACGCCAGAACAGGTGACGGGGCGGCGCCGATCCCTCGGCCACGGGACCCTAAAAGTCCAGGTCGGTGTAATGCGCCGGCGGCCGCATGCCGGGTACGTAATCCTCGAGGATCGGACGGAAACTGGGGCGCGACTTGATCCGCGCGTACCACTGTTTGGCTTCCTGATAATCCTCCCAAGGCACGTCGCCGAGATAGTCGATGCAGCTGATCTGGGCGGCGGCGGCGATATCGGCGAGCGAGAAGTGATCCCCCGCCAGCCAGGCCCGCCGATCCGCCAGATAGCCGATATAGCTTAGATGCGTGTCCAGATTGGCGTGTCCGGCGCGGATCGCCTCGCTGCTCGGCTCGCCCAGGCCGAGAAACCGCTTCATCATCTTCTCGCCGAACAGATGCTCGGTCACCTCGCGGTTGAACTTCATGTCGAACCAGGCACAAAGGCGGCGCACCTCGGCTCGGTCGGCGGCGGACCCGCTGATCAGCGGAGGATCCGCGACGGTCTCCTCGAGATACTCGGCGATGGCCTGCGAGGGGGCCACGACCGCGCCGTCCGGGTCGTGCAGAACCGGTACCGTTCCCGCCGGATTAAGGGCGAGAAACCCCTCGCGCCGGTCCCAGAACTGTTCGACGGTCAATTCCGCCTCGATCTTCTTTTCGTTCAAGACGATCCGGATCTTGCGCGAAAACGGGTCAAGAGGAAGGTGGTAGAGAATCCGCATTCGGGTCCGTCGAGGCCTGTCAGGATGGTCGCGCGGGGTTCGGCGCGAGGCTAGGATACCAGAACCTTGACGATACCGACAATCGCCAGAACCGCCAGAAGCCAAAGCGCCGCGGTCTTGACATGCTCAAGCCTGGCGACGGTGAAAAGCCATGAGCCGATGGCGATCCCGATGAAGGATATCGGCGCCAGAACCGCCGCCCGGAGCCAGGTCTCGGTGGTCAAGAGGTCTTGGCTGCCCATGCCGATCAGAGCGACGGTATCCACCAGCAAGAAAAACGCCACGGTGGTCGCTCGGGTCGTCACCATCGGCAGAGGCGAGGAAAGATACAGCAGGATCAGCGGCGGTCCGGGAATGCCGCCCGATCCACTCAGGAACCCCGCCATGCCACCGGTCGCGAACATCAGCGGGCTGCCCGGAACCCTGCGAAAGGCGAAGCCCCGGGCGATCAGAATCACCGAGAGCAGGATGGCGATCGAGATGCCGAGCCGCATGGCGTCGGGGTTGAGGCTCACCAACAGCAAGATCCCCAACGGAATTCCGATAAGCGCGCCGAGCCCGAGCCAGCGCGCGCCCTTCCAATGCACGTCGCGCCAGACCTTGGGTGCCATGTTGATGCCGCCCGCCAGATCGAGGATCGTGGCCAGGGGCACCACCTCGACCGGCACCGCCACCACGTTCAGGCCGCTGATCATGATCAGCGCATAGCCGAAACCGACCACGCCCCGAACCACGCCGGCGATCAGGGCCACCACCACCGCGACCGCCCAAATCAGAATATCCCATCCGAGAAACAGTTCGGGCATGCCGAGGCTTTCCTTCGAAAGCGCGTTCCGCGCCGGACCCTCACGCCACCAAGGCGGGGGGCACGGGAAGGTCGCGCGCGTGGTGCTCGATCAATCCGCCGCCGCGAACCGACCCCCAAGGGTGGGCCATCGCGCCACCGCTCGGCAACAAACCGGCCAGGGATTTCTCGCCAAGCACGCGGACCTGGAACCGTTCGAGCGCGACCGGGCCGGGCAAGGCGAGACCCCAGGGCGCCGCCGGCTCGAAGCCGAAGGGCGCGTAATAGTTCAGACCGCCGACCACCAGACAGAGCCGCCAACCGTCTCGGCTCACCCGGTCAAGACCATGACGCACCAACGCCTTGCCGAGCCCGACTCCCTGGCGGTCCGGCGCGACGACCAGGGGACCGAGCAACAGCGCCGGCGCGGATTGTCCCACCAGAACCGGCCAGAACCGGAGCGATCCGACGAGCCCGCCCTCCTCGCGGACGACAAAGCCGAGATCTGGGCTCGGTGGCGCGAGGCGCAACCGATAGACGGTCAGGGAACTTCTCTCGGCGCCGAAACCGGCGTCCAGGAGCGCGTCGATGGCAGGGTGGTCTTCGGGAGTCTCGTTGGAAATCGTATACATCACGGGGCCTCTTGGATCGGGAGCTGTCAGCCACCCCGACCAAGGGCCGGGGATCAGTGGACGCGCGTAACCACGCGCGACGGGAAACGGAACGCGCGCGTTCGTCGTCGTCGCTCTCCAACCCCGTCGGTGATCCACTTGCGCGCCATGTCGGCCAATCGTTGCTTGCGATGCGTAAAGGGCGGTGCTCTTTATCGTGAACGCGCCGCGCCCGCCAGTGGTTTTTTTCGCGGTGATTTTTTCGGCGCGCGAGGGAGTAACCGTCATGAACGACCGGACCGTCGCGCCCAAGCGGCTGATCAGTCTCGGAGCCTGCGTGGTCGACGCGATCATGAAGGTCGACCATATCCCCGGTAGCGACGCCAAGGTGCTCGCCGAGGACGGCGTGGTCATCGGCGCCGGCATGGCGGTGGCGGCGGCCTGCGCGGCGGCGGCGATGGGCGGCGAGGTCGCGGTCTGGGGCAGGATCGGGAGCGATCGGATCGGCGATTTCTTCCTCGCCGATCTCCAGGATGCCGGCGTCGACACCAGCGCCATCCACCGGGCGGAAGGCGCGCGCACGGCGGTCTCCTCGGTCATCGTCGATGCCCATGGTCAGCGCCTGGTGGTGCCGTATTTCGACACCCGGCTCGGCTTCGACGCCTCATGGCTGCCGATCGAGCGGCTCGACCACGTGGATTGCGTGCTCGCCGACACGAGATGGCCGGAGGGCGCGCGCCGCCTTTTGACCGAGGCGCGGAACCGGGGCCTGATCCGGGTTTTCGACGGCGACGTCTCGGATCCGGCGCTATTGCGGGAACTTGCCCCGCTGTCGAGCCACGCGATCTTCTCCGAGCCGGGTTTCAAGCTGTTCAGCGGCGACGACGATGTCTTCGCCGGCCTCGAGCGGGAAGCCGCCGGCTTCGACGGCTGCATGGGGGTGACCTTGGGGGAACGCGGTTTCGCCTGGGTCGAGAACGGACGCGCGCGGCACGTTCCAGCGCCCAGGGTCGAGGTCCTGGACACCCTGGCCGCCGGCGACACCTTTCACGGCGCCTTTGCCGTGGCGATCACCGAGGGCGAGACCATCGAGACCGCCGCCCAATTCGCCTGCGCCGCCGCCGCCCTCAAATGCACCCGCTTCGGCGGCCGCACCGGCATCCCGACACGATCCGAAGTCGAGGCGATGGTCGCGGCGACGTACTGAACGGAATCGGTTCAACGAGGCCGATGGGAACAAAAACCACGCGGGCCCCAAGTTTTTTTCCGGACAGCGGTGCATATCCACGGCCGTCGCCCTGACGAAAGTCAGGGCCCTTGCCGCCGGCGGTTGTGGCGGGTGAAGCGATCACCAGTCCGTCGCCGGACCGGCCGGCGGCCCAAGCCCTTGCCTTCGCAAGAGCGACGGGGCGGGGATGATCCGGCTAGGAACGGCGATCCCGGTTCCACGACATCACCGATCGCCCCGAAGGCGGTTCGCTCAACATTCCGAGCGATACCGAGCCACCCAATCACGACTTTCGCTATCAGCAAGTTTCCTCACTCCCGGCACAATACCGTCCGCCGCGGCCCGATCCCGACCCAGGCGACCCAAGATCTCCTTGACCGTCCGAACCGGATCGGCGGCTAAGGCATCATAGTCGACACACATCGGCTCGATACCTTCCCGCTGGAACCATGCATTCCAGTCCCGGTCATAGCCAGTCATCGTTTCGACGTGTTTGCGCAGTTCATCAGCGTCGTAGACCGGCTCCCCGGGCGGAGCCAGTCTTTCCAGTTCGGAACCGTCCAGCGCCACGTGCCACAATCCCGTTTGATGTGCCTTCAGATAGGATACCGCCTGCTCGACCTTGTCCCGTCTTCTCAAATGTATGAATAGCGTTGATCCGAAAGCACGTCGCAGACGCGCCAGATCGGCATGCTCGCCTGGATACAGAAGCGCGAGTTTTTCATGGAAAAAATTGAAGCTATGTCGTTGCAACCGTATTCCAGAAACATCGGTTCCGCCGTTTCCCTCGGCGATTGCCGCTCGGAAAACCCCGGCGAGGGTTTCGCGCTCACCCCACCACGGCTCTGGCACGATACCAAGCTCCGATGCCCAGGATGCCACCAAAGGTTCGTGGAAATACGAAGCCGGGTTTCCCGCGACGCCGGTTGCCGCGAGCAACTTGCACAAAAGCGTGCTGCCACTGCGAGGCGAGGTGCAAATGATATAGGAATCGAACTTTATCAAATCATCCCGTGGCGTCCCCACGCTCCCCCGCCGCGATCTCGATCTACAGCGCCGCCGCCCGGCGCGCCAAGTCGGCGATCGCGGCCCAGTTCCGGTCCGCCACCAGTCCCGCCGGCGTCGCGAGACCACCCCCGATGCACGCGACATTCGTCTCGGCCAGGAAGTCCGGCGCGTCCTCGAAGGTGATGCCACCGGTGGGACAAAACCTCAGACCCGGATACAGCGGCGCCAGTTGCTTGAGCCCGTAGGCGCCGCCCGCCGCCTTGGCGGGAAAGAACTTCAGCGACCGCATACCCTGGCGATAAGCCGCCATCGCCTCGGAGCTGGTCTGAATACCCGGCAGGTAGTCCATCCCGGCTTGCGAGGCGGCCTCGACCAGATCCATGTTCAGGCCCGGCGAGACCGCGAACCGCGCGCCGGCGTCGCGGGCCCGGGCGAAATCCCCGGTATCCAGGACCGTGCCGACACCCACGATTGCCTCCGGTAGCGCCTTCGCCGCCGCCTCGACCGCCGCCAGCGCCGATGCCGTGCGCAAGGTCACCTCGAGCACCGGTAGCCCGGCGGCAAGCAATGTCTCGCACAGCGGTACCGCGTCCTCGGATCGCTCAATCGTCAGAACCGGAATGAACCGCGTGGCGGCAAGTACCGTTTCGATGGCCATGGAACTCCCGTTCGCTTGAGGCTAAAACCACTGTAAACATGACATGAACACCCCCAGATGTCGCCCCAATGAATAGCGTCGCGCGATGCCCTTAGCTCCCATTGATCTGATCAAGTTCATTCCGCCGTCGGCGCGGCGCGTTCTGGAGATCACGCGCGAAGGCACGGGCCTTGCCGGCGTTTTCCGCCAGCGCGCGCCGCTTGCCAGGGTTACTTCTCTCGCCCCGGACGCGCTCCCCGAGAGCGGCGAATTCGACTGTCTCGCCTTGTTCGCCGACGTCGAGGATAGCGCTCGGTTGACCACGCTGCTCGCCGGCTTGCCGCCCCAAGGCCAAGTCCTCGCGGCCCCCGACGCGCTGGGGCCGGTTTGCGAACAAGCGCTGACCGCCGCCGGGTTTCGGGTATTCGACCGCGATCCGGTCATCCGCGCCTGGAAAGCGAGCGAGGCGCCACCGTCGATCGCCCTGCATTGCACGATAACGCCGGAACAGGCGGGAGACGCCGAGATCCGAATTCACCGACCCAACGGGTTCCTGCGCACCATTCCAGGTCTCAACCCCTTGGCCCAGGTCGAGGGTTTCAGCCCGTCGCTCTCGGCGGGCGCGGAGTTTCGAATTCTGCTGATGCATCGGGCAATTCCGCGCCTCGATCGGGACCTGGCCTTTCTGCGATCGGCCTTGGATGCCGGATATCTGATCGTTCTCGATCTCGACGACGACCCGCTCTTTTTCGACAAGCATTTCGAGGATGACGCCTTCGCCCTCAGATGCCTGCACGCCGCCCAAGTCTCGACCCCCGAGATCGCCAAGCGCCTCGCCGAGTTCGTTCCGGAGATCGCGGTGTTCGGTAACCATCTCTCGCTCCTGCCGCCGCCGCCGCCTCGGCCCGAATACCCGATCCGGATCTTCGTCGGGGGGTTCAACCGCGGCGAGGACTGGGAAGAGATCCGCGATGCCGCGAACCGCGTGCTGCGTCATTTCAATGATCGGATCGAGGTCGAGGTGATCCACGAGCGGTCGATTTTCGAGTCCCTCGAAGTGACCAACAAACGCTTCACGCCCAGATGTCCCTATCAGGAATATCTCGACCGGGTCGGCAGGTGCCATATCGCGCTTTTGCCGCTAAGGGACACACCGTTCAATCGCTGCAAGTCGGATCTCAAGTTCATCGAATGCGCCGCCCATCAAGTGGCCGCGCTGATGCCGCCGACGGTCTATGGCGCCAGCGTGACGGACGGCCGGACCGGGGTACTGTACCGCTCGCCAAGTGAACTCACGATCGGCCTGCAACGCCTGATCCAGGAGGCGGACCTGCGAAACCAGGTCGCCACCGGCGCGCGCGAGCACGTGGCCAGGAACCGAATGATGGCCGACCACTATCAGGCGCGATACGCTTGGTATCTGGAGCTCATCGCCAAGGCCGACACGCTGCGCGCGGCGCATCGCGAGCGCGTCCCGGAACTGTATGACTGATGCCCCTACCCGCTCGCCGGGATCAGGACATTACCTTCCATCAGGGTACGCGCGGTGCGATACGCCGTCACCTGGCGCGCGACGATACGATTGCCCTCGCGCTCGACCCGGGCATCCAGGGGCAGCACGCCGGACGGATTCGCGAGCCTGATATCCTGGTCGACGTCAACATCGCCGGCCATCGCATGGCAAATCGTGCCCGGAACGCGGCACGCCACCGCCAGACACATGGCGCCGGTGAGCGGCAGAACCCGGTGCACCTGCCCCATCGACCAGATCCGCGCGGCGAGGTCGGCGGCTTGCGGTTCGACGAGATTGCCGGCGAGGGTGTGATACGCCCGCGGCCGCGCCACCAGCCCAAGCTTCGGCGCCGCGCCCGCCGCCCGGTCGGGGCTCGCCGCCAACCCCATATGGACCGCGGCCACGCACCGAACTTTCTCAATCAGATCCATCAGATCCGCCCGCGCCTCCAGATCCGCGACGCTCTCCGAGCCGTCCAGGCCGAAGCGCGCCGCGTCCAGGAAGACACAGGGCGTGCTGGAATCCACCATCGACATCTCGAATTCGCCCGCGCCCTCGACCGTCACCCGATCCACCGGGTTGCCGGTCGGAAGCAACGCGCCCGTCGTGGTCCCGCCGGGGTCGAGAAAATCAAGCTGGATGCGCGCGCCGCTCCCGCCGACGCCGGGTATCTCGAAATCCCCCTCGACCCGCGCCAGCCCGTCCTCCAAGGGCACGGTGGAGCGGATCAGCTTGCCGGAATTGGTGTTGTGGATCATCACCGCTCGGCTGTCCGTCCCGGGAGAGGCGAGGCTCTTGGCCATGAGGCCCGTGTCGATCGCGAACGGCCCCACCGCCGAGGACAGATTGCCGCAATTCGAGGAGTAATCCACGTTCGGAGCGCCGACGGCGACCTGGGCAAAGGTATAATCGAGATCGGCGTCCGGTCGGCTTGGCGGGCCGATGACCACGGCCTTCGAAACCGACGAAACCCCGCCGCCCATGCCGTTCAACTGTCGGCCATAGGGATCGGGGCTACCGATTGTCTTGAGAAAGATAGGGTCCCAAGCCTCGCGGTCGGCGGGTAGATCGGCGGCATGAAAAAACACCCCCTTCGAGGAACCACCCCGCATATAGATCGCGGGTATCCGAATTTGCGCCATGATCACCGACTCCCGGCCGCGGCTATGACTGAATGCCAGTCTAGAATAGCGCCGATCGCGTCGGACTCCACCCAGGCATGGACGAAAGGCCGTTCCATCGGCTATCCATCGCGGACTGGTTAATACCGCGCGGCGACGGATCGGTTAGACTGTGGGGCTCGACGACAATGGAGGCGAGATAATGCTGGCCCAACTTCGTTCAACTCTCGGCTTCGGCGCGCGGCTGGCGCTGGGCGTGATGCTTCTCGGACTCTCGGCGACCGGCGCGCCGACCCATGCCGCCGACGATCTCGCCAAGGCGTGCAAGACCAGTCTCGAGCAAAGCCGGCTCTGGATCAGGGCCACCGACCCCCAGGCGCCCGAGGACGAGAGAGCCAAGGTGCGCGCCGCGGTCGAGAAAACCAACGAGATCTGCACCGCGGCGCGAGAGGCCTCGCCAAAGGATGGCGAGGTCCTGGTCGACGCCGCCTATTCCCTGTTCGCCTTGGGTGACACGCCGGCGGGGGTGAAGCTTATCGAACAAGCCGCCGAGGCCGGATACCCACCCGCGATGGTGATGACGGCGCGCTACATGGGCACCGGTGAGCATCTGGAAAAAGACGTGGAGGGGGCGTGGATGATGCTGATCCAGACCCTGAAATCTGACCATGCCTCAGCCCGCATCCAGGCGGCGCTCGAATTCCTGCCCGGCGGCGTCGGCCCGGAAAGCCCCAAGCGGGCCCGCAAGGTCCTCAAGGAGATGATCGACGCCGGCAATGGCGAGGCCATGGTGACCTACGCCATGAAGGTTCTGGGCCTGCAAAAGGCCGAAGCCGGCAGCGACGCGGCCAAGGAAGGGATCGCCCTGCTGGAACGCGCGGCGAAAGAGGCCAAGGACGGAACCGCGCTGATCTATCTGAGCTTGCTGCACAATCAAGGCACCATGGTTGAGCGCAGCGAGGCCAAGGCCAAGGAATACGCCCAGGCCGCCATCGACGCCGGCATCAACCGCGCCTATGCGACGATGGGACAGATCCATCAGAACCAGGGCGACTACGAGACCGCGTTTAAATGGTTCAAGCAAGGCGCCGAGGTCGGCGACGGCTTCTCCCAGGCGATGCTGGGCTTCCTGTATTCCGGCGGCTTTGGCGTCGACGAGGATATAGACCAAGCGGTGGCCTGGTGGACCAAGGGCCGCTGGAACGGCGACCGCCTCGCCGCTAGCTATCTAAGGGTCCACCGCGAGGGCCTGCTGGCCAAGGCCGAATGGGAGCGAAAACACGCCGAGGACGCCAAGGCCAAGGAGAAAGCCCCCGAGGACAAGGCCAAGAAGTCGGAGTAAGGTCTGGCGTCTCACCGCTTCCCGGCGTCCCTATCCTGTCCCGTCGTCCTGGCGTAGGGCGGGACCCCGCGATGCGTGCCTCATGCGAGGACGTCGGTCATGTGGCTGACGCCAAAAGGTCCTTCCGTGCGCCAGGGCGACGGGAGCGTGTGGGTCATGGTGTTGATTCAGAATTGGACCGCTGTTTCAAAAGCGTCGTCCTGGCGAAAGGCAGGACCCCGCGATGCGTGCCCCATGCGAGGACGCCGGTCACGTGGCTGATGCCAAAAGGCCCTGCCGTGCGCCAGGGCGACGGCGGTGTGTGGGTCATGGTGTTGATTCAGAATTGGACCGCTGTTTCAAAAGCGTCGTCTTGGCGAAAGGCAGGACCTCGCGATGCCTGCCTCATGCGAGGACGCCGGTCACGTGGCTGATGCCAAAAGGCCCTGCCGTGCGCCAGGGCGACGGGAGAGTGTGGGTCATGGTGTTGATTCAGAATTGGACCGCTGTTTCAAAAGCGTCGTCCTGGCGAAAGGCAGGACCTCGCGATGCCTGCCTCATGCGAGGGCGTCGGTCACGTGGCTAACGCCAAAAGGCCCTGCCGTGCGCCAGGGCGACGGGGCGATGAAATCGACGACTTGTCCCTACCAGTCGCAATCCCTCTCGCCGACGGGATGACGAAGGCGGGAGAGCACGGTTACCACCACGCGCCTCGCCCGCAACGTCGTCGTTTGAGTAGGGCGCGGATCCAAACCGTTACCAACGCCGGTTAGTCCGGAGACCCGATCCTGTCCTCGGTCTTGGTGTCGAAATCGCCGGCGTCGTGCCGCTCGCGCAGTCGTTCCGAGGGCTCGCCACCCATGATCTTGTTGACCATGCGGCCGCGCTTGGCCGCCGGACGCGCCGCGATCTCATCACGCCAGCGCAACAAATTCTTGTAGGTGTGGGTCTCCAGGAAGGTCGCCGACTCACCATACATCGCGCCGGTCGTAAGGTTGCCGTACCAGGGCCAGATCGCCATGTCGGCGATCGTGTAGTCGTCGCCGGCCATGTATTTGTTGTCCGCCAGATGCCGGTCGAGCACGTCGAGCTGCCGCTTGGCTTCCATCGAGAATCGGTTGATGGCGTATTCGATCTTGATCGGCGCGTAGGCGTAGAAATGCCCGAAGCCGCCGCCGAGATAGGGCGCGCTGCCCATCTGCCAGAACAACCAGTTGAGGCATTCGGTCCGCTTGGCGTGATCGGTCGGCAGGAACTCGCCAAACTTTTCGGCGAGATACAGCAGGATGGCGCCGGATTCGAAAACCCGGACCGGCGTGTCGCCGGAATGATCCATCAGCGCCGGGATCTTGGAATTCGGATTGGCGCCGACGAAGCCGCTACCGAATTGCTCGCCCTCGCCGATCTTGATCAGCCAGGCATCGTATTCCGCGCCGGAGTGACCGAGCGCCAATAGCTCCTCAAGCATCACCGTGACCTTCACCCCGTTCGGCGTCGCCAGGGAATAGAGCTGAAGCGGATGCTTGCCGACCGGCAGGTCCTTCTCATGGGTCGCGCCGGCGATCGGGCGGTTGATATTGGCGAAGCGGCTGGTGGTGTCCTTGGCGTTATCCCAGCTCCAAACCTCGGGCGGTGTGTATTCGGTCTCGGTGCTCATGTGTCGTTTTCCTATCCTTGGATCGCGCGCCAGGGCGCGACAAATGCAAATCCTTGGCGACAAAGTGCGGTCTCGCGGCGGCGAAATCAATCTCCGAGATGCCCGCGCGCGTCACGACACCGCTTCCATTCCGGCACGGGCGAAGGCAACCAGGGCATGGAAATCCGCCAGGAGCGCGATCCGACCCACCGTATCCCCGACGAAGGTCGGGGTCGACGCCTGAAGCTTTTCCAAGCGATGGTTAGTGGAACATGATGATCGAACCCTAAAAATGATCGGGATATCCGTCACTCGTACGCGCCACAGGCGTTGGCCCCGGCCTTTGCCGGGGATACGGGAGGATAGTTCGGGGTGGCATGGGGGTGTCGAAACAATCGTACATGTTAAAGATCCCTATCCATGACGAACACCAGCACGCCCAATCATCAGCCCGCTGGTTGGCGACCGGGGCCGGGAATGGTTAACTTCCTTCCTCAACGGACAGCCCCGAAATCGCGAGGCACTTCATGGAGACCTTCGACTACATCATCATCGGCGCCGGCGCGGCGGGCTGCGTGTTGACCAACCGGCTTTCCGAGGGTGACTCGGCGACGGTCTGCGTGCTGGAAGCCGGTGGGCCGGACCGCCACCCCTATATCAAGATCCCGGCGGGTTTCGTGAAAACCCTCTACGGCGACCGTTTCGTCTGGCCGTTCCAGACCGCGCCGTCGGAGTCGCTCGGGGGACGCGGCCTGGCGATCCCGCAAGGGCGCGTGGTCGGCGGCTCCAGCTCGATCAACGGCATGGTCTATAACCGAGGCCAGCGAGCGGATTTCGATACCTGGGCCCAGATGGGCAATCGCGGCTGGGGCTTCGAGGATCTGTTGCCGTATTTCAAGCGCTCGGAGCGGCGGCTCGGCCCCGGCGACGACGCGCTCCGAGGCCGCGACGGCGAGCTTCCGATCACCGACATGGACTGGATCAATCCGGTCGCCGAGGCGTTTCTCGACGCCGCCGGGGGGCTCGGCATCCCGCGTATCCCCGACTACAACGCCGGCCGCCAGTTCGGCGCGGGATATTTCCAGCGCTACATCCATAACGGCAAGCGCGTCAGCGCCGCCGACGCCTTCCTACGCCCCGCCCTGGCTCGGAAGTCGACGGAGCTCAGGACCCGTGCCCAGGTCATCGAGATCATTCTCGACAACAAACGCGCCACCGGCGTGCGCTTCCGCGACGGCGACGGCGTGGAGCGTGTCGTCAAGGCCCGCCGGGAGGTGATCCTATCCGCCGGCGCGGCCAACTCGCCGAAGCTTCTCCATTTGTCGGGAATCGGTCCCGCCGGATGGTTGGGCGAGATCGGCGTCCCGGTGCGTCACGCGCTGGACGGTGTCGGCGAGAATCTGCGCGATCATTACTCCGTGCGCATGGTGGCGCGGGCCAAGGACGCGTTGACCATCAATGAATACGCCCGCTGGCCGCGGCTACCGCTGGAGGTCGTGAAATGGCTCGCCGGAAAGCCGAGCGTGCTGGCCATGTGCCCGACCATCGCCTTCGTGCACGGCAAATCGCATCCCGATGTCGAGGATAGCGATCTGCGCATCCTGTTCACCCCCGGCAGCTATCAGGACGGCAAGACCTATGTGCTGGACGACTATCCCGGCATGACCTGCGGCGCCGCCCAGCCGAGGCCGGAGAGCACCGGCCATGTCCGCGCCGCCTCCAGCGACCCGGCGGCCCCGCCGATCATCCAGCCGAACTATCTCGCCGCCGAAACCGACAGGCGGATCACGCTGTCCGGTCTACGCCTCGCGCGAAAGCTGCTCAACAGCCCGGAGATGGCGCGGTACTTCCACAGCGAAACCCTGCCCGGCGCGATGGCCGAGAGCGACGATGAGCTGCTGGATTTCGCGCGCCGCCGCGGCAATACCGGCTATCACCTCTGCGGCACCGCCAAGATGGGACCGGCCAGCGACAAGACGGCGGTGGTGGATGACAGTCTACGCGTGCACGGGCTGGAGGGCCTGCGGGTCATCGACGCCTCGATCATGCCGATGCTCCCCTCGGCCAATACCTATGCCGGCACCCTGGCCATCGCCGAAAAGGGCGCGGATCTGGTGCGCGGGCGGGGCTGATAGCCCGCCTCACCCCTTCCCCGCCGGGTCCGCCGCGATGATCGCCGCCACGTCCTCGCGGCTTTCCTCGATTTCAAGGCCGGCGCGTTCCTGCTGGAGCAGCAGAAAGGAGCGGCTGTCGCGGTGACCCCAGCCGCGGTTCAGGGCCTCGCGCATCTCCTGCTGAGCCATGTTGATCATCCGCATCGGCACTTCCATGTCGCGGCCGAGCTCGCAGGCCAGAGAGATGTCCTTGTGAGCCAGCTTGAGCGCGAAGTTCGGCGGGTCGTAGTGGTTGATCAGAAAGTGATCGCCGAGGCTGTCGAAGGTGCGCACCCGGCCCCGCGCGCCCTGGCGGATCGCGTCCCAGAGCGCCAGCGGCTCGACCCCGGCCTTGACCCCGACGGTGAAGATCTCGGCGATCGCCGCCTGGATGGCGTAGCCGGCGCTGTTATGCACCAGCTTAGACACCGCGCCGGCGCCGATCGGGCCGATATACTTGACCTGATCCCCCATGGCGTCGAGACAGGTGCGGTTGGCGTTGAAGACCGCCTCGTCGCCGCCGACCCAGATCGCCAGCTTGCCGGACTTGGCGCCCGCCGGTCCGCCGCTGACCGGCGCGTCCAGGACATGCGCGCCCTTCTCGGCGAATTCGGCGTGGATCCGCCGGATCAGGGTCGGCGCGTTGGTCGAGAGATCGAAGAACACCGCCCCCGGCTTGACCCCGGCGATCAGGCCGTCGCCGCCGTCCAGCGCCACCGCCTCGATCTCGGGCGGGCCGGGCAGCGAGGTCATGATCACGTCGCTTTGCTCGGCGAGCGCCTTGGGCGTGTCGGCCCAACCCGCGCCGGCGTCGAGATGGGATTGCGCGACCTGGCGGCTGACATCGTGAACCACCAGGTCGAAGCCGGCCTTTTGCAGGTTGGTCGCGAAATGCGCGCCCATGGTGCCTAATCCGATAAAGCCGATCTTCATGGGGCGTTCTCCTTGATTTGGCGAGCCGAGACTGTCGCTCGTCCGATGGTTTTTCGATCGTCATCCCGCCGGATCGGCTTACTCGAATGATGCCCGCGAGATTGAATGGCCCACCAATGGCGGCGCCCGAGGAATGATGTCATGGACGCCCCCTCCCCTCCGGTATCCAAGCATCACGACGTGTCGTTTGCATACCCGACGGGGCGGGCCATCCAGGGAAGATCTTAACCGCGATGCCGGGGCCGGGTCGAAACAAGATTATCGGCATGACGGCGAACCGCGGGCCGTCCGTCGGCGCGAACCGGGCGGCGGGAACGGCCGAACCACTCCCCGACCTGGCCCGCGCTCTTGGGAATCC
>Ga0181579_10000321_pt1 | contig 37112 bp, 21 predicted proteins | sample 071ome_24_FD_132996 | JGI IMG/M metagenome (GOLD analysis project Ga0181579, IMG submission 132996) | Coastal salt marsh microbial communities from the Groves Creek Marsh, Skidaway Island, Georgia - 071402CT metaG (megahit assembly) | ecosystem: Environmental > Aquatic > Marine > Intertidal...
AGAATATGTTTAATCCAGTAAGCAAGACGTTTCAATTTGGTGAGCAATCGGTCACTCTTGAAACTGGCAAGATCGCCCGCCAGGCGACCGGTGCCGTTGTTGTAACAATCGGCGATGTCCAGGTACTCGCCACTGTAGTTGGAAGAAAGCAGGCCAATCCAGGTCAGGACTTCTTTCCACTGACAGTCAACTATCAGGAAAAGACCTACGCCGTGGGCAAGATCCCCGGTGGTTTCTTCAAGCGTGAAGGACGCCCGACTGAGAAGGAAACGCTCACGTCACGCTTGATCGATCGACCCATCCGTCCCTTGTTCCCGAAAGGGTTCATGAACGAAGTTCAGGTCATCTGTACTGTAATTTCTGGCGGCAAGAGTGAAGACCCGGATATTGCTGCCATGATCGGCGCCTCCGCTGCACTGGCCATTTCCGGCATTCCATTTGCCGAGCCTATCGGTGCCGCTCGTGTTGGCTATGACCATGAGAATGGTTATGTGCTGAATCCAAATTACGAACGTCTGCAAACCTCCTTGCTCGACATGGTCGTTGCCGGTACGCAATCTGCCGTGCTGATGGTTGAGTCCGAAGCCAAGCAACTGACTGAAGACCAGATGCTGGGTGCGGTACTGTTCGCACACCAGGAAATGCAGGTGGTCATCAATGCCATCAATGAACTGAAGGCAGAAGCAGGCAAGCCTGCCTGGGATTGGGAACCTCCCGCCGAGAACACCGCCCTGCGCTCAGCGCTTGAAGAAAAGTTTGCCGCGGGAGTTACCGAGGCATACCAGATATCCGACAAGATGGCGCGCTACGATGCAGTGGGTGAATTGCGTCAGCAGGCTATCGCCGAGATAGCCAATGAAGAGAGCGGTGTAAGTGAAGGTGACGTCGCCGATGCATTCGGTGCCCTGGAGAAGCGTACGGTTCGCAACCGAATCCTCGATGGCAACCCACGAATCGATGGTCGCGATACCAAGACGGTACGCGCGATCGAAGTCGAGACCGGTGTGCTGCCAAAGGCGCACGGTTCGGCACTGTTCACTCGTGGTGAAACTCAGGCACTGGTTGTAACTACCCTTGGTGCGCTGCGCGACGCGCAACTGCTTGAAGGTCTCGATGGTACGAAGAAAGACGGCTTCATGCTCCACTACAACTTCCCTCCCTTCTCTGTGGGTGAGGCAGGTTTCATGGGTGGACCGAAGCGTCGCGAGATCGGTCATGGTCGCCTGGCCAAGCGTGGTGTTGCGGCTGTCATGCCGGCCGAAGAGGATTTTCCCTACGCCATTCGCGTGGTATCCGAAATTACCGAGTCCAACGGTTCCAGTTCCATGGCCAGTGTCTGCGGCAGCAGCCTGTCCATGATGGATGCCGGTGTTCCGGTTTCAGCGCCAGTGGCGGGTATCGCCATGGGTCTGATCAAGGAAGGCGAACGCTTCGCCGTCCTGACTGACATCCTCGGTGATGAAGATCACCTTGGCGACATGGACTTCAAGGTTGCAGGTACATCCAATGGTGTGACTGCCCTGCAGATGGACATCAAAATCCAGGGCATTACCGAAGAAATCATGGAAATCGCACTGGCCCAGGCCCACGATGCCCGCATTCATATCCTCGGTGAGATGAACAAGGTCATAGCCGAGCCACGTGCCACAGTGTCGGATAATGCGCCAGCCATGGCCATGCTGAAGATCGATCCTGACAAGATCCGGGACGTGATCGGTAAGGGCGGCGCCGTCATCCGCGGTATTACCGAGGACACCGGTGCATCTGTCGACATCGATGACGATGGCAACGTTCGCATCTACGGTGAAGACGCCGAGTCTCGCGATGCCGCAGTAGCCATGGTTATTGCCATCACTGCCGAGGCTGAAGTGGGCAAGATCTACAAGGGCAAGGTTGCCCGTATCGTCGACTTCGGTGCCTTCGTGACGATCCTGCCCGGCAAGGACGGCCTGGTACACATCTCCCAGATATCCCAGGATCGTGTAGAAGACGTGAATGAGTATCTGCAGGAAGGCCAGGAAGTCCTGGTGAAGTGCCTCGATCTGGATGCCCGCGGCCGTATCAAGCTGAGCATGAAAGAGATCACCGACGAGGAGATGGCGGAATTCGCTGAGTAATACACCCTCAAGGAAATCGAGAAAGGAAACCCGGGCTGGTCCCGGGTTTTTTGTGCCAGTCGGAAATTAAGCGGCACCTGCTCAATAATAATGTTTGAAAAACAGTCACTTGCGAGGGGGTTAAGCACGACTTCCGTAGCAGAGTAATTGTTCGTTAGAATGTAGTCCCGAAGGTAGAGAGTCCCGCGTTGCCGGAATCTGTAGCCACCTTCTGAGCATGTAAGATCCGAAGCAGACTCTTATACAGAACAATAACTAAATTGCTCGATACGCATCTCGCACAGGAGAGCCCCGCATGATTAAGCAACTCCATTCGCTAATTCCCGTTTTCGGCACCTTCGTCGCCAGCCTGTTGTCAGGCGCCGCTCTGGCCCAGGACGACCAGGTGACTTTTCACAGGGACATCGAACCGATCCTGCAACGCAGTTGCCAGAACTGCCACCGGGTGGGTGGTGTTGCGCCGATGCCACTGGTGACCTATGAGCAGGTAGCGCCGTTTGCCGGCCTCATCGAGTATAAAACCGGGCTGCGTGATCGTGCCGGTGCCATGCCGCCGTGGTATATGGAGAAGAATGTAGGCATTCAGGATTACAAGAACGATCCTTCCCTGAGCGACGCCGAAATTGCTGCGATCTCTACCTGGGCCCGTACCGGCGTACCCAAGGGCGACCCCTCTGATGCGCCAGCGCCCCTGGTCTTCGATGACTCGGTGAAATGGACAGCGGGTGAGCCCGACCTGATCGTCAAGACCAATTCTGTGACCAAACTGGCCGGCACACCCGACTGGTGGGGCGAGATAGATCGTGTACCGGTAGGCCTGGATCAGGATCGCTATGTGAAGTCGGTTGAAATCGTCGAGGTGAATGACGTGAACAACCAGGCTGGTACGGGGCGGGATACCGTGGGTGGACGCTTTATCTTCCACCACATGATCTGGAGCACGGCAGATCTGGATGAAAATGGCGATCGCATCGAAGATACGGTTACCAGCTGGCCGGTACACGAGGTGGGGCGTAATCCGGATCTATTCGATCCAGACGGTGGACGCTTGCTGCGGGCCGGCTCCTATATCTATTCGGACTCTGTGCATCTGCATTCCAATGGCCAGGATACAACCGGCCATCTGGAAATCGGTTTCCGTTTCCATCCCGTCGGTTATGAACCCAAATACGAACGGGCAACCCTCGGTCTCGGTAACGGCGTGGATATCAGTATCGCGGGCAATCAGGACAAGCAGGAGCTGCACGCATACCGTGTGCTGGAGCAACACACCAAGATCATTACCTTCGAGCCGCATCTGCATGCACCCGGCGAGAGAATGTGCCTGGAGGCAATCTGGGGCTACACCGTGGAGACTCTGTCCTGTGTGGGTTACGACCACAACTGGGTGCGGGGCTACGCCTATGAAAGTCATGCGGCGCCCTTGCTCCCCAAGGGCACCATACTGCACATCGTCGGTTACATGAACAACACGGAAACCAACCCCAATGTACCTGACCCTCGCAACTGGCAGGGTTCAGGTAATCGCTCGGTGACCAATATGTTTATCGACCTGGGCATGCGGGTCACCATGAATGAAGAGCAGTTCATGGAAGAGATGGCAGAGCGCCGACGGGTGTTGAACATGGGGCCAAACGATCACGTGATTGGCTGCCCTCTCTGTGGTGCGCCCCTGGTGTCACCCATGGAACCCACCGGTGATGATGCCGACTAGCGCTGGACTATGATGAAGTAAGACGGGAAAAACAGTAATGAGAAGTCTCATCATAAAACTTTCGGGAACGATGCTGCCGCTGCTGACTCTGCTTGCGGGTTCAGCGGCTCTTGCACAGACCTATACCAGCGGACAGCATGTGGAACCAGCCTATGAAGGCTGGCGCCCGAATCCGGACGGTACGTTTAATTTCATGTTTGGTTACATGAATGAAAACTGGGAAGAAGCACCCGATATGCCAGTTGGAGATAACAACTATTTCTCGCCTGGTGACGCCGATAGGGGTCAGCCCACCCATTTTCTACCACGCCGCAATCGTTTCACTTTTGAAGTGACCGTGCCTGCCGACTGGGGCGACAGGGAATTGGTCTGGACGCTGAATATCAATGGCAAGGAGCGCAAGGCCTATGCCACTCTGCGCCAGGACTACCTGGTGGACAACATGGTTATCGCCTCGGAGACAGGTTCCCTGGGTGCGGGCACCAGCAGTCCCGAATCGCGTGCCAATGTACCGCCGGTGGTGAGTGTGATTGGTGATGAAAGGCGCACGGTACGAGCCGGACAGTCATTGAGAGTCGAAACACGAGTAACCGACGATGGCCTGCCTGAGTCGACCGATCCTGTTGAGGAGGCGCGCCGCTTTGCGGAATTTGCAGGGGGTGGCCTGGCTGCCGCCCTGGTGACGCCAGAAGCCGTCATGCAGCGACGCCTGATGTCTCCACCGCAGAAGGTGACCGTGGACAAGGTGAATGGCCTCTACTATTCATGGAACAAATACCGCGGCCCCGGCAATGTGACCTTCGATCCACCCCAGGTTAAGGTATGGGAAGACACCCGAACCAGTGCCAACTCTCCCTGGGGAGCCCTGTGGCTGCCACCCCCAGTTCCGGAAGATGGTGTCTACGACGTCACCATGAGCTTCGACGAACCGGGTGAATACATTCTCTGGGGCCGTGCCGACGATGGTGGGCTGTACCACGATGCCTATATCACGGTGACGGTGACCGAGTAATTTTCTTATATCACCCTGAGGGGCGCCTCGCCCCTCAGGGTGATTGTCTATTGATAGCTGTTTTCAACCTGAACACCGTTCTCATTCGGCTTTCTCGGCTTTACTTCCTGCCAGTCATGGCCCTCTCTGCTATTCACCATACCTACGCGGCTGGACACGCAGATTCTGGTGTCTGTCGCCGGGAAATTGCGGAAAAACCAGCCAATTCAGCCTGCTAAATAGTTCCATTTTGTTACTCATCACGATTCTTGTGGCAATTTCACGGGTTCTATGGTGAATTAGGAGGGCGGATAAGAGCAGTACCGCGCTTGCAAGCGTAAATAAGAAAACAATTAGAAAAAATAATAAAAGAGGTACCTAGTATGGCCCACGAAGTAGTCCGTACGTCTCGACAATTCCCCGTAAAAACTCTGGTAACCGCTGTCTCCCTGGCATTATTGCCCCTGGCCAATCAGGCGACAGCACAACAGGGAGATGCTGGAGTCGAAGAAGTAATCGTTACCGGTTCGTTTATTCGTCGATCAGAGGGATTAACCGCCGCCTCACCACTCGTGCAATTCACTGCAGAAGACATCGAAGCAGAAGGCACGATTAACATGGCTCAGGTCGTTCAGAACCTGACATTCAATAATGGAACTGGTGTTGTAAATTCCATTCAGGGTACAACTAACCAGATAGCCAGTTTCAACCTGCGCGGCCTTGGATCGCGTGCCACCTTGCCATTGATTGATGGCAAGCGTGTACCCACAGACAATGTTCAACTATTGTTGCCCACCATGGCCCTCGAGCGCCTGGATATCGTGACTGATGGTGCGGCCGCACTGTACGGTACCGATGCCGTGGCAGGGGTGGTCAACATGGTGCCCTACAAGTCATACGATGGTTTCAAGCTCGAAGCCTACGAAGAGCAGGATAGCCGTGGCGACTACTGGAAGCGGGAGACGTCATTCCTGGCAGGCCGTTCCTTTGGCGATGTTGACATCGTGCTCGCGGGCTCCTATGCCGTCAACGATACCCTGGCCTGGCATGACCGGCCTGAATGGGTTCACGCAGGCCTCACTCATAACAGTGGATCAAACCCAGGAAACTTCGAAGTTCCGAATCGCGATGCTAACGGTGACCTGACTGGGACAGCACGCAATCGACCCGATCCGAGCTGCGGACTGAATGAAACCGCCAACCAGGCTGAACAATTCAATTCTCCCTGGGGAACCAATGCCCTGGGCCGATGCTGGCTCAGCTTTGGTGACACCCGAGACTATATGGAGGCTATAGACTCCACCAATTTCTATGGCAACCTGAATTGGGATTTCAGCGACGATCTCACTCTCTATGCACAGGTGTTGTATAACCGGCAGGTTGTGCGTGGTCGTGAGAATCCAGGCAACCCGGGTGCGCGTATCGATGATCTACCCACGGTGCGGGGCGAGTTACCAGGCAATACCTTCCGCGCCGCCGCTTCAGGTGGTGAGCTACTCTTTGCCGAGCCGCTACGTGACGCCAACGGCGATATCATCAACGACGCGTACGGAAACGCCCAATGGATGCGCGATGCCAACGGTAACTCGGTACTGGCTCAAAACCGGTTCGCCGATATCAACACCGATCCCCTGGGTGGCGTCCCCTTCTATGAAGATGTGCGCATAGGCTCCTGGCTTCCTTTTGGTAAGCCTATGGTGAATACCCAGCCAAGCTTCATGGCCGACCATGATGGCCTGAACAGGGAGCTTGATGACAAGCGTACGGCGCGGTTCTCGATGGGTGCGGATTTCGCAGTACCCTGGATTGAGGGTTGGGAAGGCAAGGCTGAATACATGTATGGCTATTCTGATCAGCAGGACGTAGCCAACCAGGACTTCAGTTTCAGCGCAGTGGCGAATGGTTTGAATTGTGACCAGATCAATGCGCCTGAGACCTGCTTCAATCCGTTTGCTGCGCAGGATGTTCGCTACAGAAACTCACAGGCCGTAGCAGATTCGGTGTATACACGCTTCCGTGAAGGCAATGTGGACACGCTACAGACCTTCAATATACATGTTAGTGGCGATCTACCCATCGGGTTTGAACTGCCTGGCGGACCTATTGCGACAGCGATTGGCTATCAGCGCCGGGATGAGACTGATGAAGATGTTCCACCGGCTGGGGATATAGCGAATGATCAGTTGATCGGCAATCAGGAATTGCCGCAGACCGTTAATCGTACCGTCAATGCATGGTTTGCGGAGTTTTCATTTCCGGTGCTGAGCAACCTCGAGGTCACCGCAGCTGTGCGCGACGAGAGTTTCAGTACAGGGCAGGGCGCTGTCGTGGACAAGTATGGCGTGATCTACAGCCCTACCGAATGGTTGAGCCTTCGAGCGACTACCGGCGAGGCTTTCATTGTGCCTACTTTGCCACAGCTCAATCGACCCGAGCAATGTGGACTGAGTAATGTCGATGACCTGTTCAGCTCGTTCTCTGGATTCATTACCTCGTGTAACACAGGTAACCCGAATCTGAAGTCGGAAACATCAGACAGTATTTCTGCTGGATTCGATCTGACTTTGTTTGAAGATCTGATGTTGTCAGTGACCTGGAGTGAGACAGACTTCAAAGACAGGATTGTGAGCACCACAACCCAGGATATCGTGCGCACAGACTTTGCGAACTTCCGGGCCGCAACCGGATTCACCCCTTCGGACGCTAACCCCTTCCCCTCGGAAGAGCAGCTTGCCGCCTGGGTTGCCAATCCCTTGTCCGATCCTCGCATTATCCGTAGCCCCAATGACATCACCACGCCGGTGCGAATCAATCAGAGTGATTCCAATGCATCGACAATGTTGGTGCGCGCCATTGATACGCAGCTGTCTTACAGGTTCTCGCTGAATGATATTGGTCTGAATGACTGGGGTAATATCAACATGCGCCTGCAGGCAACCTACGTTGATACCTACACCTTCCAGTTGCAACAGGATGACCCTGTGTTGGAAGCCAAGGGCAATCAGAACAACGACTTCGGTGCGGTGCCACCTATTCCTGAATGGCGTGCCAATCTGCAGTTGGGCTGGACCATGGGGCAGCACAGTGTTGTTGCCACGGGGCGCTATGTGGATCAACTGATATTCGATGCCAATGAGTTCAGTTTCCAGCGTTTCTTCCCCGGCAGTACCTGGCAGACCACAAGCGTCATCAAGGAATGGTCACAGATGGATATGTTCTACAGCTATCGTGACCTCGAGGCCCTTGGAGGCAGCTTTAACTTCACCGTGGGTGCCCGTAACGTGTTCGATCGGATGCCCCAGAAGACAGGCATGATCGCCGGCGTGGTCGCCTCCCTGCAGGACCCGCTGGGTCGTGTTGTCTACGCGCGGGTCAATTACAACTTCTAGGCCCTGGCTCAGGAGTTGGTACAGAAGGGATGGAGACTGGGACAGAGTGCGTTTAGTGCTATGCCCCAGACTGTATCTACCGAATAGAGCACCCGGCCTTCGTCCTGAGGGCCGGGTGTTTTGTTTTCCAGAGTGAGTTCCCTGCGAAGAGGGTGGAGTGTTTGCCATGATTCATAAGCCGCACACGACTTGTCTCCAGGTTATTTCTCTGGTCGTGGTCCTGTTGCTGAGCAGCACAGGTTTTACGCAACAGAGCAATACAGTTTCTTACCCTGCCGAGTATTTTCAGCAATGGAATCCGGTTACGGTCGCTGACATGATCGACCGCATACCGGGGATCACCGTGGCGCTGGAAACCAATTCCTCGAATAGAAGCCAGAATGATCGCGGACTCGGTAGTGGGGAAAATATCCTTATCAATGGCCAGCGCCTGAGCGGCAAGGACAATGAGGCTCGAGATCAATTGGCACGCATTGCCTTCGAGCAGGTTGAGCGAATTGAAATCATACGAGGAACTTCCAGTGACCTGGTAGGAGTCCGCAACCAAGGGCAGATAGTCAATATTGTCACCAATTCACTCTACGAACTTTCAGTGACCATGGCCGCCTCAGCGACTCGATACCAGGACGGTAACCTGGAGCCCGGTGCTTCCCTGTTTTTCAATGGCAGTTATGGCAATCTTGACTACCGGATTGGTATGGAAAGCGATCCCCAATATGAGGTCCTGGACAGTATTGAGGAAAGTGTCAATGGCGATTTTTCTGCGAACGACATACGCACCTTCAGGCAGGTTACCGACCAGACCAATCAGGCCATTAATGGCAATCTTGCCTACAACATCAATGGAAACCAGACATTCACCCTGAACCTCTTGTATCAGGATGCTGACCCGCCCCGTAATCTCGAGCGAACGATACTGCAGTTCGGCGCCGCATCGCCTGTTGTCCGCAGGGAGCAGGAGATCTACGACGCGACACGCAGTAACTGGGAGCTTGGCGCGGACTACAACATCAGCTTCTCCGACGACAGCCAGTTCCAGTTGATATCCATCAACAACCAGCTTGATGAGGATACCCTGCGCGACAGGTATCTTGTGGCTGCCGATGACTCGAGACTCCGCGATCTGTCATTGCGAAACAAGTCGGTGAATACCGAGCGCATCTATCGTGGTGTCTATACTCGACCCGTGAGTGAGGGGCACAATCTGGAGCTTGGACTGGAAAGGGCGCAGACAATTCTGGCTACCCAGCTAGATCTGTCGCGCCTGAACCCCATCTCGAATGAGCTCGTTGAGGTGGCGGTGCCGAATGCACTTTCCGAAATCAAAGAGATTCGCTACGAGGGTTTCGTGGTCCACCACTGGCAGCTGAACCCCCGCATGAAACTGGAAAGCACCCTGCTCTATGAAGTGTCGGAGATCTCTCAAACCGGGGAGATTGAGAAGTCCCGCGACTTCGATTTCATTCGGCCCAAACTGGACTATCGATTCGATATCACGCCTGGCTTGCAGTTTCAGCTATCGCTGGAGAAGTTCGTCGCGCAGCTGAGTTTCGCCGATTTTGCGGCAAATACCGACCCGCGAGACGAGGAGAGGGATACGGTGGCTGGCAACCCCGAGCTTCGCCAACAGCAATCATGGCGCTATACGGCCAACCTCGAGTACCGCTTCCTTGAGGGTCGAGGTGTCTTCAGTGCCAGGGCCTGGTATTGGGATGTAACGGATGCCATCGGACGGGTGGATGCAACACGGCCGGGTGAGCCCCTGGTCTCGGCGGCGGGGAATATTGGTGATGGGGAGGTGAGGGCCTTACAGATCAATGCCAGCTACCGCTTCACCCCCAATCTCCTGATATCGGGGACGAGCCTGATGCGAGCGTCTGAGGCCACTGATCCATTCCTGGGGATCACCCGGCGTCTGGTGCCGAATGACCGGGGATACCAATCGATTGCGGTCCGACACAATCTGCCGCAGTGGAACCTGAACTACGGGATCGACTACCTGGATGCACCACAAGGTAACCGGCCACTGTACGATATCAATCGCATTGATCATCTGGATAGTCGGGAGGATCTTTCATTCTTCGTCGAGCGCAACTCAATCGGCAGGATGAATCTGTTGGCGCGATTTGATATCCGCAATAGCCTGGATCGAGGCATGTGTAGTGATCGCTTCCGCTTCAACGATCGCCTTTCGGTGGGAGTGATTACGGAAGTCGAGCGTCGTTGCAATGAACGCGGCTCGCAATATGTCTTGCAACTACGAGGGACTTTTTAACTGGTATAATCTGGCTCTACAGCTGTCAGATGTGACTCTTGCATGGAACTGATCCTCTTCTTTCTGGCCATGATTCTGTTTGGCTCAGTCCTCTACCTCATCGCGGCCTACTCAATCGCCTGGGAAGTGTTTGAGTAGCCGGCGCGCGAGGCGCTTCCGGCTTACATGTTTCTCCGATACTGGCCGCCCACCTCGAAGAAGGTCTGGGTGATCTGGCCCAGTGAGCAATAGCGCACCGCGTTCATTAGCTCGGCGAAGATATTGTCATTATTGCTCGCCGCTTCCTTGAGTCTTTGCAGCGCCTCCTCACAGTGTTCTGCATTCGCCGCGTGAAACGCGCGCAGGCGACTTAGCTGGCTCTGCTTTTCCTCTTCGGTCGATCGGGCCAGTTCAATCTCCACTTGTGCTTCAGGTGCGTCGCTGAGGAAAGTGTTCACGCCTACGATAGGCAGGCTGCCATCGTGCTTCTTGTGCTCGTAGTACATGGACTCATCCTGGATCTTGCCGCGCTGGTAGCCAGTTTCCATGGCGCCGAGCACGCCACCGCGCTCGGAGATGCGTTCGAACTCCACCAACACGGCTTCCTCTACGAGGTCGGTCAGCTCTTCGATGATGAATGAGCCCTGATTGGAGTTCTCATTCATGGCCAGGCCCCATTCCTTATTGATGACCAGCTGGATCGCCATGGCACGCCTTACCGATTCTTCGGTTGGCGTGGTTATCGCCTCATCGTAGGCATTGGTATGCAGGCTATTGCAGTTGTCATAGATGGCAATCAGTGCCTGAAGCGTCGTCCGTATATCATTGAACGCCATCTCCTGTGCATGCAGGGAGCGTCCCGATGTCTGGATATGGTACTTCAGCTTCTGGCTGCGCTCATTGGCGCCATAACGGAAGCGCATGGCAGTGGACCAGATGCGGCGCGCCACTCTGCCCAGTACGGTGTATTCCGGATCCATGCCATTGGAGAAGAAGAAACTCAGGTTATGCGCGAAATCGTCTACGTGCATGCCGCGCGCCAGGTATGCCTCGACAAAGGTAAAACCATTGGACAGCGTGAATGCCAACTGCGAGATGGGGTTCGCCCCCGCCTCGGCAATGTGATAGCCGGATATGCTCACAGAATAGAAGTTGCGTACCTCGTTGCGGGTGAAGTACTCCTGTATGTCACCCATAACCTTGAGGCTGAACTCGGTGGAGAAGATGCAGGTGTTCTGGCCCTGATCCTCTTTCAGGATATCCGCCTGTACCGTGCCGCGAACATTGCGCAGTGTCTCGGCCTTGATAGATTCCCATTCTTCTGCTGAGGGGCTCCTGTTCTGCTTGGTCCTGAAATCATCGACCTGTTGATCAATCGCCGTGTTCAGGTACATGGCCAGGATGGTGGGAGCGGGGCCATTGATTGTCATCGATACCGAGGTGGAGGGATCGCACAGGTCGAAGCCCTCATACAGGACTTTCATGTCCTCAAGTGTGGCAATGGACACGCCGGAATTGCCCACCTTGCCATAGATATCGGGCTGTGGGTCAGGGTCAAATCCGTACAGGGTGACCGAGTCGAAGGCCGTTGAGAGACGCTTGGCGGGGGAGTGCTCGCTGAGTTGTTTGAAGCGGCGATTGGTGCGGAAGGCATCGCCCTCGCCGGCAAACATGCGAGTGGGATCTTCAGTCTCGCGCTTGAACTGGAATACGCCGCCGGTAAACGGGAATTTACCCGGGACGTTCTCCAGCAGAAGCCATTTGAGCAGTTCGCCGTGATCTTTGTATTTCGGTAGTGAGACCCTGGGTATGCGGGTGCCGGAAAGCGATTCCCGCTGCAGTCTCGTGCGAATCTCTCTGTCCCGGACTCTTACAATGAATTCATCTTCGGCATAGCTCGCCCTGACATCCGGCCAGGTTTCCAGCAGACGCTTTGCGAGCCGGTCCATGGCGCTATCTTTCTTCTCGATGAGTGGGTCCAGCGTGCTGCCATCCTCACCGCTCTCTTCCAGCATCTGCTTGCTGGCAAGAAGCTGTTGCCGCTCCCTGGCAAGCGTTGCCTGCTCCTCTACCTGCCGGTGGTAGTCCCGCACCGCCTTCGCGATCTCGGCCAGATAGCGTTGCCGCTGCTCGGGTACGATCAGGGTGCGCTGGCTCGATGTGCGCGTATTGACCACTGCAATAGATGATTCAAAATCCCGCAGCCCGATCTCGCGTAACCTCTTGAGCAACGCCTGGTAGAGAGCGGTGATTCCATCATCATTGAACCTGGATGCAATGGTACCGAACACCGGCATGGCCTCGGGTGGCTGGTCGAATGCCTCCCGATTGCGCTGCACCTGCTTGGAAACATCCCGCAAGGCGTCCTCGCTGCCCTTGCGATCATACTTGTTGATCGCGAAGACATCGGCGAAATCCAGCATGTCGATCTTTTCCAGCTGGCTGGCGGCGCCAAACTCTGGCGTCATCACATACAATGCGACGTCGACATAGGGAACGATTCCAGCGTCACCCTGGCCGATGCCAGGCGTTTCCACGATGATCAGATCGTAATTGGCCCGCTGCACGGCATTCAGTATCTCTCGCAGCCGTTCGGGGATTTCCACCGCCGCATCGCGAGTGGCGATGGAGCGTACAAAGATATTGAGGTGGTTGATGGCGTTCATTCGAATACGGTCGCCCAGCAGCGCGCCACCTGTTTTCTTGCGTGTTGGATCGATAGCGAGGATCGCGATCCGCAGTAAATCGTTGCTGTCCTGACGGAAGCGACGAATGATCTCGTCGGTAGTAGACGACTTGCCCGCGCCTCCGGTTCCGGTAATGCCGAGGATCGGAGTCCTGTTCGTGGCCGCATCGTCTGCCAGGGTTTTTAATTCCTTGTCAGAATACGCGCCATCCTCGATGGCGCTGATAATACGGTTGAGTGTGACGGTATCCGCGCCAGCGACTTCATCCAGGCCGGGAGGACGAGGGCGCTCATCGCTGTCCCTGGTCTTGGCGATCATGTCACTGATCATTCCCTGCAGGCCCATAGCCTGACCATCGGCCGGTGAGTAGATTCGGGTAACGCCGTAGGCGTGCAGCTCTTCAATTTCGGAAGGGATGATGACACCGCCACCGCCGCCAAAAATCCGGATGTGTGAGGCGCCTAGTTCCCGGAGTTTGTCTACCAGGTATTTGAAATACTCGATATGGCCGCCTTGGTAGGAACTGATGGCGATGGCGTCGACATCTTCCTGAACTGCCGCCTGCACGATTTCCTGCACCGAACGGTTGTGGGCCAGATGAATGACTTCCGCGCCACTGGCCTGCAACATGCGGCGCATGATGTTGATGGCTGCATCGTGACCATCGAACAGGCTGGCGGCGGTTAGGAAGCGCAGAGGCGCCAGATTGGATTCGGCAGCATCACGGGAACGCGACGCCTGTTGCAAGTCGACTACGGACACATATCCCCCAATAAAGTTGTCCAGGGCGGGTAGTTTATCCTAATTTTAACGTCCAGCGGGATTTTCCACCCGCAAGCGCAAGTTCAGAATCGCGCTGGCACCGCGTTCATCTTTTACAAAGCAAGAGGATGCTTGGCGGAACATCTGTTAATGGCTTGAATATTGGTCTGTCACTTGTGGAGGCTGAAACGCGCTGCGCATTAACCGGTAGGAATGACCAAAAAGGGACTTTCATAATTCCTCTAATCTTGTAGCAGAGTAGTGTGGTGCCCGAGGTCGCAGAGCTTGGTGAGAATTTCCTGGCTCTGTTTGGCGCCCCTTGTTTCTATGGTGAGGTACAGCTCCGCATCCTTGACGGGGACATTGGGAAACATGCGCTGGTGGGAGACTTCCAGGATATTACCTCCCAACTCGCCCACGACCTCGGTAATATCAGAGAGAGTGCCGGGCAAGTCCTGTATACGAATCAGGTAACGCACGATCCTGCCCTTGCGCACCAGGCGTCGCATGAGAATGGCGGCGAGTATTCGGCTATCGATATTGGCTCCACAGAGCAGCACGCCGCAGACTTTGTTCGCAAACAGTTGCGGATGGCTGGCCACGGCGGCGAGGGCCGCGGCACCAGCCCCTTCGGCCACGGTTTTTTCGATGGTGATAAGCTGGTTGATCGCTTCTTCGATGGCTTCCTCATTGACCAGTACTATCTGATCAACCTGCGCCTTGATTATTTCCATCGTCAGTGAGCCCGGCGATTTGACAGCGATACCTTCGGCTATTGTTGAGCCGCCCAGCGGTTCTGATTTGTCATAGAAGACGTTGTAGGCTGAAGCATAAGCCTGCACCTCGACCCCAATGATCTCGATATCGGGTTTGATGGCTTTGGCCGCGATGGCGACGCCGGAAATCAGGCCGCCCCCGCCGATGGGCACCACCAGCACCTCCAGCGCAGGATTCACGGCCAACATCTCCAGCGCCACGGTTCCCTGGCCAGCGATAATCTGCTCGTCATTGTAGGGATGCACGAAACACAGCTTTTCTTCATCCGCGAGGGTTTTCGCATAGGCGAACGATTCCTCCAGGGAGGCACCTTCCAGTATGACCCGGGCACCAAAGTTTTCTGTATCTTCTACTTTTACATTGGGCGTACTGCGGGGCATCACGATGGTCGCTGGAATGCCGAGATTCTGGGCGTGGTAAGCCACGGCCTTGGCGTGGTTGCCTGCTGACATGGCGATCACGCCATGTTGTTTCTCTTCAGCTGACAGCTGGCTAAGCTTGTTCAGCGCTCCCCGTTCCTTGAAGGAAGAGGTGAACTGCAGATTCTCAAACTTCAACCAGATCTCGGCACCCAGAATGGACGACAGAGTCTTCGAATGCTCAAAAGGCGTATTCGATACTGACGCAGCGATTCTCTCTGCGGCTGCTTCTATCTGATCGAGCGTTACGGGCATGGTTTTCCCTGCTGCTGCGGTCGGGCAGCGCTAGTGTTGGAGCTTGCGATAAAGAGATCGGGTGCTGATTCCGAGAATGTCGGCGGCGCGTTCCTTGTCCCCGTCACAGGCGGCGAGAACGCTGTCGAGATAGCGTTGTTCATGGGTCTTGAGATCTACCCATTCCGCTTCGCCATTATTGCCCCTAATGGCCCGGGCGGGAAGCGTATTACGCCGACCCGGGGCGTCTTCGAGGGCGAGCTCGATCACCTGTTCATCGATGACATTGGTGTCTGTCAAAACCAGGGCACGGCTTATCAGGTTGCGTAGCTCCCTGATATTGCCCCGGTAGTCCAGCGTTTGCAGCTTCTGCACGGCTGACGCGGTGAGTTTGTGTTTACCCTTCTTATCGATCTTGGACAGCAGGGATTTGGCCAGCAGGGGTATGTCGCTGCGGCGTTCGGCCAGGGAAGGCAGGAGGATAGGGAAGACATTGATTCGGTAGAACAGGTCGTTCCTGAATTCTCCGCTCTCTACCATCTCGAACAGATTCTTGTGGGTGGCACAGATCAGTCGAAAGTCCGAGCTGCGGACTTCCGAGCTTCCCAGTGGCCGGAAGGTGCCTGTTTCGATGAGGCGCAGCAACTTGACCTGCATGGACAGGGGTATATCCCCTACTTCATCCAGGAACAGCGTGCCACCATCAGCCAGTTCCACCAGCCCTTTCTTGTTATTGAGGGCACCGGTGAACGCACCTTTCATATGGCCAAACAGTTCGCTCTCAAACAGCGCATCGGTCAATCCGGCACACTCCAGCGTGACAAGCGCTTTGTCGGCGCGGGCACTGGCCATGTGGATAGCCCTGGCGGCCAGCTCCTTGCCGGTGCCCGATTCGCCGAGCAAGAGTACGGAGGCATTGCTGTCGCCAACTCTGGAGATTTTGGCCAGCATCTTCTTGAACTGCTCGCTCTCACCCACCATTTCCTGGTCTGAACCGACACCGCTGGCGAGAGGCACCGGTTGCAGCAGTTCGACGAAGTAAATCAGTTCGCCATCGTTGTCATGGATAGGCACCATCTCCACGTCGACATGCTCCGGTCCCCGCGGTGTCTGGTGAATGTGCAATACGCGCTCCTTGTGCCCCGACGCCTTCGCAGCCCCCAGGGGGCAATCTTCACCCGCCTGGTCACAGGGCACCTTGTAGCCGTGAGAGATCTGGAAGCAATGGTTGCTGCGCCCGAAATCGATGGCGCCGAAGGCTTCTTCGTAACGCTTGTTGGTGGCCAGAATCTCGTAGTCTGCCGAGACCAGGATGGCCGGGCAGTCGAAACCGTTGAGCATTTCTCCCATGCCGTGGCTGGCATCTGAGGCGATCAGGGTCATGGTTTTTCAGCAAGCTCCCAATGATGTCAAAATTGGCAAGTAACTATGACAAAAATGTCAATACAGGGCAATTCCCGGATCTGATTTTCTCAATAAAATTAGTTAAGCTGTTGATATTATTGATTAAGTATTCTTATTTTAAAGGTTGGCACAGGCTGTGCAGCAACTCAGGTGTAGTGTGACGTTGTCACCCAGGAGGGCGAAGCGCACCGTGAATACAGACTCTGAGGAGAATACAATGCTTTCTGTTAAAAACATGCTCTATCTCATGACTACACCGGTATCTACTGCGCTACTCTGCTGGCTGATCTGGATTTACCTGGTCTAACACGCCGGCATGGCTGAACTGGAGAATTGATATGAACCTAAGTAATACCGCGGAAAAACTCGAACAGGTCAAACCCAAGGTCGTCCCGTTTTTTGATGAGGATACCAACACCTTCTCTTACGTGGTGCAAGATCCGCTTTCATCATCCTGCGCCATAGTCGACTCTGTGCTGGACTTCGATCTTGCCTCCGGCTCGGTAGATCACAAGGGGGCGCAGGCGATCATTCGATATATCGAAGAGAAGAGGCTGGAAGTGGAATGGATCATTGAGACTCATGTCCATGCAGATCACCTCTCTGCTGCGCCTTACCTGAAGGATTTCGTCGGTGGCAAGATTGCTATCGGAGAACATGTGACAACGGTGCAGCAAACTTTCGGTGAAATCTTCAATGCCGGAGATGACTTCAAGCGCGATGGTTCACAATTCGATCACCTATTTAAAGACGGTGAGAAATATCGAATCGGCAACCTGGAAGCCTATGCGATCCATACCCCAGGTCATACTCCAGCGTGTATGACTCACGTGATCGGCAATGCGGCATTCGTTGGAGATACCCTGTTCATGCCAGACGCCGGTACTGCCCGGGCGGATTTCCCTGGTGGTGATGCGGCAACACTGTTTAGATCCATACAGAAAATACTTAGCCTGCCGGCGCGAACCAAAATCTATATGTGTCATGATTACGGCGCAGAGGGCAGGGAACTGGAGTACAAGACGACAGTGAAGGAAGAGCTTGAGAGCAACATCCATGTGAACGAAAAAGTGGCGGAAGCTGACTTCGTTGCCATGCGCGAGGCCAGGGACCGGACTCTCGATGTGCCGCATCTCATCCTGCCTTCCTTACAGGTGAATATGCGGGCTGGACACCTTCCAGATCCGGAAAATAATGGACGAATCTTCCTGAAGATTCCTTTGGACGCTTTGCGCTAATTAGAGGTGGTAAGTAGTCATGAAGATTCAAGTTATTGATGAGCAGTTGAGTGTTTCCGGTCAGATTTCGACGGAAGAAGTGAAGCAGCTGGCTGACGCAGGAGTGCAGCTCCTGGTCTGCAATCGTCCCGAAGGTGAGGCCGCTGACCAGACTCCTTGGGTTGAAATAGCGGCCGCTGCCAAAGGCGCCGGGATAGAAGCAGTGCAGATCGCCTTCAAGAGTGGCGAGATGAAGCCGGATCAGGTCGCCGAGTTTGCTGAGCTTCTCCGCACCGAGAAGAAAATCCATGCCTACTGTCGCACCGGAAGCAGATCGTTTAACCTGTACTCGGCGGCCTTCGCCGCGTCTGGTGGAGCCAAAGACGAGATCCTGGCGAAAGCCGAACAGGTGGGCATCAATGTGAACGATGCCATCAATCCCTACTACGCGGGAGACCAGAATGCCATGGCTGCAGAAGCGAAGATTTCACAATTCAAATCCGGGGCAACTCCCTCCTATGACGTGGTCGTTGTAGGCGCTGGTTCCGGGGGTGTTTCCGTTGCATCCAGTTTGCTCAAGCGAGTACACGGAATTCGTATCGCCTTGATCGATCCGGCGGAAGAACACTTCTACCAGCCAGGATGGACGATGGTGGGTGGTGGCGTTTTCGACGCAACAACCACACGGCGACGCATGGAAGATCTTATCCCCACCAGGACGAGCTGGATCAAGCAGGCCGTAAGCGCCTTTCACCCTGCTGAAAACGAGGTGGAACTGGATGACGGCAGTCGCATTGGTTACCAACAGTTGATTGTGGCTCCTGGCCTGAAACTGAATCTCGATGCGATCAAGGGCTTCAGGGAATCCCTGGGTAAGAACGGCGTAACCACGAACTATCTTTACCAGCACGCCCCCTACACTTTCGAACTCGTGAAGGGCCTGAAACAGGGTAAAGCCCTGTTTACTCAGCCACCCATGCCCATCAAGTGTGCGGGTGCGCCACAGAAAGCCATGTACCTTTCCTGTGACTACTGGCGCCGCAACAATGTACTGAACAACATCGATGTAGATTTCATGAATGCTGGTGGTGTGCTGTTTGGTGTGAGTGATTATGTGCCAGCCTTGCAGTCATACATCGATCGTTATGGCACCAATGTCAATTTCAACTGCAATCTGGTAGCAATCGATGGCGATGCCAGGACGGCACATTTCAAGGTCGTCGCGGGTGATCGCGAAGGCGATGAGGTCACCAAGCCCTTCGACATGATCCATGTTTGCCCACCACAGTGCGCTCCGGACTTTGTCGCAAAGAGCGACCTGGCGGGTCCCGGTGGCTGGCTGGAAGTCGATCAATTCAGCCTTCAACATGTACGATATCCCAATGTCTGGGGCCTTGGCGATGTGATGAATACGCCCAACGCCAAGACTATGGCAGCGGTTCGCAAGCAGGTGCCAGTCGTCGCACAGAACATTGCCGATGTTCTCAAGGGACGCACAATCCACTCCGGTTACGATGGTTACGGATCCTGCCCGCTGACTGTGGAGAATGGCAAGATTGTACTTGCCGAGTTCGGTTATGGTGGCAAGCTCCTTCCTACCTTCCCGACCTGGATGCTGCAGGGGACGCAAGCCACACGATCGGCCTGGATATTGAAGAAAGACATCCTGCCCGGTATCTACTGGCATGCCATGTTGAAAGGCCGGGAATGGATGGCCGGGCCCAAAGATCTCGAAAGGCTGCGATCCTGATATGAAACCAGCTTACCTGTCACTGCCCATCCTGAAGTGGGCCCGCAGGTATACACGGGAAGATCTGGCGAGTGACGTGGTTGCTGCGGTCATCGTGGCAATCATGTTGATTCCACAGTCGCTCGCCTATGCCTTGCTGGCTGGACTGCCGGCAGAAGTCGGTCTCTACGCGAGCATCGCGCCACTCCTGGCTTATGCGGTGCTGGGCACCAGTCGCACGCTCTCGGTGGGGCCGGTTGCCATAACGTCCCTGATGACCGCTGCCGCGCTCGCCGAAGTTGCCCAGCAGGGAACGGCGGACTATCTGTCCGCCGCCACGACCCTGGCGTTGTTATCTGGTTTGATGTTGTTTGCCTGCGGTGCCCTGCGTCTTGGCATCGTGGCCAATTTCCTTTCCCATTCAGTGGTTTCCGCTTTCATCACAGCCTCAGCGATCATCATCGCACTAAGCCAGTTGCGGCACCTGCTGGGTATTGAGGCCGGCGGAGATACGGTGCTGGAACTCATTACCGAGCTGGAAGAAGGTCTCGCCGAAACCAATTTCGTGACATTCGCCATCGGTGGCGGTGTGGTACTGTTCCTGTTCGCGGTACGCTGGTGGGGCTCCGCCACACTGCAGGGGCTGGGGCTGAAGGCTGGCTCCGCGAATCTGTTAACCAAGGCGGCACCCGTATTCGGCGTCATATTTACCATAGTGCTGGTCGGCCAACTCGACCTCACGAGTCGAGGCGTGGATGTCGTGGGCGCCATTCCCACTGGCCTGCCCATGCCTACCTTGCCAGGCATCTCCCTGGAACTCATAGAGCAGCTGTGGGTGCCGGCCGCATTGATCTCCCTGATCGGGTACGTGGAGTCCATTTCGGTTGGCCGAACACTGGGTGCAAGAAGGCGGGAGCGGGTCAGCAATGACCAGGAGCTTATCGGGCTTGGAGCAGCCAATGTGGCGGCCTCCGTATCCGGTGGCTTCCCGGTTACCGGCGGCTTCTCCCGTTCGGTGGTAAATTTCGACGCCGGAGCCAGGACCCAGGCCGCGAGCATATTCAGCGCTTTGCTGATCGCCCTGGTAGCGATCCTGCTGACGCCTTATCTCTACAACCTGCCCAAGGCCACACTGGCGGCTACCATTGTGGTGGCCGTGCTCTCACTCGTGGATTTTTCCATACTGGGAAAGACCTGGCGCTTCGCTAAAGGGGATTACTTCGCCGTCCTGCTCACCCTGGTTATGACGCTGGCATTCGGGGTTGAGATCGGCGTCAGCAGCGGTGTATTCCTCTCCCTGGGACTGCACCTGTACCGCACAGCCAAACCCCACGTTGCCGAAGTTGGTCTCGTTGAAGGTTCTCAACATTTTCGAAACGTGCGGCGTTACAAGGTGGATACTGATCCAACGATACTCAACCTGCGCGTTGACGAGAGCCTGTTCTTCGCAAACGCAGCGCTGCTGGAAGATGTTATCTATCAGCGCATATTCGCGGATAGCAGGATCGCCCACGTGGTGCTGATGTGTGCCGCAGTCAATGAAGTTGACTACAGCGCACTGGAAACCCTCGAAGAGATCAATCAGCGGCTCTACGAGGAAGGCGTGCAACTACATCTTTCCGAGGTGAAGGGTCCGGTGCTGGACAAACTGGAGAGGGTGCATTTCCTGGACGAATTGAGCGGTAACCTGTATATGACCCAGTATCAGGCCTATACCGATCTCAGCGGGCAGGCCGCCAGCTAACTAGTCTTCCTGGTTGTTCAGGGTCTCGGCGAAAATTTCTTCGAAGCGAATATGTGGCAGCTTGAAGCTGGGTTGCGCCTGTACGACCTCAGGGTTCGGTTCCAGCCGCTGGCCAGTTTCACCCTTGTTCTCGTACTTCATCTTGTTGATCACGTAGCGCATGGATTCCAGGCAGGCCTTGTCCCGATCATTGCCATTGATTACCAGCCAGGGATTGTCGGTTGTTGAGGTGCGCTCAAACATGGCTTCCTTGTAACTCGTGTACTCATCCCACTTCGCCTGGGCCTGGGCATCGACCGTGCTCAGTTTCCATTGCTTCAGGGGATTGGTCTGACGCTCGACGATGCGCTTGGCCTGTTCGTTCTCATCGATAGAGAACCAGAACTTGATGATAGTGAGTCCATCATTTTTGAGCATACGTTCGATGAGAACCACTTCTTCCATGAAGAACTTGTACTGCCGCTGGGTGCAGAACCCCATGACCGGTTCAACTACAGCGCGGTTGTACCAGCTACGGTCGAAAAACACGATCTCACCAGGATTGGGGAGTTCCTTGATATAGCGCTGGAAAAACCACTGACCGGATTCCTGTTCGGTAGGCTTGGACAGGGCAACGATGCGGTAGTGACGGGGGTTGAGGAAGCGCACGAACCGCATGATGGTGCTTCCCTTGCCTGCGGCATCACGGCCTTCGAATATGATCAGGAGCCGGCGCCTGGTCGCCCGAATGGAATTCTGCAGCCGCACCATTTCGACCTGCAGGTCCAGATATTCCTGATCGTTTTCCAGAGCAAATAGCATAGGGATTTAGCGTGTTACTGGGCGTTAGCGGCAAAAATTGTAACAAATTTGTTATCGGCAGATGTTACAGTTTGGACACAGATGGATGTAAATTTATGCCGTCCCTGTAACTGAGAATCTTAAGGCAAGGAAAAGACCATGAAACCAAGAACAACAAGCCTGCTGGCCGCCGTTTTGGGCCTAACCCTGTTAATTCCGGCAGTGAGCGCCGCCGAGGACTGGCCAGCTGTGCCGCCGGAAGAGCCGCCAGCAGACTGGGGCCCGGTAAGCATCAATTTCGAGGAAATAGACTACCCCTGGCCGGTGCATTTCCTGGAGCTCAACCGCTTTGGCGAGAAGATGCTGATGGCCTATATGGACATCCAGCCCACGGGTCGTGCCAATGGCCAGACGATTGTCTGGCAGCATGGTCACAACGTCTACGCGGAAGCCTATATCGATACCTACAGGATTCTGGCGGATGCCGGATTCAGGATTATCGCGCCCGACCGTATTGGCTACGCCAAGTCTTCCAAAGCCCTGGTGCCCTATGATTTCGGATTCGTGGCGTCGAACATGAAAGCGCTCATCGACCATCTGGAGTTGGACGAGGTGGCCATCGTGGGCCATTCCATGGGCGGCATGGTAGTCAGCCGATTCGCCATGCAGTACCCGGATGTGGTTACCCATGTGGCCATGGTCAATCAGATCGGACTCACCGATCAGCGCCAGAGCCGACCCTGGAGTGATCCCTGGGCGGGTGAGCCTGGCGTGCAGAGCTACCAATCCATCCTGCGCAGCCATCAGCGTTACTACCCAAGGGAGTGGCCACCGGAGCAACTCAAGTATGTAAAACGTGCCTACGGACAAACCCTGTCCGGTGGTTATCCCCATTACGCCAGGGTGCGACGCCTGGTCGGTGCGATGATGTACAGCGATCCGGTGGTGTATGACTGGCAGCACATCACCACCAAGGCACTGGTCATCGGAGGCGAGCAGGATCTGCTGGCTGACGATTTCGTGGCTCGTGCAACCCACGTCCACAATGAGCTACAAAATTCCGCACTGCTGCTGTATCCGGAAGTGGGTCATAACCCCCACGTGGAAATCTCGGAGCAATTCCATGCCGATCTGATTCGATTCCTGGTATCGGATCCTGATGAGCCAGCGAGTGAGTGGCGCTAAACCATCTGCAAGAGGTATCAGGTCACACCTGATACCTCTTGCTATCCAAACAGTCCCTCTCAAATCGTTCCTGGCTCGCTATGCGTGCTTGCTGCCTCGCCAGAGGCAGGCCCGGCGACCCTGCTGTTAACCCGCCTGATCATTGCAGTCCGAGTCGTCGCGCGGAACTTGTCACAGTTCTTCCGCAAAACTGTCAATCGCCTGCAACGTCCACTCTGTATTCTCTGTTCATCCTCTCAGCGCTGACATTCAATCTCGTTGCGCCAGTATCGGGCCACTCTGCGGTGCAGGCACTGGATTAGTGCAAGTTGAATGGGCTTGGGCTGGGGTTTCGATCTGGAAAATCGGTTGAGGTCCCGCCGTAACAGTTGGTTTGTTCACACACGCGTGGACGGCACAGTAATTGCAATACAGAGTGGATGACTATTGAGCCGGGAATCGAAGGCCTATTCCCGGTCCCGGATACAACCCATTTTACGATTCCATGGCAAGCGAGTGCAGGACAGCACTTGCTTGCTGGAATACAGAGAAACTCGCATGGCAATGCAACTGAGGGGGCTGCGCACCTTTTGCCTGGTGGCCCGCTACCTGAGCTTTAAGGAAGCGGCAGACGAGCTCTGCCTCACAGCGAGCGCGGTGAGTCACCAGATCAGTGATCTCGAGACGCAGCTTGACTGCAAGCTGTTCGAGCGACTCACGCGTTCAATTTCCCTGACAGAGAAAGGGCGGCAGCTCTATGAGCAGATCGTGCCGCATATAGACGCCATCGATGAGTCGCTGGAAAAAATCAAAGCCAGTTCCCATCGCGTTCCATTACTGGTACAGCTGCCGGAGTTTTTTGCCAGCGAGCTATTGATGCCGATTATCGGGGGATTCTCCGAGGCCAATGAAGATATCGATTTGCAGATTGAGTCCATGGATGTGAGCGGCAGCGTAAACAACCGTGCCGATATCAACATCATCCTGTCCAGGAAAATGCCTGCAGGCAAGCGCGTGGAGAAACTCTTTCCTATTCGCTATATGCCTGCCTGTAGCCAGTCTCTGTATGAAGATCTCTGTAGCCAGGGATTCAGCGGACTTGACGCGCTCAACGATTGCACCCTCTTGCTGCACAAGGCGAGACCGAATGCCTGGTCCCGTTGGGCCCGGCATGCTGGTGTCGGCAACATAAGGCCCAGGCAAATAATCTATGTTGACAGTATGTTCGCCCTGGCGCGCGCCGCTGAACAGGGTGTCGGCGTGGCACTGGTGCTGATGCCGGTTAGCAAGGCGTGGTTCGACTCCCAGGCGCTGGTACCACTGCATGATATTGATCTGATCACCGAAGATTATTACTGGATGTCCCTCAGTGAAAATTCCCGTAAACAGGAACCGGCAGATCGATTCTGGCAATGGATTATTGCGAACTTGCAACACTATGCGACGAGTGAACGCAACGACACCATGGTTGAGCCAGATTCATTCGTGGCCTGACGAATCATACTTTGTCAGCTGCGAGAGTCCTCCCTATGCTTGGTTCAAACCCGCGGGAGAGGGTTTACGCTGTTAGTTGATTTAACCAGTTACTTAATTATTGTTTTTTGAGGATTCAATCATGTACCGCTCTATTGCAAGTCGCTCTATCATTTCCGCATTTGGACTCATTGCCATGTTCGCCGCGGGTACTGCAGCCGCCGACGAGTACCGCGTAACCGCGTTTGGCAACGCCAAAGCTTACACGGCTCTCATTTCACAGGATGCAAGTAAAGCTGCAACTGAATTCGGTAGTATCGAAGTTACCAGCCTCGATTTTGCCGAGGCCAACAACCTGTGTATCACCCGAATCCTGAGCAAGGAACTGCCCATGGCCATCTCGGCCTGTGAGGCGGCGCTGGAAAAGCTGACGAATGAAGTCTATATCTCGGTTTTTTCGGAGAAGCTTGCCAAGGCATCTATCTATTCCAACCTGGCAGTAGCTGAGGCCCTCAGTGGAAACTTCAGTGCGGCAAACGGTTACCTTGAGGTTTCCCTGGGCTATAACTCGGACGATGCGAATGCGCTGGCCAACTATGACCTGATTGCTACATCGCTGATCGCCCAGAACTGATCTCTCTACCAATTCTCTAGTAAGGCAATCTCTCTTATGCCGGAGCCTCTGTTCTCAGAAGCTCCGGTTTTTTTATGCAGCGACTCGAGTTGACGACTTCATTCTTCGTCGTCGCTGACGGGCCGTCCGTCTTCATCAAGCCCCATCACTTCGTAGCGACGCCAGCCGGCGAGTATCCCCAGCAGGCCATGATTGCCTTCATGGCAGGCATACTCATAGATCGGGCCATCCATGCGCCGCATGGGCACACTGGCCGACCAGCTTTGTTCCCAGGTGTTGGGATCATCGATAGTAAACTCGTAGTTCAGGGTATTCGCGTCCAGCCAGCTTATGCGTTCCTCGATCTTCATATCCGGTGAAGTGTTTCGCCAACCGTAATCCGGATAGAAGTCCCGGGTTTCAATGACCAGGGTGTCGCCTTCCCAATGGGCGATTGAGTTGCCAGACCATTGCGCGAAGGGGGAGGTGAAGTCTTCCGCGAAAGGGATGATCCGGGCATGATGAACCATTTCGGTGAGGATCATCACGTAGTCTTTGGTTTGTACCAGCTGCATATTGTTGTTGTAAGAACCTGGTTCCATGGGCGGGCCGGTTCGGTTGTTGACGATGCAGCGATCGTTGAGTGTGCGTGCCTCGGGTCCGGCGCTCTCGCGGCGAATCCGGGCAATGTGCGCGGCCCGCTCCCTGCCGGTGTCCGACAGTGCGGGCAGGCGACCATTGGGTGGGTCGAAAATGAGTGAGGTGCGGCGGTCGGCGACAGTCTCGTTGCCTCGTTCGTACCAGAACTCGTTATAGGAAATTACCCCGGGGGGATAGCCCGCCCCGCCAACCGAGTCGATGATCAGGTCCCGATTCTGGCGCCGGTTCTCATAGGCTTCCCATTCGGCCGCCTCCTCCGCGGTCAGGGTGACCTTGTTTGCCAGCTCCGGGGGTCGCTGTAACGGCGTAATAGTTCTGAATGTATAGGTTCCTTGCAGATCAGGAAATCCGTGCTCAGTGCGGGGCATGTCCTGTGACCACAGTGTCGGGCTTATGCAGAAGAGACAGAGTGAGAGGGCTAAGCTGCGCAGTGCTCGGCTGGATTCTGGCGAGTGTGCTTTCATACGAGCCTCCTGATTATTGTTGTAAGCTCAATTGTGCCATGACTTTGCTGTGATACTGGGAGAGTGCAGTCTCCAAGGTACTCCTTTATGCTCAATTTTTGAAGACTCGGTGTAGAAGTCCCCCTATGCGCTACCTTTGTCTCGTTACCCATCCGCGGACAGATAGCTTGATCTGGGAGATGGACTCGTTACACTGTCAACATTGATCGGAGGCTCCCTGGAAACCCTGACTACAATGAAATCCTGGATCTTCAAATTCTGCATGGCTGGCCTGTTACTGCTTGTTGGTGCTTGTGCCGCCAATAACCAGCAGGGCTCCGCCCCGGTTCGCTACGGTGATGACCTGGCGGCTACCCTCGGGGCGTCGCTGCAAAGCATGACTGTGGCCGGCTTCAACCTTCACTATGCCGAAGCGGGCGAGGTGGGAAGGCCCACCGTGGTGTTTATCCATGGCACACCCGGTAGCTGGCGCGCACTGGGACGTTTGCTTGGTCACGACGAATTGCTGGCCCAGGCCAGGTTGGTGGCCATTGATCGCCCCGGCTGGGGTGGCTCGGGTGCATTGAGCGATGAGGCTCAGGGCAGCTTTGCGGAGCAGTCCGCGCTGATTTCACCCCTGCTACATAAATTGAAGGCGGAATCGGGCAATCAACCCCTGATTCTGGTTGGTCATTCCCTCGGTGCTTCCTACGCACCCTATCTCGCGTACCGTAATCCCGGATTGGTGGATGGCGTGCTCATGGCGGCTGGAGCCATCGATCCGGAGCTGGGCAAGCCGCGCTGGTACAACCACGCAGCGAACATATGGCCTATCTCTCGCCTGATTGATCCGGGCTTGCAGAAAGCCAATGTCGAAATCTGGGGTGTACACGATGCATTGTCAGAACTGGCACCCTGGTGGGAATCGGCCACGATTCCGCTTATCTACATGCAGGGGGAAGAGGACGAGTTGGTGGACCCGAAAAACCTCGACTACGCGGAGCAATTTCTTCCGGCCGCCCATACCAGGGTGATACGTATTCCGAATCAGAGTCATTTCGTTCACCGTCAGCAGTCAGAGCTCATCGCCGAGCTCACACTGGATCTGCTGTCAGCGAGCAGTGGTGAGTGCGTAATCGCACTGGTGGAGACGCCAGCCCCCGAGCTGTGTTAACACCATCGTCGTCGCGTTTCCCTGATCGAATCATCCACACAGCCTCCTGCCGGCGCTGATCCGGACTCCTGGCGCAGTCCGTGCTCTGCCAGGTAGGCGATTCTTGCGACGCTTCGTTATATAGAGCAATATATAAAGCGATTCGCCCGACCGGATGGCCCACATTCCTGTGAAAGACAGCATGTTCACGAAACAAGTTCTCTCTGCGCTGCTGGCGGCTTTCTGCCTGCTGCCGCGACCCGGCCAGGCGGAGGAGATACTGGTAGCCGTTGCCTCGAACTTTGCCGAGCCCATGGCCGACATTATCCGCCGCTTTGAAACGGAGACGGGGCATGCGGTAAGCATGGCCACTGGTTCTTCCGGCAGGTTCTATGCGCAGATCGTCAATGGGGCGCCTTTCCAGCTGTTCTTCTCTGCCGACCAGGAAAAAGTGGCGCAACTGACGGCGAATGGTTTAACGGTTCCGGACAGCGTGTTCACCTATGCCGTCGGGCGTCTTGCCCTGTGGAGTGCGCTGGAGCAATCTGAGCCCATCGAACTGGAGCAGCTTGCTGACGCGCCGTTCCAGCGGCTGGCAATCGCGAACCCGCGGGTTGCACCCTATGGGGCGGCGGCAGTCGAGGTCCTGGAGGATGTCGGCATGTCTCCCCTCAGTGATAGTCGCATCGTGCAGGGGGAGAATATTGCCCAGACGTTCCAATTTGTCGACACGGGCAATGCAGAATTGGGATTTGTGGCACTTTCCCAGATTTACAGGAACGGTCGGGTTTCGAAGGGCAGTGCCTGGATCGTCCCTGCGGAAATGCACCAGGCCATTCGGCAGGACGCGGCACTTCTTGCCAGGGCTGGGGCATGTGACGCTTGCCAACAACTACTGGATTTTGTCGCCTCTGCCAGTAGTCACGAAATATTGCATTCCTACGGCTACTCCCTGCACCGAGAGTAGCCATCGCTTCTGCCGGTACAGGGTGATTGCCTCACGTCGAGACTAGCGAGTGAAGCTGTAGTTGACGCCGATATAGGCTGCGCTGGCAGGGGAATTGTAATCGTTAACCTGCACATAATCCTCGTCCAACAGATTTTCAACGCGAGCATACAGGCGAAGCGAGTCGGAAACCTGGACAGATGCATTCAGGTCTACAATGTCGTAGCCATCGACAGTGAGGTTTCCAATATCCCGGGCATCTGTCTGGGAGCGATAGTAAGCGGCAAAACGGATCCTGCTATCGCTGCTGGTGTACAGGGCGCCTGCATTAAACAGGTTCTCTGGACGTAATAGCCGGGGCGAGCCGTCGGGGCGCTCGGTATCGTTGTAGGTGTAGTTGGCGATCAGTTGCCAGGTCTCACTCACGGGCAGTCTGCCACTCAGTTCAAGGCCCCGGGAAGTCCCCCTGCCAACATCCTGTAAGTAACCGCTGAACGCAGAGAAATCGAAGTAGATAGCATTGTCGATTTCCTGGTCAAAATACACTGCCTCCAGATGCATCTGGTCGATGTAGTATTCCAGCCCGACCTCCCAGCCACGGCTTTCTTCCTGCGCCAGCGCCATGCCCGCAGCGGGAGGGAAAGCAAAGGGTCCGGCGTTGTAGGCGACTTCGTAAGGACTGGGTGCCCTGAAGCCCGTGCCAATAGCGCCCCGGACTTTCAGGGTGGCTGCGTCGAGTGGCAGCAGATAGGCGGCACTCAGTCGATGACTGGTGTTGGAACCGAAGTCGTCATTTTCGTCGTGTCGAATCCCCGCGGTGAGGAACAGCGTCTCGGAAAAATCAGACAAATACTCGAGGAAGACGCCGTTATTGTCCCTGCCGACGCCGTTGTTTGTTGCTGTCTCCTGATCGGCGCCAAACACCAGGTCGAAACCGGGCAGATCGGTCGCTGAACCGATGTATTCCCAGCGCTCCAGTTCGCCTTCTGCTCCGAAGCTGAACTGATTGGACGCGAAACTGTCCCGGTCTGTGCTTGTATCGTTAAAGGAAAGTGAATGTGCGAAGGATGTTCCGCTGTAACGCAACGCTATCCGGCTCGCTGATATCTCACTGCGAGCCTCACACTCTTCGACCCGACTGACGGTAAAACAACCATCGAACTCACTCGCAGCATCGGTGTTGCGGTGTACCATTTCCAGCCGCAACTGCTCAGACAACTCAAACCCCAGGCGTGCATGCAGGCTTGTATTGTCATAGCCATCGTCGTCTACCAGGGAAGTGTCAGACTGCCTTGTGTTAAAGCCCTGGCTGGAATAGTCACTCGCCGAAAGAAAGTAGTCGAGCCTGTCTGAACTGCCACCCAGATTCACCGTTAACTGGTTTGTGCCAAAGCGTCCGGTTTGCAAGTCTCCGCTGAAGAGGAAGCCATCCTCGAAGCGTCGGCTGCTGATGTTGACGACGCCGCCTGCATCGGCACCATAGGCCAGGCCCTGTGGTCCGCGCAGTATTTCGATCCTGCCCACTCCTTCACTCAGAAGATGCTCAAAGGGTGTGCTGACCTGCACCCCGCTGGGGTCCAGGATCCGGATGCCATCGAGAATGGTGAGAGTCCTGTACACTTCTTCGCCCCGGATTCTCACGCTCGTTGGCTGGCCCATGCCGCCGTTGCTGCTAGTGGTGACGGCAGGTGTCTGTCTCAGAATATCCGCTACTGCCTGATTGCCATATGACCTGATGTCGTCCTCGTCGAGCACCGAGACAGAAGTGCCCAGTTTCTGAGCAGGCAAGGGAAGCCTGCTGGACGTCACAACTATTTCCTCCGAGATTACATTTGGGTTCTGCGCGGCCGCCTGGTCAGCGGCTAGGGTCGACAGGACTATCAGGGCCGTCGATTGCGCAGGTCTGGAAAGTTTACTGATACGGCGATGCAAACCACCGCTGAAGGCAGGTAAAGACATGAATTGAATCCTCAATGAAGTAGTTTCAATGAGGGAGGAACAGAGAGTAGCGAACGCGTGCACGTGGCAGGATATTCAACTACCGATGAGCCCTCCGCTGCATCGTGGACGATCTGCGAGAATGCCCGCAGATCGAGTTGCGCTACTTCGGGCCGGTGTCGGGCTTAAATCAGTGAGATCGGAGAGCTCATTACTTCCGATAGCATCAATTCTTACCGTTGCGGGGGCAGCGCCGGAATCATCTCTTGCCAGACTGAGCGAGAGATTCACCGGACTTCCCGTTTACCCGGTTTACTGGATCAACAGAAAACCGGCACCCGGAGCAGGAGCGCTAATCTATAGGCTTTTGAATTGCCGGTCAATTGAGCTGTGCTGACCTTGGTTGGGGCCGTTACAGCCGCTGCCGTGTGCAGAGCCTGGCTTTTTAACTGTTTATAACGCCCGCTTACTGGTTGGTCTGCGTCTGGTTCCGTTATCTTGCGCTGGTTTTATGCAGAGGAAGGCCCGCAGAGGCCTCAACACCACGGAGAGAGAATGAAGTTCCCCGCCAGTCTAGTTAAATCCCTGCTATGTACCGCGTTACCTGTAGTAGCACCCCTGGTTCAGGCCCAGTCATCGGCCCAGGGCACACAGGTCGAAGAGGTCGTAATCTGGGGCCGCTCCCTGCAACAACTCGGCACTGCTGGCGCGGCATCGCAAGGCGTCGCAGGATATGACGACTTTTCCACGCGACCCTTCGCCCGGGTTGGGGAACTGGTAGAGGTGGTGCCCGGCATGATTGCCACCCAACACAGTGGTCCCGGCAAGGCCAACCAGTACTTTCTGCGCGGGTTTAATCTTGATCACGGCTCCGATTTCTCTACCTTCTTCGATGGTATGCCAGTCAATATGCGGACCCACGCCCATGCCCAGGGCTATATGGATCTGAACTTCATCATCCCGGAGATCGTGGAAAGAGTCGATTTCCAGAAGGGGCCGTATTTCGCTGACACCGGCGACTTCTCGCTTGCCGGTTCCAGCAGCATGAAGACCTATGATGCATTGGCGGCGAATTTCACCGAGCTGACAGTCGGCTCCCGGGATGAGCTGCGCTTGCTGACCGCCGGTGACCTGGCGCTGGGTGACGGCACGCTGCTTTACGCGCTGGAGCATCAGCAGACCGACGGATTCTTTGCGCTGGAGCAGGATGTGCGCAAATACAATGGATTAGTGAAATACACGGGAGACATCGCCGGTATCACCAGCCGGATCACCTTCAGCGCCTACGATTCGGAATGGATATCCACCAATCAGGTACCCCTGCGGGCGGTGCAGAGTGGCGCGATCGATCGCTTCGGCTTTATCGACCCTGACCTGGGTGGAGAGTCCCATCGGTACTCCCTGACGGGCACGTCCCAGCTCGCTGGCTGGGAGTTGGGCCTGTATGCAAGTTCCTATTATGTGAGCCTGATTAATAATCCGACCTACCTGTTGAACGACCCGGTTAACGGCGATGAATTCGAGCAGGAAGATGAGCGAACTATCTTCGGTGGTTCACTGCGGAACGAGCGTGAGGCTGAGCTGTTGGGATTGCCGGTGACCGTGCGGCTGGGTGCCGACGTTCGTTACGATGACGTGTCCGAATTGAATCTCTTCAATACCGTGAGTCGACGCCGCACAGGTAGCATTCGAGAGGACGCAGCCGAAGAATTATCTATCGCCTCATTCGCCGAGCTGGAGTTTGCCCTCACAGCGCGGCTTCGCGCTACCCTTGGCCTGCGTGCCGACTACTATGATTTCGATGTGCGTGCCCGGCGCCCGGAGAATTCCGGCAGCGACAACGATACCCTGTGGCAGCCGAAGTACGGTCTGGCCTACCTGGTCAATGAAAACCTGGAACTCTATGCGAACTATGGCAATGGGTTTCACTCCAATGACGTCAGGGCGGCGGTTACCCGGGTAGACCCGGTAACAGGGGATCCTGCCGATCAGCAGGCCATACTGGTGGAAGGAGAGGGGGGAGAGCTGGGGATGCGTTACGATAATCTCCAGGGATTTAACATTAGCCTGGCATATTTCGAGTTGGCCACGGATTCAGAGCTGGTATTCGTGGGCGATGCTGGCACGACCGAGCCCAGCGACCCTACCCGGCGCAGGGGAGTGGAACTCAATGCCTTCTGGCAGCTGACGGAGCGTCTGGTGCTGGACCTGTCTGCGGCGAAGACTGATGGCCATTTCCGGGGATTGTCCGATGGGGCAAACAGCATTCCCGATGCCCATGAACAGGTGGTCGGCGCCGGCCTGACCTACGTTGGATTGAGTAACGGCTGGACCGCCAGCCTGCGGGTCAGGCATTTCGGAGATGCATCGCTGGCCGAAGACGAATCCGTGCAAAAACGCGCCTCGACTCTGATGAATCTGGGCATCTCCTACGCCAGACCCACCTGGGAATTTGGCGTAGATGTGCTCAACTTGCTGGACCGGGACGATGATGACATCGCCTACTTCTTCGAATCGCGCCTGCCGTGGGAGTCGACCGGTGTCGAGGATATTCATTTCCATCCGGCCAACCCGCGTGCGATAAGGGCGCTATTGAAGTACAAGTTCTGACCGTCGAAATCCGTATCCACCGGGGTGTAACAGTGGGTGGGTATCATGACAGCAGGGATAAAATGCAGTATTTTGTCCCTGCTTGATTAAGATACCCAACTGCGGAGAACCCCCGATGAAAATGCCCCAAATGCTGGCCCAGGCCACTGCACTGGTAACTGCAGTATTGCTGTCCGGCGCGGCCAGTGCTCACTGGTCCCTGAACAATGACGCTTCCACCCTGAGCTTCGTTACCGTCAAGGCCGAACATGTAGCCGAGGTGCATACCTTCGATACGCTTTCCGGTGAGATTGCGGACGATGGCAGTGTGGCCATCACGATAGAACTCGCCAGCGTCAACACACTGATCCCGATTCGTAACGAACGCATGCAGGCCATGTTGTTTGAAACCGAGTTGTTTCCCGAGGCGTCAATTTCCGCCGCTATCGACCTGGACGCAATGGCCGCGATGGATGCAGGTGCCAGCGAAACCATACAACTGAACTTCAGCCTGAGTATGCGGGAAACATCCCGTTCCTACACGGCCGAGGTAATGGTCACGCGGCTGGAAGGCGGCCTCGTAGCCAGCACCCTGAAACCGGTCATCGTCACCGCCGAAGAATTTGACCTGTTGACCGGTGTTGAAGCCCTGCGGGAAGTCGCCGGCTTGCCCAGCATAAGCCGCGCTGTGCCTGTCTCGTTTACGGTTGTGTTCGACCAGGGCCACTAGCCGCACTGCGCGCCTGGTAAGTTCCTGGCGAGTACCCTGGCAGGGGTGCGTAGCCGGAGTTTTTTGCCGGGCAAACAGACGACAGTCTTTCAACAAAAAAGGGCTCAGATGAGCCCTTTTTTGTTCAGTCTCGGCGCTCGCGCGCCAGCCCAGGCCGCATCGATTCAGGCGGTTACTTCCTTGGCGTCCCCGCCTTGTTGGCCCGCGGCTTTCCTGCTGCGTACTCGCCAGCGGAAGAACCGCCGCAACGCTAACGCCAGGCCTGTCCAGACCAGCACTGCGCCCGCAGCAGAGGCGATCCCTGCTATGGTCTGGCCGGTCAGACCCAATGCCTCACCCGTGTGCAGGAACCTTACCCAGCGTCTTGCCTGTACGCCGGGAGCCTGATCGGTGAATGGCACCCAGCTGGCTTCTGCGCCGCTGACTCTGTCCAGGGTCAGGCTATGTCGCAGTTGGGGTTGGCCGCCATCACCCTCATCAATGGTGAGAGAAACAGTGCGGGCACCGGGCTCGGGAAGGAAAAAACTGATTGTCTGCCAGTTATCTCTATAGGTCCCGGCAGTTGCAAGCAGGGATTCGAGTGACCGGGTTTGTTGCGGTTCATCCTGAGGGTCAGGTGTCACTGCAGCCGATCGCTGCGGTGGTGAGTCACCCGCCAGTGTGTAGACGAGGTCATTGGCCCAGCTATAGTTGAATACCGATGCAGTAGGGATAATCACAAGCAGCGGGATAGCGGCCCAGAAGGCAAATACATGGTGCCAGTTTAAATCCCGGGCCTGGGCATTATTGACCTGGGGGTTGAACCAGATACGGGTCTTTAGCGTTGCCCAATTGATGACTTTGGGCAGCCACAGGTAGGAACCACTCAACAGCAGGAACAGGAACAGCAGGTTTGCTGCACCGGTAATGTCACGTGCAGTGGCGCGGCCGTCGCCGCTTACGAGGAACCAGCGATGCAGGCTGCGAACGTCTGAGAAGAAGCCGCTGAGGGAATCGCTATGGGGTTCGTAAATCTCCGCGGTGTAGGGATTCAGGTGTTGGGTGCGGGAGCGGCCCATGCTGGCCACAAAAGGCGCGTCGGTACTGGAGCTCACTGTCAGGCTTGTGGCGCTAAATCCTTCCGTCTGGTTCGCGGCGGTGAGCAGTTCGTCCACCGTCAGCCGTTGCTGGCCGGGTTCGGGGTCAGCATAGTAGGGCCCATCTTCCCATGCCTGTATCTGGCGTTCATAGGTCAGGATCACCCCAGTGACTGACATCATCAGAATGACCAGCCCGGCGACCGAACCGGCCGTCAAGTGCATCCAAAACAGTGTTTTACGGAACATGACTTTCCCTGGGTGGTGTTGAGTTAACCGGCTCTGCCTGAACGCCATGCCGGCCGAAGCGGATGACTGCAAATGATAATGATTCGTAATAACAAGTGCAAGTAGCCGAAGGCTGGCCGCGGCGGTTAATAAACTGAATGTAAATCGTATTGATAACAATTCTCATTAAGATTAGACTGCACGGCTCCAGTTTATTGAGAAGTTTCAGCTATGCACAGAAGTACCTTGGGCCAGGTAATCCTGGGCGCACTTTCCCTGTCACTGATGACACCGGCGGTTGTCGCCCAGACAGCAGGCGACGCCATTGAAGAGATCGTGGTGCGTGGACAGGTTCTTTACAGCGATCGAGTCAACGCCCTGCGAACGCCCACGCCTATCCTCGATGTACCCCAGAGCCTGTCGATCATTACGGCTGAGCAGATTACCCAGCAAGGTTTCACCAGCGTAGGGGATATCATCAACTACACACCGGGCGTGATTACGTCGCAGGGAGAAGGGCATCGTGACGCCATAGTCTTTCGCGGAGTGCGATCCACGGCCGACTTCTTCATCGATGGCGCCCGTGACGATGTTCAGTACTACCGCCCCCTTTACAATCTGGAACAGGTTGAAATTCTGCGAGGCCCCAACGCCTTGCTGTTCGGCCGTGGTGGCACGGGTGGTATCCTGAATCGTGTAACCAAGAAAGCCGTGGTGGGAGAAAACTTCACCAATTACCAGGCTGCTATGAATTCTTTCGGTGAGCACTCGATTCAGGTGGATCACAATTTTGATACCGGTAGCGACTCGGCGGTTCGCATCAATGCTTTCTATGAAGGATTGGAGAATCACCGTGACTTCTATGACGGCGACCGGTTCGGAATCAATCCGACAGCTCGATTCCAGTTGGGCTCCGCCACCACCATGGACCTGTCCTATGAATACGCCGATCACGAACGCTTTATCGATCGAGGCATTCCAACGGGTGGTGATGGCCGACCCGTGGAAGCCTTTGAGGATGTAGTGTTCGGGGACCCTGAGCTCAATACCAATGAACTGCAGGCGCATCTGTTCAGGCTGAACCTGCAACACGAGTTTGCTGATAATCTCAAAGGCAATTTCAATGCCTTCTATGGAGACTACGACAAGCTCTACCAGAATTTCTATGCTTCTTCCTACGATCAGGCGCTGGCGCCTTTTGAAGTCACACTGGACGGTTATATCGACTCTACCCAGCGGGACAACATGATTCTCTCCGGTAATCTGATCTGGGAGGTGGACGGCTGCACGCTGAAGCACACAATCATTGCAGGCGGCGAGAGTATCACCACGTCTTCCGATCAGGATCGGTTCAACTCGTTCTGGAATACGACCACTGACGATAACGAGACATTTGCCATTACCCGTCCACTGGTCTTGACCGGAGGCGTGGGCACCAATGCAGCAGGACAACAAACCAGCAATAGTTTCACGGTGGACATCAACGATGACACCCGGGTCGACATCGATGTGTTGTCATTCTACGTTCAGGATGAGATAGAGGTGTCGGAGCAACTGGATATCATTATAGGCGCCCGCTACGACAGCTTCGATATCGACGTCTTCAATGTGGTTGCCAACGACCGGCGCAATCGCAAGGACAGGGAAGTGTCTCCGCGGGCTGGTATCGTGTACAAGCCCATGGAAAACATTTCTCTCTATGCCAGTTACAGCGAATCTTTCCTGCCCCGCAGCGGTGAACAGTTTGCGAATATCAATGGCAGCAATAACCAATTGGATCCGGATACATTCTCCAATTCAGAAGCGGGCATCAAATGGGATTTCAGCCGGGGACTGAGCCTCACGGCGGCGTTCTTTGAGATCGAGCAGAGTTCTCCCCAG
>Ga0181579_10000322_pt1 | contig 37107 bp, 42 predicted proteins | sample 071ome_24_FD_132996 | JGI IMG/M metagenome (GOLD analysis project Ga0181579, IMG submission 132996) | Coastal salt marsh microbial communities from the Groves Creek Marsh, Skidaway Island, Georgia - 071402CT metaG (megahit assembly) | ecosystem: Environmental > Aquatic > Marine > Intertidal...
GGTTGCATAAGCCCGAGAAGTGCTTTCACCAGCGTGGATTTGCCGATGCCGTTCGGCCCGATAATGCCGATCCTGTCCCCTTTGCGGACCATCCCGTTGAAATGGTTGAACAGCACACGGCGATCGTTTTTCTCTTTCGGCATATCCGCTTTCTGCCCCGGCCTGCCTGCCGGGACGGTGACCGTCAGATCGATCGCCTCAAGTACCATCTGGCCGCCGGATTCAACAGCGGTCGTTTCCATTTTGGCGCCACGTCCAAGCGGGGCCGACATCCGCGCACGTTCCGCCCGTAATGTTTCCAGCTCACGCATGCGGCCCATATTGCGTTTGCGCCGGGCTGATATGCCCTCACGTGACCAGCGTGTTTCCGCTGCAATCCGGCGGTCCATTTTATAAAGACGTGTTGCCTCTTCGGCCTGAATGGTTTCGGCCCAATCGTAAAAACCGTCGAAAGAACCCTGCCGCCGACGCAGAACACCATGTTCGATCCAGAGCGTGCCGTTTCCTATCCGGCGGAGAAAAGCCCGGTCATGGCTGATGATCACCATTGCGCCTCCCCGGGCCAGGAGCATTTCTTCCATCCAGGTGATGGTGGGAAGGTCGAGATGGTTTGTCGGCTCGTCCATGAGCAGAACATCAGGTTCTTTGACCAGTGCCCTTGCCAGCGCAACACGACGCGACTCCCCGCCGGAAAGCCCGTCCGAAAGCCAGCCCGGATCAAGGCCCATACGGGTGATCATCGCCTCTGCCCGGTGTGTCTCGGCGACAAAATCGCCGTCTGATCCGGTGCCGTGCTGAACAATGGAGGCCAGAGACATGCCTTTGGGAAGAACGGGGGCCTGCGGCAGATAAGAAACGTTCACCCCCGGGGCAACCCAAAGTGATCCTTCATCGGCTTCGCCCAGCCCGGCAAGGATTTTCATGAGGGTGGATTTCCCTGCCCCGTTTCTGCCCACAAGACAAAGCCGGTCACCGGCAGAAACAGTTACATCGGCATGACGCAACAGCCACCTGTCGCCAAGATTGACGCCGAGATCCGCAACGCTGAGCAAGTTATCAGCCATGGTCTAGCTCAAGCCCCTTTCCCCGCGAATGGCATCATAGGCTCTGTTGATGTCAGCAAGCCTGTCGGTCGCGGCACGGATGAACTCTTCGGGCAGGCCTTCGGCAAGCAACCGGTCCGGATGATTATCCCGAGCAAGGGCAATCCAGGCCGGGCGTATTTTCTCGTCGGTGCAGTCAGGGTCAAGCCCGAGAATAAAATAGGGGTTGCCGGCGTTGTTGCCGTAGAACATGGTCAGGCGTTCAAATCCCTTTTCGTCATAACCGAGAATATGTGCCACCTCAGCAAGATACATTTCTTCGCTGCGGATCAGTTCGCCATCGGCGCGGGCGATATGAAATAACAGCCCCATAAGCTGATCAAGAACAGGTGAGCCGGGCTCAAACATCTGAGCGACCTGACGGGCGTAGCCATCAAAGCCGTCAGGGGTCCTGCGTGCGAGATCCCACAGGTGGCCGACATTTTCAATCTCATCGGGGGGGATATCGACCTTTTCCCTGAAGGCAAGAATTTCATCGCGGGTGACGTTGCCATCAGCTTTTGCCATCTTGGCGGAAAGAGCGATGAGGGCGATGGTAAAGGCCACTTCACGGGTGCTGTCCTGATCCGAATCTTTTTTGTCGGCATAGGTATCCACCGCATGTCCGGCGAGCGCGCCAATCAACCCGCCGATGGGCCCGCCCAGCGCGAAGCCTGCCGTACCGCCGATGATTTTTCCCCAAATGCTCATGCTTATCTAATTAAAGGCGTTGCCGCATGGCGGCAAGTGTATAGCCGCGACAAACTTGATCTTGTCCCTGTCCCGGAATGTGATTAGGGTTCTGCCATGATGACACATAAACCTGCTTCTGATATTTCATTAGATCTGACCGGACTGAAATGTCCGCTTCCTGTTCTGAAGGCACGGCGGGCCATCAAAGACATGCCCGCTGGCGGCATTATTGAAGTGCTGGCCGATGATCCGGCAGCCGAGCTTGATTTTGCGCATTTCTGTGAGACCGGCAATCATGAACTTATTGAAACCGGCAAATCTTCTTCTGATGGCGGGGTGCTTCTCCGGTTTCTGATCAGGGTCGGGACGAATTGAGCGCAGCCATCATCCGGTTGTGAAGATCATGCCGGTTTTCTTCTGCTGACATGAGCCCGAGTTCATGAAGCTTGTCAAAAAACCCGTTCCCCGGCAGGCCATTGGTCCGGCTGACCACCACTGCTGATCGCTGCGGCATTTCAAGGCGGGCATCACATTCCATCAGGGTTTCCAGAAATACCGTCAGTTTATGGATGCGGTGCGGGGCAGGGATCCCGGCTTCGTCGGCCAGCGCTGCATAGGTGATTGTCTGCCTGTCTTGCGCGAGGCGGGCCAGGCTTAATTCCACCTTTGCTTCCCAGTCAGATGAGGATCCGGTCATGAATGCCCTTTCGTTTAAGTTCAAGGCTGGCAACCCGGCGCGTGAGTGCTATGATGCGGCATGATTGTCATCAGATCCATTCTTTTCAATATTCTTTTTTATGGGGCGACGGTGCTGATGTCCGTTACCGGCTTGCCGATCCTGCTCCTGCCCGTGCGTTACCTCAAGAGATATCAGCATCTCTGGGCCGCGGTGCTGGTTTTCCTGCTCAAGCATATCGTCGGCATACGTCATCGCATTGAAGGGGTGAAACCCCAAGGACAGGTTATTTACGCGGCCAAGCACCAGTCCGCATGGGAAACCATCGTCCTTTACCGGGAATTCGGCAGTCCGGCACCTGTTTTGAAGCGTGAGCTGGTTTTTCTGCCATTGATTGGTCTGTATTTCATGCGGGTTCCTTCGGTGCCGATCAACCGTTCGGCTGGCCGCAATGCCCTGACGCAACTGATCAGCAGCGCGAGGAAGATTGCGCAAACAGGGAGCAGCATACTCATTTTTCCCCAGGGGACTCGTGTTGCTCCGGGGGCGAGTCATCCCTATCACGCCGGGACTTTTGCGATCTATCAGGCCACGGGACTGCCCGTGGTGCCTGTTGCGCTCAATGCCGGGCTTCTCTGGCCGCGGCAGGCGCTGATAAAAAGACCCGGTATGATCGATGTCCGGTATCTTGAGCCGATACCGCCGGGGCTGGACCGTAAGAGTTTTATGCAACGGCTCGAAACATCGATCGAAACCGCCACCAAAGCTCTGCCCGGTATGCCGGCAGAATAAAGCCTCAAGAAGCCGCTGTCAGGTCAATGGAGCGCTGGCCACCGAGGCATAAGACAGATATAGTGTAACCGGATTCAGAATTTCTACAGGGTGTTGGGTATCCGGATTTCTGAAATTCCTGAGACAATTTTCGGGAGATTGAAATGGATGGATCTTTCGGCAGAGGTGAGCGCCAGCGAAATGTTCTGGGCGGGGAACTTGATGTCTGCTCACAAAGCCCGCTGACCGGTTTTTACCGGACCGGATGCTGTGAGACCGGTCCCGAAGATCAGGGCGTGCATACTGTATGCGCCGTGATGACAGAAGATTTTCTGGCCTTCAGCATCGAGGCAGGCAATGATCTTTCCACGCCGCGACCAGAATTCGGCTTTGACGGGCTTGCCCCGGGAGATCGCTGGTGCCTGTGCGCAGCCAGATGGGAACAGGCAAGACAGGCGGGCAAAGCCCCGAAGGTTGTTCTCAAAGCCACGAACATGGCCACTTTGCGGATCTGTGCGCTTGATGACCTGAAAGCCCATGCCATTGACCTGAACTGACGGAGGCACGCATGCTTACCCTTGACCAGAAAGTAACGATCAGCTGCACCGACACGGATGTGGAAGCAACGGGAACCATTATTCGCATCCGCCCCGAAGGGTTTGATGCGTCGCTTGGTGAGTTGATCATCTCTTTCCGCAAACACCGGCCGGGAATATATGTCGGCCAGCAATCAGGGATGGAATTTGTTGTCCGGACACGCTGATAAAGAACGCCCTGAGGAGTACGGATTTTCTCAGGAAGACCGGTTTCAGCGGCCTGAAGATGCCCGTGATGCTGACAGATGGATCTGGGGGGTCTGGATAGCTGTTGCGTTGATTTCGGTCGCCATCCTCCCCTTTGCAACCCGAATGGGTGAGGTGGCCCGTGCCATCGCCCAGTTCTGTGGTTTTCCCATGTAAAGCGGAATAGCCTGACCGGACGAATGCAGGAAAGGAAGGATATTGGCTAAAATCGAGGCACTGAACGAGGCCGTTGATCGGATCCACGCCATAAATCTTGGTGAGGAAGATCACATTGCCCTTATGGCCACAATAGCCTGTGAACTCTACCATGCCGTTGACGGATATGACTGGGTTGGGTTTTACCGTGTCACTTCACCGGGGATGCTTAAGATCGGCCCGTATCAGGGCGGGCATGGATGCCTCACCATTCCCTTTGATAAGGGTGTGTGCGGGGCGGCTGCGGCCGGACAGTGCGTTCAGCGCATCGATGATGTCGATGCGTTTCCGGGTCATATCGCCTGCGCGGCATCCACCCGTTCAGAGATTGTCCTGCCGGTTTTAAATGCCGAAGGCACGCTCATCGCTGTTCTGGATATAGACAGCGACCAGCCCGCATTCTTCGGTGAGGAAGAACAGAATATTCTTGAAGACATGATCAGCCGGACATTTGCCGGATAAAAAAAGAGGAAAGCAAAAAGCTTTCCTCTTCCGTGATTGTGTTGCAGGACGTGTGATCTATCGTCCCTGGCCGATACCCTTGAGGTTGCCCAAAAGCCCAGCCCGGGCCACACAAATTCCTGAACAAATTCCACGATCACTAGACATTGGATCACCTCCTTTCGATTGTTGACACTAGATTGAGTATAATCATCTTCTGATGAAACTGAAAAGGCCGAAATGAAGGCCATCCGAAAAATCAGGCGGTCCCGAAAACAGAATAGGAAAGACGGGGTTTAATGCCCGTGGCCCAAGGATACCACCGGAACGTTGAGTTCGATTTCACCAGCATGTTCAAAGATAAGGGTCAGTGATGCCGTGTCCCCTTTCTTTGCGGCTGTGGTCAGGCCCATCAGCATCAGATGGAGCCCGCCGGGCTTAAGGGTGATGGTTTGTCCTGCTGGTATTTCCAGTGAAGCCCCAAGCGGGCGCATCTTCATGACGTCGCCATCCATTTCCATCTTATGAATTTCAACGTGGGTTGCGAGCCTTGTTACGGCACCAGTCAGATACTCCGGCCTGTCGCCTTTATTCGTGATGCTGACATAAGCGGCGGTAACATGTGCCCCCGGTAAGGTGGCACGGACGCGGGCATCGTTGAGCACAAGTGATCCATGTTCAATCGGCTCAGCAAAGGCAAGGCTGGTCAGCATTGCCAAAATAAAAGAAATATATGTAAGCTGTCTTGCCATCATGACTCTTCATCCATAATCTTATTATCTTTGCTGATATCACAGAGGAATTAAGATTACACGTAGACAAAACATCACATCTGCGTGGCGTAATATTCGCAAATTTTCCCCTTACACATGTACCCTCTTTGGATAAGACACATCAATTCCAATTTATTCAGGATCATTAAAGTGCCGAAATATTCAAAAGCAGGGACAATACCTATTCGCATAAAAGGCAGACAACTTGAGGTCTGTTTTGTAACGTCCCGGTCGCGGCGTGCGGTTTTTGTTCTGCCCAAAGGAACGATTAACAAAAAAGAGAAGGCAAGCAAAACCGCTTTGCGGGAAACATATGAAGAGGCAGGTCTGGAGGGGGTGATCCTAAAGCCGTTCAGGCAAGGTAAAAAGAAAAAATCGATCAAGATCCGCACACAGGCTTATAACGCCAAATACTTTATTCTTCTTGTTGATACGGTGCATGAAAAATGGCCGGAGCAAAGCTTGCGTAAACGCAAATGGATGAATGCCAAGGCGTTAGCACGAAAACACACCATCAAACGTGACCGTGATGTTGTTCGATCTATGCTCAATCTTGACCTGATGGATGCGATCATCAAAGCCAGAAGCTCTGCTTCGGACTTACGCTGTTCTTCCGGGGGATAATCCCGCTCGCTTGATTGAGATGCCAACATAATCTGACCTGATGATTTTGCTTGGAGCGCAATGAATTCCATGGAAAACTGATCCATGGTTTAACGTGATAAGTGCAGAAAAGGTATCCGCGACACATGACATCCATAACACTGCTTGACGGCGGGCTCGGTCAGGAAATTCAGAAAAAGACAGGGACGAGTGCGCATCCCCTATGGTCCGTCAAGGTGATGATGGATCAACCTGCCATTGTCGCTGAGGTGCATGATGAATTTATCAATGCCGGGGCGGATGCGATTGCGGTAAACACCTATACTGCAACACCGCAGCGCCTGTCGGCCAACGGGCATCCCGAATGGTTTGAGCCCGCCCAGAACAAAGCCCTTGAACTTGCGGTCAACGCGCGGGATAAAAGTGACCGGTCCGTGCAGATATGCGGCTGTCTGCCGCCTCTTGTGGCAAGCTATCGGGCCGACAGGTGCCTTGACTACACCACCTCGCTTGAAACATTCAGATCGATCGTTGCCCTTGAGCAGGACAGGGTAGATGTCTTTTTTATTGAGACCATGGCCCAGATCAGCGAAGCAGAAGCGGCTATCGATGCCGCGAAGGAAGCCGGCAAGCCTGTCTATGTTGGCTTTACGGTAGAAGATGATGCTAGCAATCATCTCCGTTCCGGCGAAGCGCTCCATGATGCGGTCGCTATGGTCAGGGCAAAGGATATTGCCGGTATCATGGTTAATTGTTCTTTTCCTGAGGCCGTGACCGCAGCAATGCCGGTGCTGGCAGATACCGGGATTCGTTTTGGCGGTTATGCCAATGGTTTTACATCCATCGCAGCCCTCGATCCGGGCACGTCGGTTGACCGGCTTGAAGCGCGCACCGATCTTTCACCTGAAACATACGGGGATTTTGTCTTTTCGTGGATCGAGGCCGGAGCTTCGATTGTTGGCGGTTGTTGTGAGGTCGGCCCGCTTCATATACGTCACCTGCACGAACGTCTTGAAGCCGCAGGGTATGAGCGTTGCCCGCTATGAGATATCCGAAATAAAAGAGGTGAGTGAAGTCATGTCTGTTCCGCAGGATCTTGAATACTGGATAGATGAGGTTCGTCATCCCTTGTCGTCTTCATCCTTTTGTGATCAATGTCGTGACGTGCTTGATCGTGACGGTGTGCTGACCCTTGATGGTTTCATCAGGCAGGAGCGACTTTCATCCATGACAGACGCCGCAGAAAAGAGCGCGCATCATGCCTATTTCACAAGCTCTACCCATAATGTCTACCTGACACCAAAAAATACAGATCTGCCGGATGATCATGTGTTCAACCGCCAGATCACGTCTTCCAAAGGCTGTATCACCACCGATCAGGTGCCGGAGGAAACAGGCCTGCAGGTGATCTATAATGATCCGCGGTTTCAATCTTTCATCGCGCATGTCGTGGGGCAGGATGCGGTCTTTCCCTATGCTGATCCCCTGTCTTCGATCAATGTGCATTATGCGTCCCATGGTCAGGAACTGGGCTGGCATTTCGACAATTCGTCTTTTGCCATCACGCTTCTTCTGCAAGCCCCGAAAGCAGGCGGAAGTTTTGAATATGTCAAGGATCTGAGGGACGCCGACGGGGGAGAGATGAATTTTGACGGGGTGCGCGCTGTTCTTGATGGTGAAATGCCGGTCCGGAAGCTGAGGATTGATCCGGGCACGTTGGTGCTTTTCCGTGGCCGGAATTCTATTCACCGTGTCACCCCGACCGAAGGGGACAGGACACGTATTCTTGTTGTCCTTGCCTATAACGACACGCCAGGGGTGGCGTTGTCGGAAACCGCACGCATGACTTTCTACGGCCGTCTCGGCTGAAAAGAGTCGTCATCCTTTTTCAAGAGATCGGCATCTGTCGGAGAAGGGAGAGCGCTTCAGGGGTGTCTGCGTCCTGAAGGATTGCCGCATCATCCAGCGAAAAGGGATTAATCGCGGCGGGATAACTTTCAAAAAGACCACGGGCACCGACATCGCCTTTCTGCAATTTCAGCTCATCAAAGAAAGACTGCCCCCAGATAACGGGGTTGCCGCGCTGGCCTTCTGTAACAGGCAGGGTGATACGGCTTGCGCGGTTTTCGGCAATGGCATGATGATCCAGAAGAGCATTGATAACCTCGCTTGTGATAAGGGGCATATCGCCAAGAAGGACCATCAAATCCGTCACAGAGTTACCGGTATTTTCCACCGCACAGCGGAGCGACTGGCTCTGGCCTTGCGCGAAATCCGGATTGAAGACAAGACGCAGATCAAAACCATCCAGTGCCGCCGCGACAGTTTCGGCATCATGCCCGAGAATGACGATATTTTCATCAAGCCTGCTTTGTGTCATGGCACGGGCAATGTGGCGGATCATGGGCTCGCCACGGAAATCAGCAAGGAGTTTGTTTTCCTCTCCCATCCGGCGGGACTGACCTGCGGCCAGCAGTGCACCGGCAACACGCGGTGGTTTGACGGGCTGGCTGGCAAGAGACCTCGGCAGAGGGCGTGAGGCAATTTCCATCAGTAATCCCCCGGTGGCCATATCGGCAAGCTCATCCCTGTCAAGTTCGATGCCTGCCAGATGGAGCTGCAACACCCAGTCAAGGCCGTTCAGCTTTGGCGAACGGGCGCATCCCGGCATACCGATGACTGTTGAGCGTTTTTCATCTTTTTCAAGATGCCCGAGCATGAGCAGATTGCCTGGATCAACCGGGAGCCCGAAGTGACCGACCACGCCGCCCGCCGCAGTAACCGCGGCCGGGATAACATCGTCGCGATCACTGATGGCGGAAGCACCGGCTATGAGGATGATGTCGACCCCGGTCGAATGAATTTTTTGAATTTCAGGCTCAAGATCATCGGTGGCATGGGCTGTCATGCTGCTCCCGGTGAGAGTTGACCCGAGCTGCGCCAGCCTTTCCCTTGTTACTTTTTCCGTCGCGGTGAACATCCGTTCAGGCTGATGGGCAAAACGTGTCTGGATCAGCCAGGCTGTTTTTGGCGCAAGGGGGTGAAAGGTGAAGGCTCGTTTTTTATCCAGCATGGCTTCCACCTCTGCCACCGCCTGCTCACGCACAAAGAACGGGATGATCTTGAGCGTTGCGATCATACCGTCGGCTGGCAATAGCTGGTTATGCTGAACAAGGGCCAGGGTGATGGCTTCATCGACGCTATTGATGCGGCGAATGACATCACGATCGTAACGGAGTATCCCCATGTTTTCGGCAAAGAGGTTGACCCGGCCCGTTGCGGCCCGGCCGATGCGGATGCCGTGCCCTTTTAAAAGACGTGCCATCCTTTCGGCGGCGATATCTTCCGGGATATCCCCGGGCTCCGGAATGGCGCAGACAATCTCCTCAATGCCGGCGTCTTTGAGGTGCTGAAGATGAGCTTGTGTGAGGCGCGTTCCTTTGGGGATCTTGCCTTCACCGGTCATCTGGCTGTGCGCAAGCACCGCCTCTTTCGCATCGGACAGATGGAGCAGCTTCAAGGTCATCTGACCGTGCTTTCCAGAGCGCCACGACGGGCCGCGATGAGCTGGGCAAGAACAGAAACAGCGATTTCCGCAGGTGTTTCCGCGCTGATCGGTAATCCGGCCGGTCCGTGAATGCGTGCCAGATCCTCCTCCCCGAATCCTGCTTCTTTCAAGCGTTCAAGCCGTGCGGCATGGGTTCGCCTGCTGCCAAGACAGGCGATGAAGAATAACGGATGCGGCAACGCGGCCCTGAGCGCGGCGTCATCGATCTTGGGATCATGGGTGAGCGTCACCATCGCACATTCAGTATCAAGAGGCTGCTGGTCAAGGAGGAGGTCCGGCCATTCGGCAATCAGATCTGCGCCGGGGAATCGCTCTTCAGAAGCGAAGGTCGTCCTCGGGTCAATAATGGTCACGGCAAAACCTGTCTGTTCTGCCATGGGCGCAAGGTGCTGGCTGATATGAACAGCACCGATAATGAAGAGCCTGGGCTGGGCCTTGACCGACAGAAGGAATACCGTACCATCTTCGGAAATCGTGTTGGATTGTCGGCTCTTCCCGGATGAGGTGAGGGACCCTTCCGCAAGGCGGCATGCCAATGAAATTGGCCTCCGGGCTTTCAGCGCATCGGCCGCAGAGCTGAGCAGGCCTGCCTCCATAGATGCGCCGGAACAAACCCAGATCTGTATGGTCCCGCCGCAGGATAACCCCACCTGCCAGGCGGTTTCATCGGCGACGCCAAATTCCAGCAGTTCAGTGCCGGTATCTTTCATGGCGCGCATGGCGGCATCAATGACGGCGCCTTCGACGCATCCTCCGGAAACCGAACCTTCGATCAGCCCGTCATCACGGATGATCATGAGACTGCCGGGCTGTCGCGGGGAAGACCCCCAGGTGCTGATCACCACTGCCAGGGCAACCTCATGCCCTGCCTTCTGCCATGTATCGGCAAGTTGCAGGATCCGGTCATCGGCGTAAGGTCTCATCAGGCTGTCCCCATGACGGTGCCGGTGTTGCCTTCAGGTATTTTCCCATGCAGACGGGCCAGCCGCTGCCAGGATGCCAGTTCTGTATCCTGACGTTGCGTTATGGTGCCGAGACTGGTGATGAGATCTTCCATTGATGCCAGCGAATGGATCGGCCGGAATGCATCGACATGACCCAGCATGGCGCGGATAGAAACACTTTTCGGGGCAAATTTTTCATATCGGAGCAGGGGATTGAGCCAGATCAGTTGGTGGCAGGATTTATGTAGCCGCTCCATTTCATGTTCCAGCGCCGTATCATGCTGGCGATCCAGCCCGTCGGTGATGAGGAGCACGACCGGGCTTCGGCCCAGCACGCGACGTGACCAGTATTTGTTGAAATGGGTGATGCTTTCTGCGATGCGTGTCCCCCCTGACCAGTCATCAGCTGCGCCCGCGACCGATTTCAGGGCATCGTCCACATCACGATACCGCAACTGGCGGGTGATATTCGTCAGTTTTGTGCCGAAGAGGAAAGTTGTGACGTCACGGTGCTGATGGGTGAGCACATGCAGAAAATGAAGAAAGATGCGGCTGTAGTTTTCCATGGAACCTGAAATATCAAGCAGGGCCACAACAGGGCGGGGCTCACGTCTGCGGCGAACTGTTTTGGGCAGAACCATCCCGCCAAGGCGGCGCGCTTCCCTGAGGCTTTGCTGAAATCCTATCCGGCTGCCCCGTGTATCGGGTGAAATACGGCGTGACAGTTTTTCTGGAAGATGCAGGTTCAGCCTGCTGATGGCGCGTTCCGCCTCGCGGATTTCTTCGACCGACATCATGCGGAAATCCATCGCCTGAAAAAGCTCAAGATCCGAAGCGGTGCCGCTGGCGTCGATCTCAATTTCTTCTGTTTCCTTCTGGCCCGGAGGCGGGGCAGACGGGTTGCCGAGAGCTTCTTCAAGACGGCGAAGCATCGGATCTTCGGCCTCATCACTCTCAAAAGGGGATTTTATCTGCGGGATGAGCAGGTTTCTGAGCCGTTCCTGAAATCTGGGATTCTGCCAGAAGAGATAGAATGCCTGCTCAAAAAGATGGCTGTCTTCCCGTCTTTTGACAAAGCAGCTGCTCAAGGCATGAAAAAGACTACTTTTGCTCTCAACCCCGACCAGTTGCACGGCTTCGATGGCATCAAGGGTCGCGGCCGGACCCGGTTTCATGCCAACCGCTCGCAACAGACGCGCAAACATCATGATATTGAGATCAAGTTTGGGTGCGGGTTCAGGCGGGTGCGGACGTGAAGTCATTTTACCGGGCCTGCATATTTTGGGCGAGCATATGTGACTGCACCTCAGAGAGGATGCGGGCAGCTTCCGAGCCCTGAATGCGGCTGATATCATCCTGATATTTCAACAGGACACCCATGGTGGAATCAACGGTCTGCGGATCGAGGGCAACGCAGTTCAGCTCGACCAGCGCCTGTGCCCAGTCAAGGCTTTCGGCAACACCGGGTGATTTGAACAGATTCTCTTCCCGGAGAGCCTGGACAAAACGAACTACCTGACCACGGAGTATCTCACCTGCCTCAGGAACATGTTTGGCCAGAATGACCTGTTCCGTCTCAAGCGAGGGGTAATCCACCCAGTGATAGAAACACCGCCGCTTGAGCGCATCATGAATTTCACGTGTGCGGTTGGAGGTGATGATGACAATCGGCGGGGAGGACGCTTTAATGGTGCCCCGTTCCGGAATGGTGATCTGCCAGTCTGAAAGAAATTCGAGAAGAAAAGCCTCAAAAGCTTCGTCCGCCCGGTCGATTTCATCGATCAGCAATACAGGTGCGCCCCGGTCGTGCTGACGCAATGCCCTGAGAAGAGGACGTTCAATCAGGAATTCATCGGTGAAAAGATCAGCTTCGCCCTTATCGCTGCTCTGGATGGAAATGAGCTGGCGGCCATAATTCCATTCATAGGCTGCCTGGTGAATATCCAGCCCTTCATAACATTGAAGCCGGATAAGATCACGGTCAAGAACCCTGGCAAGGGTTTTGGCGATCTCGGTCTTGCCCACACCGGCTTCACCTTCGAGAAAAAGGGGGCGGGACCGTGCCAGTGCCAGAAACAGACAAACAGCGGGGCCTTCCGAGAGGATATACCCGGCACCTTCAAGACAACGGATCAATTCCTGGGGTGAATGGGGAGTGGATGGCATGTTTCTGTCCGATAGTTTTCGCTGATACACAGTTAAATAGTGTTATTGGGTTATTTTTAACTTTACAACTCCACGGGGCTCTTACAATCTTTTTGTAACAGATAAAAATTTATGATGGAGGAGTAAATGCCCCAGATTAACCTCAAGGTTAATGGCAGGGAAGAACAGCGCACGGTGCCGGATAACACCCTGCTTGTCGACTTCCTGAGAGAAACATTAGGGCTGACCGGCACGCATGTGGGATGTGATACGAGCCAGTGCGGCGCCTGTGTTGTTCATGTTGACGGTGTTTCAGTAAAATCCTGCACCATGCTTGCGGCCCAGGCTGACGGGTGCGACGTCACGACAATTGAAGGGATCGGGACGAGCGATAATCTGCACCCGATGCAGGAGGCGTTTCATGAAAACCACGGGCTTCAGTGCGGTTTCTGCACCCCCGGCATGGTCATGAGCGCAATCGAGTTTGTATCCAGGAACAAAAATCCAAGTGAAGCGGAAATTCGTGAAGCCCTCGAAGGCAATATCTGCCGCTGTACCGGCTATCATAACATTGTCAAAGCTGTACAGTCTGCCGCACAGAAAATGGGAGCTTAAGTCATGCCAGAAGGTATTTCAAAGGAAGGTATCGGCGCCTCAGTTCGCCGCAAAGAAGACAAGAAATTTCTGACCGGCAAAGGTCGGTACACGGATGATATCAGCCGTCCGGGCCAGTTGCATGCTTATTTCATCCGTTCGGACGTGGCGCATGCCAATATCAAGTCCATAGATACAAGCGCCGCCGCCAAGGCGGAAGGTGTCGTTGCGATCTATACCGGTGATGATGTTGCCGCGGACGGGATCGGCGGGCCGATATGCGGCTGGGTTGTGCCCAACCGGGACGGCTCTTCCACCCATGAGCCGCCGCATCCTATTCTCGCGCAGGGAAAGGTGCGTTATGTCGGTGATCACGTGGTGGCAATCGTTGCCGAAACACTTGAGCAGGCCAAGTCAGCCGCTGAACTGGTGAATATCACCTATCAGGAACTGGCGCCGGTGGTGGATCTGGCTTCGGCATCCTCGGGCGCGGAAATCCATGAAGGCATGGCCGAGAACCGGTATTTTGACTGGGAGCTCGGGGACGAAGCCGGAACCGAAGACGCGCTTAAATCAGCGGCCCGTGTTGTCAAACTAACGGTCCGGAACAACCGGCTTATCCCCAATGCCATGGAGCCTCGTGCCGCGGTGGCGGAATATGATGACATTTCGGAAACCTACACGCTCTACACCACGTCACAGAACCCGCACCTGACACGGTTGGTTATCGGGGCCTTCATGCTTAATATCCCGGAGTCCAAGCTTCATGTGGTGGCACCGGATGTCGGCGGTGGTTTCGGCTCAAAAATCTATGTCTATCCTGAAGAGGCTGTCTGCACCTGGGTATGCAAAAAGCTTGGCCGCCCCGTGAAATGGACCGCTGACCGGACACAAGCGTTCCTTTCGGATGCCCATGGCCGTGATCATATCAATCATGTTCAGCTTGCCCTTGATGCAAACAACAGGATTACCGGGCTAAGGGTTGATACCCTGGCCAATCTCGGCGGATATCTCTCTGCCTTTGCGGTGGTCACGCCGACCTATCTGCACGGCACCCTGCTTTCCGGCTGTTACGACATTCCGGTGATCTACACCAACGTCAAGGGAATGGCGACCACCACTGCCCCTGTTGATGCCTATCGCGGGGCGGGCCGTCCGGAAGCCACCTATCTTCTGGAAAGGACAATGGACGCCGCGGCGAATGAAATCGGGATGGATCCGGCTGAATTCCGCCGTCTCAATTTCATCCCCAAGGATGCGTTCCCGTACCAGACAGCGGTGGCGCTTCAATACGACACCGGTGATTATGAAGCGCCGCTGGACCGGGCACTTGAAATGATTGATTACAAGAATTTCGAATCCCGCCGTGCGGAAGCCGCCAAGCGTGGAAAATATCGCGGTATTGGTCTTTCAAGCTATATCGAAGCCTGCGGTATCGCTCCTTCTGCGGTCGTGGGTGCCCTGGGCGGACGTGTCGGTCTTTACGAATCCGCGGTTGTAAGGGTTGATCCGACGGGGACGGTGAATGTCTTCACCGGAACCCACAGCCATGGCCAGGGGCATGTCACCACTTTTGCCCAGATTGTAGCCGAGAAGCTCGGTGTGCCGATCGGTAATGTGGAAATTATCCATGGTGATACGGATCGGATACCATTTGGTATGGGATCCTACGGCTCACGTTCGCTTGCGGTTGGTGGCGCGGCCATCAGCAAAGCGCTTGATAAGGTGATTGAAAAAGGCAAGATCATTGCGGCCCATCTGATGGAGGCTTCGGAAGCTGACATGGAATTCAAGGATGGAAAGTTCACCGTTGCCGGCACCGATAATGAGAAAAGCTTCGGCGAAATTGCCCTTGCCGCCTATGTGCCGCACAACTACCCCATGGACCGGCTGGAACCGGGGCTTGAGGAAACGGCGTTCTATGATCCGCTCAACTTCACCTATCCTGCAGGCACGCATGTAGCCGAGGTTGAGATTGATCCGGCCACAGGTGTTGTGGACGTGGTGGATTGGGCCTGCTGTGATGATTTCGGCAACCTTGTCAACCCGATGATCGTCGAAGGTCAGGTTCATGGCGGCATTGCCCAGGGTATCGGACAGGCTCTGCTTGAAGATGCCCATTACGATGAACATGGCCAGTTGCTCACGGCATCCTACATGGATTACTGCATGCCGCGCGCGGATAACCTGCCTTCCTTCAAGGTGGATTATACCGTCACGCCCTGCACCCATAACGACCTTGGTGTGAAGGGATGCGGGGAGGCAGGTGCGATTGCATCGCCTCCGGCGTTGATCAATGCGGTCATCAATGCGCTCTCACCTCTTGGCGTCACGGACATGTCCATGCCGGCAACCCCTGAAAAGGTGTGGCGGGCGATCAGCGACGCTCAGGCCAGCGCCGCCGAATAAAGGAGAAGATCATGTATGCAACCAACTATAAAAAAGCATCCAGCGTAGCCGATGCGGCCAAAGCCATCGCCGGGGCGGATGAAGGCAAATTACTGGCCGGTGGGATGACGCTTCTGCCAACACTCAAGCAGCGACTGGCTTCCAGCGATTGTCTGGTTGATCTGGCTGATTGCGGGATAAATGGTATTTCCGATGAAGGTTCCGCCCTTCGTATCGGTGCCATGACCCGTCATGTTGAGGTGGAAACATCGGATCTTGTGGCCAAAGCCATCCCGGCACTGGCACAACTCGCAGGCGGGATTGGCGACAGGCAGGTCAGAAACAGGGGCACTATTGGCGGTTCTGTTGCCAATAATGACCCGGCCGCCTGCTATCCGTCGGCGGTGCTTGCCCTCGGCGGAACGGTCCATACCTCAAAGCGTGATGTTGCGGCGGAAGATTTCTTTGTCGATATGTTTGAGACAGCCCTGGACGATGATGAAATCATTGAAGCGGTATCCCTGCCAAAGCCGGAAGCGGCCGCCTACGTGAAATTCCCCAATCCGGCATCCCGTTATGCCATGGTTGGTGTTTTTGTGGCCAGGTTCGCCGATGGTGTCCGGGTTGCCGTGACAGGTGCCGGGCAGAACGGCGTCTTCCGTCATAAGGGACTGGAAGACGCACTTTCTTCCAATTTCAGCCCCGATGCGGTGGACGGGGTCAGTATCTCAGGTGATGAGCTGATGACCGATATTCACGCTTCAGCGGATTACCGGGCGCATCTGATTGCTGAGATGACACGTCGGGCTGTTTCAGCCTGCTGAATGTAAGGCATTGCCGAAATGTAAGAGGAAAGCCAGTCTCAGGCTGGCTTTCTTTGTTTGAATTGATGGAGTCCAGCCATGGAAATGAATGAAAGCCACGATCTGCCTGTCCCGATTGACGATGTATGGGCGGCACTGAATGATGTGGATGTGCTCAAAAACGCTATTCCGGGATGCCAGGAATTAACCCAGGAGAGCGAGACGGAACTGGCCGCGGTGGTCAAACTGAAAATCGGTCCTGTTTCCGCAACATTCAAGGGCAATGTCGAGTTGAGTGAAATGAACCCGCCTCACAGCTATGTTATTTCCGGCAGTGGAAATGGCGGGGTGGCCGGAGGCGCGACCGGGTCTGCTTCGGTTCAGCTCATGTCTATTGATGACGGGAATGGCACACGACTTTCCTATGAAGTCAGCGCCAGCGTCAATGGCAAGATAGCCCAGCTTGGCTCACGCCTCATCGACAGTACGGCGAAAAAGCTGGCGACCAAATTTTTTGACAACTTCATCGCCGAACTCACACCTGAGTCCTGACCGTGATGCGTTGAACCCGCATCATTGACGTTATCTCCTGCCCTGCCGAAGGGGTGGAGTCTTTCGTCACGTCAGCCTTCTGGTGCCGCCGAAGTATCGTGGTGCCGATGCCGGGAACAAAGATCAGTTGACACGCGAGAGCCTATGCCAGAATGATGGGATGAAGGCTTTCCTTTTTGGGGATTGGAGCATGCATGTCGGTTGTCTCGCTCAGATCTAATCTTTTCGGAGCTCTGGCCGCAACGGGGGCGATGGCATTTTTTTCCGTCACCGATGTGACGATCAAATTCCTGAGTGGTGATTACCCGCTGCATGAAATTGTTCTTTTCAGATCTTTTATCGGCTTTCTGACCATACTGATCTTTTTCCTGCCTTTTGTCGGCGGCTTCAGTGTTTTCCGTACCAAACGTCTGGGGATGCATCTTTTCCGGGGGATGTGTGTGGTACTGGCCAATCTTTTCTTTTTTCTAGGCCTTGCTGTGTTGCCCCTTGCCGAAGCCGTAGCGATTTTTTTCATCAGCCCGCTGCTGATCACGGTTCTGTCGATTATTTTCCTTGGTGAACGGGTTGGGCCGAGACGCTGGCTTGCAATTTTTGCCGGACTGATCGGCGTGATGATGATCGTGCGCCCCGGCACGGAAAGCTTTCAGATTGCCTCTGTACTCCCCATGCTGGCAGCATTCTGCTACGCGATGCTCAGTATCCTCACCCGTCATATCGGAGGCACGGAATCCGCGGTGACGATGACGCTTTATATTCAGATCAGTTTTGTCCTCGTGTCGGTGCTTATGGGTCTGTTTCTTGGCGGAGGGCAGATGGACAGTGATCTGCACCCGTCGCTATCGTTTCTCTTACGTGAATGGCATCTGCCGCAAGCCTGGGAATACTGGCTTTTTCTGGCAATAGGTGTCAGCAACGCCATTGCCGGATTTTTAATATCCTTTGCCTACCGCCATGGTGAGGCAACCTTTGTCGCGCCTTTCGAATATGTCGCGATGCCGATTTCCATCCTCTGGGGGGTGGTGGTTTTCGGTGAGCATCCGGACATGATAGGTTTTGCCGGTATAGCCCTCATTATGGCTTCAGGGCTTTTTATGGTTTACCGCGATATCCAGACAAGTCAGCAGAAAATAGCCAAAAGGCCAAGGTTTCGTCGCTAGGGTCTCGAAAGTTCGGCTTCGAGCAACGCATAGAGCGGATTGTCCTTGTCGAGTTTGGCCTGAAGTTTTCCCCAGAACATCCGTAAATCCTCACGATTGCCGAGGCCGCGGGCATGAAGCCCGCTGAAGAAGAGAACACCGGGATCGTCAGGGGTGATTTCACGGGCACGCGCCAGCATCGGGACAAGAATGGCTGGCATGACTTCCGGCAATTCTTCGGGGGGCAGAAGCAATTCGGCAAACCGGATAAGAAGAGCTGCATCTTCCGCGGTCCCCGTCATGTTGTTGAGAAAAATCAGAAGCGCCCTGTCACGCCGGTCCTGATCACCAAAAACGATCAGCGAGCGGATCAGCATGATCCAGCCTTCTGTATCTGTTGTCGTTCCGTCTTCTGTGAGGCGATTTTCAAGCCCGGTGATCATCTCCGCGATCTGCCCGGGCCCGGGCGGGGGAGCAGGCAGATAATTCTCAGCATTAACGCCAATTCGGCCGGCGGCATCACGGATCACCGAGACAACGGCAGGGTATAATTCTGTTCCTTCGAGATCAGCCGCAAGCCCCGACCAGAGTGCAAGAGCAGCGGTATCGTCTCCAGACTGGCTGAGATAAAGGCCCTTCAGATATCGCCCGCGCCAATCTTCCGGGGCCTCCATCAGGGCTTCATCGATCCAGATCATGGCCTTGGTTGTTACAATACCGCCAGCCTCGCGGGTGAGTGCCTCACCAATCATGCTTTTGACCAGCGGATTGCCCGTGCGCTCCAGAATGGATCTGAGTGTCTGAATTTCTGTATCGGAATCTCCCGCGGCGGCGGCGGCATCAGCGAGAAGGAAAAGTGTTTCGATATTATCCGGATCAGCTTCTGCCATCTCTTTGGCCCGGGCAAGCGCGTGCTGTTTTTCCATGGCAGCGCTGTCGATTTTCTTCTGTGTTGCCGCAAGTTCATCCAGCCGGGAGCTCAGCGGTAAATCCCCCATCCCAAGTCGTCCGTTTGTCATGTAGAGCCCGACGCTCAACACCATGGCCAGGAGCAACACACCACCACCAAGACGATGCCGCAACCGTTGCTCGCCCCTGAACAGATCACGCCCGAGCAGGCCCGCGCTGACCAGCAATAGCAGGGCCATTGTAATCAGGCTTGTAAGGAGTGCTGTATCCGCCATCATGACATCTCGTTTTCATCACCGGTAACCGGGCCCGGCCGCCCCCTGCGGGCGAGGGCAAGGCCGAGAATACCAACCGCCAGCAAGGCAAAGGGTGCAACCCAGAGAGCTATGGTCGTGCTGTTAAGAGGCGGGCTCAGGAGAACATAATCACCATATCTGTCCTGAAGGAAAAGTTTGATTTCGCCATCGGTGCGGCCTTCCTCGATTTCCCGGCGGATAAGCCGGCGCAGATCCTGCGCAAAAGGTGAGTCGCTGTCATCGATGGACTGGTTCTGGCAGACAAGACATCTGAGCTCGGCGGAAAGACCGCGCGCGCGTTCTTCAAGCTCCGGGTTATCAAGTCGTTCCTCGGGGGTAAGTGCTCCGGCAACAGGGGCAAGCGCAACAGATATCAGCAGCAAAGCGGCAATAAAGGCAGGGCAGAATTTTATCATCCTTCGGTTGCCTTTCTGATGGCCTTGCCCAGAGAGCCGGTGAGATCGTCAGCGAATACAGGTCCTTGTTGATGATGCAAGACGATACCGTTGCTGTCGATGATAAAGGTTTCGGGCAGGCCATGGACGCCAAGTCTGATACTGGTGCTGCCGTCTTCGTCAATGCCGATCATCGTATAGGGATTGCCGAACTGGTCAAGAAATGCCGCCGCATCAGCGGCATCATCACGGTAGTTGATGCCCACGACCGGAATATCTTCGGCCATGACGTCGATGGAGGCGGCTTCAAGTTTGCACGGGCCACACCAGGAGGCAAAAACATTCACCGCATAGGCTTTTCCCTGCCATTCCTCAAGGTCAATGGTTCCGCTTGTGCCCATCGCCGGAAGTGAGACGGCAGGCATCTTTTTGCCGGTCATGGAAAACCCGATGGACTGCACACTACGGGTCCCGTCAAGAGAGGCATTGAGCATCACATAGGCCAGCCCGGCTATTGCGGCAAAGAGCACAAGGGGCACAATAAGGATCAGTCTTTTCATTGTTTCGCCTCGTCCTCAAGGGGAGGTGGCCTGTTGATGGCAAAGATCCCGCCCAGCGCCATCAGCGCCGCCCCGAACCAGATCCAGGAGACAAGAGGTTTGTTGTAAAGTCGCAACGTATATCCGCGCTCGGCATCGCCATCCCCCAGCACGGCATAGGCATCGCCGTCAATACGGGGACGGATCGCCGCTTCGGTGGTGGTGGTGCCGGCAACGGGGTAGAAGCGGATTTCGCTTACCATTGTGTCGATGATTTCCCCCTGATCGCTGAGCAGGCTAAGCTCCGCGGCGGTCGATGTATAATTCGGCCCGGTCACGGGCTTTACATCCTCAAGGCGGTAGATCTTCGATCCTGCCCTGAGCACATCACCCGGAAACACACGTTCGATGGTCTCGCTCTGGAAAAAGCTTGACCCGGCGGCCCCGAGAATGAAGACGGCAACACCCAGATGAGCGATATTCACCCCCCAGCGGGATATCGGCATCCCGCCAAGCCGCCGAAGGATATCAGTTTGTCCTGCCCTCAGACCTCCGGCGGTGACAGCAATATCCGTCACCACACCCCCGATCAGCCAGATCGCAAGCCCGATGGTAGCAATCGCGGTGACGTTATGAGGCTCAAGGAGAAGTATTGAAAGCCCGATCCCTGCAACAACAAGCAAAAGCGGCGGCATCAACCGCCTCAGAAGAAGGCGGCTGTCTGCCCTCTGCCAGGCCATCAACGGGCCTGTTGCCATGAATATCACCATCAGTCCCATCAGCGGGGCGAAGGTGGCATTATAAAACGGCGGGCCGACGGAAATGCGCGCGCCGTTCCAGGCCTCAAGCCCCAGGGGATAAAGGGTGCCGATGAGCACGGTCGCCGTTGCCACAACCAGAAGGAGATTATTGGCCACAAGCGCGGTCTCACGACTCAGAAGGGCTGATGTATCGCGCGAAGCCAGACGATCTCCACGCAGTGCAAACAGGAGAAGTGGTCCGCCAATGCTCGCCATCAGCATCACCAGTATAACCATTCCGCGCGCAGGATCAGTCGCGAAGGCATGAACCGATGTCAGAAGCCCGGAACGGACGATGAAGGTTCCGAGCAGGCTGAGCGCAAATCCGAGGATAGCCAGAAGAACAGTCCATGTTTTGAACGTGTTTCTTTTTTCAACCACGATCACGGAATGAATCAGCGCCGTCGCGATCAGCCAGGGCAGAAGGGAAGCATTTTCCACCGGATCCCAGAACCACCATCCGCCCCATCCAAGCTCGTAATACGCCCACCAGGAGCCAAGCGCGATACCAAGCGTGAGGGCTGACCAGGCAATGAGAATAAATGGCCGTGCCTGACGTGCCCAGTCTTTGTCGGCCTTACCTTCAATAAGGGCCGCAATCGCAAAACTGAAGGCAACGGAAAGCCCGACATAGCCGAGATAAAGCATGGGCGGGTGAAAAGCGAGGCCCGGGTCCTGCAGAAGAGGGTTAAGGCCGTTGCCGTCAAGTGGTGCAGGTTCAAGACGGAGAAACGGGTTTGACGTCATCAGCATGAAGAGGAGAAAGGTGAAGGCTATCATGCCCTGTATGGAAACGACACGCGCCTGACGTTTGATCTCAATCCTGCGGGAGATGGCGACCATAGACGAAAAGATGGCAAGGATAAGCACCCAGAGAAGAAGCGATCCTTCATGGTTTCCCCAGACACCGGCAATTTTATACAGAACAGGTTTCAGGGAATGCGAATGGCTGGCCACCAGTTTGACCGAAAAATCAGACCGCAGGAATGCCGCGGTCAGTAAACCAAAGGACATCAGGATCTGGCCCAGCAGCACCAGCGCGGCCATGCGTCCCGTTTTCATCAGCCGGGTATCATCAAGAGTGGCGCCGAGCATGGGGATACTGGCCATAAGAAAGGCTGTGCCGGCGCTCAACGCCAGGGTAAAATGCCCGATTTCAGCCAGGCCATTCAATTGCCGGCTCCTTCGCCTTGCCAGACGCCTTGTTCTTTGAGCGTTTCGGCAACTTCCTTGGGCATATAGGTTTCATCATGCTTGGCGAGCACGGTGTCAGCCATAAAGTTCTGCCCGTTGAAAACTCCCTCAGCAATGATGCCCTGTCCTTCCCGGAAGAGATCAGGCAGGAGACCACGATACATGATGGTCACGTCGTTCTTGCCGTCGCTCACGTCAAATCTTGCGTCAATCCCGTCAATATCAACGGATCCTTCAACCACGAGCCCGCCAACCCTGATCCGGCGATCATCAAGGGGTTTGCTTTTAAGATCAGTCGGGCCGTAGAAATAGACAACGGTATCCTCCAGCGCGACGAGCACGAGAGCAGCCGCCAGTGCCAGAACAGCCCCCACGGCAGTTATTCCTAATCCACGCCTCATTTTAGGGGAAAGATCAGCCATTTTCTGCCCTGTTTTCTGTTGATATGCGGGAGGAGGTCATCTCGTCCAGTCTGGCGGAAGACCGGCGGTAACGCTGAACACTGGCAAGGGTGATGCCGCCCAGAATGAGTGTGCCAATGATCCAGGCAGGCCAGATATAGGCGGCGTAACCTCCCATGAAGATGAAATCACGCATCAGATCCGGTCCCCTGACGATGGGTTATGGCTTCCATCCGTCTTTCGTTCAGCAAGGTACGCATCCGCAGGATGGTTATGGCAACAAACCAGCTCAGCATAGCCAGTGCCATGAGGAAAAGCGGGGTGAGCATGCTCGGGTCAACAGACGGACCGCCCATTCGAATAATGCTCGCGCCCTGATGAAGCGTGTTCCACCAGTCAACGGAGAACTTGATAACCGGCAGGTTGATCACCCCGACAAGCAGGAGGATTGCCCCGGCCTTGCTGCCACGCTCTTTGCGGTTAAAGCCATCCGCAAGGGCGATATAGCCTATGTAGAGAAAGAAAAGGATCAGCATGGAGGTCAGCCGTGCATCCCAGACCCACCAGGTCCCCCACATGGGGCGTCCCCAGAACGATCCCGTGATCAGCGTGATCAGGGCAAAGCCTGCTCCGGGCAGGGCCATGGCTCTTGAGCCGATATCTGCCAGGGGATGCTTCCACACAAGAAAGAAAAATGCCGCCACCGCCATCATCAGATATCCCGTGAGCGCCATCCATGCGGCTGGAACATGGATATACATGATCCGGACAGTTTCGCCCTGCTGATAATCTGCCGGGGAGGAGAGGAAAGCGGTATAAAGCCCGGCGCAGACGGATAGGGCAAAAACACCCCAGGCCACGGGCTGGATGATGCCAGCCAGTTTCAGAAACCGGGTCGGGTTTGCAAGATAATCAAACATAAACCTGTTTTATCAGCATCACCGTTTTTTCGATATGCGTATTTTTATCGCGGGGGGGCTTTGCCTTAGTCCTGGGAGATATTCCCCTGAGGAGAAAGGTCAGACCCGTGATGCCGCCTCAACCATGGCTTTCAGCTTGGCTTCAGCAATTTCAGCTGGCAACAGACCAAGCCCGCAGTCAGGCGCAGCCACCAGCCTGTCCCGGTCGATATGCTCGAGCGCAGCTTTGAGCCGGTTTTCAATTTCATCCACGGTTTCAATCCGGCTTCGTGCCACCGCAACGGTGCCGAAAATGATGGTTTTTTGTGTGAAAAGATCAAGCAGGCTGAGATCATTGCAGCAATGCGCGTCTTCGATGGAAAGCTGGTCAAATCCGGCATCATCAACGGCGCGGGCAAGCCTTGCGTAACTTTCGGGATCGGCTTTCTTGTATTCCTCATCGTCGAGGTGATCAGGATAGCCGCAACACATATGAACAATGCGCGTAACCCCTTCTGGTACGCCATGAAAACACCGTTCCAGCCCTTCAAGGCCGAAATCGAGTGCATCGTCCACCTGGCGGGCAAAAAGAGGCTCATCAACCTGGATATAGGTGCAACCCGCCTCCACAAGGGCCAGTATTTCCCGATTAACGGTTTCAGCGAGATCCCGGTTTAATGCGGGCCGGTCGTCATAGAAACAATCTGCGTTGGTATCCATGATGGTGAGCGGCCCCGGAAGGGTGAATTTCAGCGGCACCGGGCTGACGGCCTGCGCTGCTTTGAAATCATGCGGGGAATAGAGGGTGCCATCATGCCTGACCTTGCCCCGGATGGCGGGAAGATCTGTCTCATAGGCTCCATCGCGCAGAACACGATGTTCAAGATTCCTGAAATCAAAACCTTCTATATGACGGCAGTGATAATGAATGTAATTCTCCCGCCGGACTTCACCATCGGTGGGAATGGTCACACCGGCATTAACCTGGATGGCGATCACATCCTTTGCGGCACGGACAAAAAGGGCTTCATCCGCATCGGTCAGGTTTTCCATGGCTTCGGTATAGTCGAGGGTTGTTTTGGGCGCGTTCATGCCGCCTTCGGTGCGGGCGGCGTCAAACCAGTCCCGTACAGGAAGGTAGTCAGGTTTGGGAAAAGACCCGATGGTTGTGGTTTCTATCGGTTTTCTGGCCATGATAACCCTCCCCGCGCCAGTTTATTATTTTTCAGAATATAACATAAACAGCAATTCGCGCGTGAATAGTTTTGCATCAATCCGGAAGATCAAAGCAGAGTTGCTGGCTACAGGATGGAGAGAATTTTTTCAGGTGGACGTCCGATTACTGCTTTTTCACCTTTGCATATAATCGGGCGTTCTATGACTTTCGGATGCCGGACCATGAGGGAGATAAGCTGGTCTTCCGAAATTTCGCCTGAAGGCGCGATGTGGGATGTGTATTCATCTTCGCCTTTACGCAGAATATCTTCAGCCTTAAGCCCGAGTTTTTTCAGTAACGAACGCAGCTCCGTTTCTGTGGGCGGGGCCTGCAGATAGAGCACAATTTCAGGTTCGATACCCTTGCCGGAGAGAATCGCAAGCGCCTGGCGTGATTTGCTGCACCGGGGATTATGGTAGATCGTTACCTGATCCATTGTCTTTTTTGTCTCATCAGTAATGAGTCACGTCAGAGGATAACGGACGAGTTAACCTGCCTGAAGTGCGGGATAAACCATTCGGTCAGTTGGGTGAAAATTCGCCTTCAAGCCGGTATGTCTGGCTTCTTGGCCCGCCGACACGTGACAACAGGTTGATCTTTTCCAGAGACTTAATGGACTTGTAGAACTGTGACTTTGAGATCACGTCATCACCATGGGAAGACCCTTCAAAAAGATCTTCGTAAGATGCCTTGAACACCTCTTCACCTTCACCCGAAAGCTTCCAGAGCATCAACAGCACCTCCCGGTCAGAATTTGTCAGGTTTGAAAGCCCGACATCTTCGGCGGCGTGGTTGGCCATTTTAAGAAGGCCAAGAAACAAACGTAGGCTACTCATATTTTTTCCCTAAAATAAATGCATTCATCAGTGGTCGAAATATAAATATAAATAACACAAATATTACAACAGATCCAATCATATCCCCGATAATCATCATAAACTGGAAATAGTTTGTATCAAAAGCGTAAAGAATTTGATGGCTGAGGCCGTTAATGAACGATGCCATGAGCGATACCGAAAAAAACAGCCAGAGCACGTTTATGTTCATCAGCTCACCATCAACCGGCGCACTCGAAAGGGGGCGTTTAAGCGAGGCGTTAATCATCAGGATGGGAATGATGGTGGATGCGGCGCCAATGAAAGCCCCGGCGACTGTTGTTAGGGATAGGCCTAATCCCAGAAGACCAAAAAGGAGTTGGGCCAGAAAAATGTATATAAAAGCGGCTGGTCCTAGGATCAGTGCGTAAAGAACTTTCATTCCATGGGGAATGAAAACATAGCTTACACTGGAAACGTATGGATCGGACCGAAGCGCCAGTTCAGTCGGATAGACAACGTAGATCTGTAAAAAATATGCGGCAAAAATAAAAAGGAGATATGTAAAAAATGTTTGTTTTTTCATGATTAAATCCAATCCCCTTAATTATCTGTTTATAATAACTTTGTTGAAACCTGTTTGCAAACGCAAGGCAGGCCGGAGGATCGAAATTGCCAGTGCCCGGAGATGTTATGAGCAGTTTAATTTTACCGCCCCTGGTCTTGCTCAAATCCAGTCCAAGAATATCAGGAGCATTATCATGGGCGCTTGCCCTGGCAATTCTGTATTTAAGCCTGACGCCTCTTTCTGATCTCCCGGAGGTGGCGGGAGGGGATAAAACCCATCATCTCATCGCGTATGCCGCGCTGGCTTTTCCGAATGCACTGGCCCGGCCGCAGAAGATCGTTTTCTTTGCGGTGATCTATGCCTGTTTTGGCGGAGGTATAGAACTGATACAGCCTTTTGCGAACAGATACGCATCCTGGCTTGATTTTGCGGCCAATCTGGGCGGGATTTTCATCGGCTCGTATGGCGGAATTCTTGCCGGCAGATATCTCAACCGAAAAGTTTCTGACGATAAGCATCCCGGCGTATCATAGCATCACTGAATTTCATCAACTGGCAGGGGATCTCAGGAGAAGATAAAACCCCATATCAGACGAACACCCAGAATAAACAGGGCGGTATGGGCGAGGTGATAAAACACACGGTCATTGATACGTTGATTGAGCCATTTGCCAAGAACCACCCCCACCGGGATAACGGGTATCAGCAGGGCGGAAAGAAGGATGGTGGCCGGAGTAAACAGCCCCAGATCCATGAAAAACGGAAGTTTGGCCACGTTGATTGTCAGGAAATACCATGCGCTTGTACCCACGACCAGATAGCGATGCAGTCTCATGGGGAGGAGAAATACCTGCATCGGAATACCGCCGGTCAGGGAAATGAAGGAGGAGAAGCCGGAAAGGCTGCACCATATTCCGGCGCGGGGAACAAGACGGCTTCGCATCACGCGCTTTTCCTTCAGCGGCTGGGCTGTTGAGGCAGGATATTTCCATCTTGCCCAGTATCTCCCGCCTGTGATCAGCGCCACCAGCCCGATCAACATCTTGAGCATTGCATCATCAATAAAGCTGATAAGGAAATAGCCGAGTATCTGGCCGATAATGGCAAACAGCACCATCCAGAAAAGAAGCCGCCAGTAGCAATAGCCACGCCAGATCCAGATCGTCCATATGTCTGTCAGAAGATAAAGGGGGAGCAGGATGGCAAGCGTCTCCCTTGGCGGTAACACCAACAGCATCAGTGGTGCACAGAGCGAGGCTATTGCCCCGCCAAAACCGGATTTGGCAATGGCCATCAGCAAAACCGAGCCAACAGACACCCCCCAGAACATTAACGCGGAAGCTTCTACAAAAGGAGGTGGCGTGAGATATGTGAGGAGGTGATTGCCAGTCATGGCCGAATATGCTCAAGCGAAGATAATTAAAACAAGAAAGCCCTGATGGATAACGGTCAGATACAAATTATGTTTCATCCTTCAGGATATGAAGGATAAAGTATAGCAGAATAATGCGCGGATGCCTCAAAACTTGCATAAACCGGGGGGATGGCTCTATGCCCCGCTTGACCAAATGCCTGAATACAGGCGTAATGAACGACTGATTTAACCCTTGCGGTGAATATTCTTAATGACCGGAACAAAAACACATCTGACAAGCACTCATTGGGGAAGTTATCATGCGGTGACAGAGGCCGGTCACCTTAAAGACATGATCCCTTTTGACCGGGACGGAGACCCTTCTCCCATCGGAAAGGGTATTATTGACGTCATTGACGACCCGTTACGCATCACAAGACCAATGGTCCGGCGCGGCTGGCTTGAAGGCAGGGGCGGCAAAAGAACCGGCCGCCGTGGCGAGGATTCATTTGTTTCGCTCGGCTGGGATGAGGCGATTGCCCTTGCCGGTGATGAGTTGCAACGAATTATCAGCCAGCACGGAAATTCAGCCATATATGCCGGCTCCTACGGTTGGGCCAGCGCAGGAAGATTCCATCATGCGCAAAGCCAGATCCATCGCTTCCTCAATACCATCGGAGGATATACCCGCTCGGTAAACACCTATAGTTTTGCCGCAGCTGAGATCATATTTCCTCACGTACTCGGGGATTTCCGCTCCTTTGTCTATAAGCAGACAAGCTGGGCTTCTATTATCGAGCATTGCGATCTCTTTGTCGCTTTTGGTGGCATACCCCTCAAAAATGCCCAGATCGGTCAGGGCGGTATCGGAGAGCACCGGCAGAAACAGTGGATGCTCAAAGCCCGTGAGAGCGGGGTTGAATTCATCAATGTCTCTCCGATGAAAAGCGATATCCTTGCCGATGTCTCAGCAGACTGGCTGGCGGTGCGACCTAACAGCGACACTGCCCTGATGCTCGCACTTTGCCATGTTCTCATTGAGGAAAATCTCCATGACCGGAGCTTTCTTGATCAGTACACCGCCGGGTTTGATAAGGTCGAGGCCTATATCATGGGAAGAGCCGACGGGGTGAAGAAAACCCCCGAATGGGCCGCTGGGATCTGCGATATTTCCGCCGATGCCATCCGCCATCTTGCCCGTCGGATGGCCGTGGGCCGGACCATGATTTCCATGAGCTGGTCTCTCTCACGGCAGGCACATGGCGAGCAGCCTCTCTGGGCTGGGGTGACGCTGGCCGCCCTGCTGGGTCAGATTGGTCTTCCCGGCGGCGGCTTCGGCTTTGGTTATGCTGCCGTGCAGACGGTTGGCAATGGTGTCAGTGACTACAGCATGACAGCCCTTCCTCAGGGCAGGAACAAGGTGGACGGCTTTATTCCGGTTGCCCGCATCACGGATATGCTGCTCAGCCCGGGCGGCAGCTTTCAATTCAACGGGCAGGACCTGACCTATCCTGATATCCGGCTGATCTACTGGGCTGGCGGCAATCCTTTCCATCATCATCAGGACCTGAACAGGCTCAAAGAAGCCTGGCAAAAGCCGGATACGATTATTGTGCATGAATGGTGCTGGAATGCCCTTGCCAAACATGCGGATATTATCCTGCCCTGCACCACCAGCCTTGAGCGGCAGGATATCGCCATGTCTCCGCGGGATAATTACGTGATATCCATGGAGAAAGCCATCGATCCTGTCGGCGAAAGTGCCGATGATTATGAAATTCTTGCCCGGCTGAGCCGTCACCTCGGGGTTGAGGGGGATTTTACCGAAGGCCGTACGAGTGAGGAATGGCAACAATATCTCTATGAGACAAGCCGGGAGAAAATGCAGGATGAGGGGTATGATCTTCCCGGCTATAAAGAGCTGCGCCAAAAAGGCTGGTTCCAGATCGAAACCCGCGTGAACCAGACCATCCTTTTTGAAGACTTTCGGAAAGATCCGGAACAATTTCCCCTTAAAACACCAAGCGGCAGGATTGAACTTTATTCACCCACAATAGCCAGTTTCGGTTACGCGGATTGCCCGCCCCATGCCAGCTGGCTGGAGCCTCCGGAATGGATCGGGGGTAAAACCCGGGCCCATCCTTTGCATCTGATCTGCAACCAGCCCAAAACCAAACTCCACTCACAACTGGATCATGGCAGTATCAGCCGTAAGGGAAAAATCAACGGGCATGAAATGATGGTCATTCATCCGCTTGATGCGTCTGCCCGCGGCATCGAGGACGGAGATATCGTGCGGGTCTATAATGACAGGGGAGCTTGTCTTTGTGGCGCATCTGTTTCTGAGGTTATGAAGCCCGGGGTGATCCTCATTCCCACAGGGGCCTGGTTTGACCCCGGAAATGGTGGCGGCAATATAGCAGAAATCAGCTGCAAGCATGGCAACCCCAATGTGCTTACCCCTGACAGGGGAACATCCCGGCTGGGGCAGGGGCCGGCCGCCCATTCCTGCCTTGTTGAGGTTGAGCGCTGGGCGGGAGGCAAGGTCGTTATTTCCGCATTCGAGCCGCCCGTGATCATCTCCCCGCCGAAATAATGTAAAGGATGATCTGCTTACATCATGGGGATGATGCATGCGTGTTGAAGTCTTGAATTCTTATTACGGGATATTTCTTAGAGGAGTGTAATTATGTCACGATATGTGATTGATCTGCCGGAGCAACCTTTTCTGCCTGTCGAGGGAAGCGATGCTGTCTTTCCCATAAGGCGGATATACTGCATCGGCCGTAATTACGCGGCGCATACCATAGAAATGGGAGGGGATCCGGACAGGGAAGATCCTTTTTTCTTTCAGAAAAATGCCCAGAACGCCGATATTTCAGGTGAGTTTCCCTACCCGCCCGAGTCAAGCGATGTGCACCATGAGGTTGAAATGGTGGTGGCACTCAAGAGCGGTGCTGCCAATATCAGGGTCGATGATGCGCTGGAACATGTCTATGGTTATGGTCTGGGGATTGACATGACCCGGCGTGATCTGCAGAGCGTTGCCAAAGAACAGCGCCGGCCATGGGAGCCTGGCAAGGCGTTTGAACGATCAGCTCCGATGAGCGGGATCATCCCGGCCTCCCGCATCGGGCATCCGGACAGGGGGCGGATTTCCTTAAGCATCAATGGTGATCTCCGCCAGGAAGGTGATCTGGGACAGATGATATGGAAAGTGCCGGAAATGATTTCATATCTGTCGCGGTTTTATGATATTGCCGCCGGGGATATCATCATGTCGGGCACGCCGTCAGGTGTCGGCCCGGTATCGAGGGGAGACGACATCAAAGCGGATCTTGAAGGGGTCACAAGCCTCACCGTGAAGGTCATATGATTTTTAGCGGGGCTGTCTTATTTCCCTTCAGGGCATCGGTTGCCCTGGCAGGCGCGTTCAGATCTGGTGTTGATCAGCCCAGCGTCCCGTCCATAACGTAGCGCAGGATTCGGGCTATCTCATCAGGTGTTTCAACCACCGCAAGCGCGGCCGCATCAACTTCCTTGAGGGCATGCTGGTGATCTGCCCCGTGCATGATTATAAGTGATTTGCCAAGGGCAGAGGCGTATCCGGCATCGAAGGCGGCGTTCCATTGCTTGTATTTATCGCCAAATCGCACGATCACGATATCCGCATCAGCTATGCCTTTGCGGGTGCGAATGGCATTGAGTTTCGCGCCTTTATGGTCATGCCAGAATTTATCTGCCTCCTGGCCCAGTATCTCAACGCCGCAGTCATCACTTGCGGCATGGTCGGTCACCGGCGATGAAAAAGAGATATCCATTCCCTTGCAACGTGAAATAATCTGCTCACGCCAATCGGTATGAATTTCACCGGAAAGATATATTTTAAGTGCCATTTTCTGTCTCATTTCAATCTGGGAACAACATGTCGCTGACTTTTACTTCTTCAGGATGCCGTGATTATCACCGCCACCGCAACAGATTAATTTCACCTGGGTTAGATCAATGCTGAACACGCACGGGCATTGGCGGTGATGGTATCAAAGTCACCGGCCGCCAGCATCTCTTTTGGTGCTACCCAGGACCCCCCGACACAAATGACGTTGGGCAAGGTCAGCCAGTCAGCAGCGGTTTTTGCAGTGATGCCGCCGGTGGGGCAGAATACCGCATCCGGCAAAGGAGAGGCCAGCGCCTTCAGGTATCCGGGGCCACCCGCCGCAGTTGCAGGAAAGAATTTCATGGCGGAGAAGCCTTCGGCCATCAGCTCCATCATTTCAGACGCGGTGGCGGCACCGGGCAACAATACCATGCCTTCGTTCTTAGCGGACTTCAGCAAATCAGGATACGCCCCGGGGGAGACGGCAAAATCAGCCCCGGCATCCTTGACCATGCGCATCTGACCGGGGTTCAGCACCGTGCCCGCACCAATGCGCATCTCAGGACGTTCTCGTGCAATGAGCGCGATGGCTTCAGGGGCCGCCCCGCTCCGCAGGGTAACCTCGATCACATTGATCCCGCCTTCAGCCAGCGCGTCGGCAAGCGGGATGGCATCATCAGCTTTTTCAATAATCACCACCGGGATGACGGGCCCCATAGCCATGATGGATTTTGCGCTCATTGATATCTCCTCAGGAGATTGATGCCGCCACCATTCTCCGCCGATGCCGCCTGATCACGCATGTCCGAAAAAAGCTCACGGCCAAATCCGCCTTCATAGGAATTGCTTTCGGCAAGGGTTCTCTGGCTCAGGTCAGCATCGATCTGCAATACACCTTTGCCCGCATCAAGGGTGATTATATCACCATCCTCTATTTTGCCTATCGGACCGCCGTTGATGGCTTCAGGCGTTACATGTATCGCCGCAGGAACCCGCCCGGATGCCCCTGACATGCGGCCATCGGTGATCAGCATGACGGCATGGCCCTGATCCTGTAGTGTGCTCAGCAAGGGTGTCAGGCTATGCAGTTCGGGCATGCCATTGGCCTGAGGCCCCTGGCATCTCAGCACCACCGCTATATCGCGGTTCAGTTTGCCTTCCGCAAAAGCGTTTTTGACATCAGCTTCGGTGGTGAAAACAGCCGCAGGTGCTGAAATGCAGTGATGCACGGGATCAACTGCAGAAACCTTGATGACCGCCCGGCCCAGATTGCCCGACAACATGGCAAGGCCGCCATTGGGATGATGCGGGTCAGCAACAGACCGCAGGATTTCCCGGTCCAGTGAGGCCTCAGGTGCCGGAACAAAGACAAGCCCGCTGTCCGACAGTTTGGGCTCAACCGCGTAATCCGCAAGGCTTTCTCCCCAAACGGTTCGGGCAGAGCCGTCTATCAGCCCGGCTGACAGTAACTCTGCCATGATATATCCCATCCCGCCAGCGGCATGGAAATGGTTCACATCCGCGTTGCCATTCGGGTATATCCGGGCAAGAAGCGGCACGACTTCAGATAATTCTGCAAAGTCATCCCAGCGCAGGTCAATCCCGGCCGCCGCCGCCATTGCCGGCAGATGCAGTGTATGATTGGTTGATCCTCCTGTTGCGTGAAGCCCGACAATCGCATTGACGAAACTGCGTTCATCCAGCATTCGGCCAACAGGTTTCGGTGTTGTTCCGCGCCGGCTGATGGCAACTGATCTGTGTCCGGTTTCAATATTGAGGGCGTGCCGCAGATCGCTGTGTGGATGCTCAAATGCCGCCCCGGGAAGATGAAGTCCCATCACTTCCATCAGCATCTGGTTCGAATTTGCTGTCCCGTAAAATGTGCAGGTGCCAGGGCCATGATAGGATTCAGCCTCGGCTTCAAGCAATTCTTTACGGCCGATCTCCCCACGTACGAAAGCTTTACGCCTGGCCGCTTTTTCCGCATTGGGCAGACCGCTTGACATCGGACCCGCCGGTACCATGATAACGGGAATATGGCCATGACTAAGGGCGCCGATCACAAGCCCGGGGACAATCTTGTCGCAGACCCCGAGACACAGCGCCGCATCGAAAACGCCATGGCTTAAACCGACGGCAGTTGCCATGGCAATCACGTCACGAGAGGCCAGCGACAGCTCCATCCCCGGCCGGCCCTGGGTGATACCATCGCACATGGCGGGAACACCAGCCGCCACCTGGGCGGTGCCGCCAGCCTGACGGATCGCTGCTTTGAGAATGGCCGGAAACTGCTCATAGGGCTGATGGGCCGACAGCATGTCATTATAGGCCGTGATGATGCCTATATGTGGCTTCTGACCTGTCAGCAGATCAGCCTGATCATCGGTCGCTCCGGCGGCGGCATGGGCCAGGTTTGAACACCCGATCATACCCCGGTTGCTGTCAGGTGCCGCTTCCATTCTTGCTATGCGCTCAAGGTAATTGGCCCTTGTTGTACGGCTTCTTTTTCTGATGGTTTCAATGGTTTTCTCAACCACAGGATTGAGTTCAGCCATCGTTAAATCCTTTCATGTGTGATGCGGGTTCCGCCATGGGCGAGCAATCTGGTAATGGGCAGGTCCGCACCATTGAGGGCATCACGCAGAACGGTTTCTTTCTCGTCGCCCACCACCATAAGAAACCGGTCCGGGATAGCCAGTATCATCGAGAGAGACATGGTGATGCGGGCATGCAGCGGTTTTCCCATGGGAGGAGTGGTGATGACCGCAGGTCTGGCCCCCGGGTCAAAAGCATGGTCATCCTTCATCATGGCCGGAAACAGGGACGCGAAATGACCGTCAACGCCCATGCCCAATACCGCTATATCAGGAATATTATCTGCCGGCCATTCCTGAAGAGAGATGAGGCGAGCCGCCCGAGCCTTGTTTTGTAACAATGACTGCCTTATCAGTTTCTGGTTGCTGTCGGTGTGGTCAGGAGGCACGAGTCTGTCATCGATCAGTGTTACGGTCACCCGCGACCAGTCAAGGTCCCGTTCTGACAAGCCCTCATAGAGCGCAACCGGGCTTGAGCCACCGGACAGCGCAAGAGTTGCCTTGCCCTTTCTTTCTGTCCTGTCACCTATGGCATGGGAAATATCATCAATCAGTGTCATGCATCTTCTTTCGGGTTGAACCACGAACGACCATCATTTGTCAGCAGGTCATCTTTTGGCCCCATCGTGCCTTCACGATACATCAGCGGGATGGTTTCTGATGCCATGCTGACAACAGGGTCGATAAATTCCCAGGCCGCCTGCACTTCATCAAGGCGCATGAACAGGGTCTGGTTTCCCCGGGCAATGTCCATCAGCAGTCGCTCATAGGCGTCCGGCAGACGTTCTTTGAAGGTCTCCCCGAAACTGAGGTTGAGTTCAGAAGGAAAGAGACGCATCCCCCCCGGTCCGGGTTCCTTGGAGGTCAGCAAAAGACGAAGCCCTTCATGAGGCTGCACCCTGATAATCAGGCGATTGGGAATTTCAACAGTATCATCGGTAATGCCGTCCCTGGCAAAAATATCATGGGGACGGTTTTTAAAGGTGATCACAATTTCGGAAGCCCGGGTTTTAAGCTTTTTCCCCGTGCGGATATAAAACGGCACCCCGGCCCAGCGCCAGTTGTCGATCAGAATCTTAAGTGCAACATAGGTTTCCGTCGTTGTTGGCGACCCCACCTCATGGGCATATTCCTGATACTGGCCCAGAACAATATTTTCAGGCCTGGCCGGGCGGAGCGCTTCAAGGACTCTCTTTTTCTCGTTGCGGACCTGATCGGCATTAAAACGGGCCGGCGGTTCCATTGCCACAAGGCAAAGCAGCTGTAGCAGGTGGTTCTGCAACATGTCCCGGATGGCGCCGTAGTTGTCATAATACCCCGTCCGGCCACCAACCCCCACCGTTTCCGCCACGGTGATCTGGATATGGTCAATATATCTGTTGTTCCACAGGGCTTCGAAAATAACATTGGCAAAGCGAAGGGCCATCAGATTCTGCACGGTTTCTTTGCCCAGATAGTGGTCGATACGATAGATCTGGTCTTCCCTGAATACCGAAAGAAGTTCATCATTGATGTTTTGTGACGATGCCCGGTCGTGGCCCAGGGGTTTTTCAACCACCAGCCGGCTCTGTGGCAGGACAAGTCCTGCTTCATCAATGCGCTGGCAGGCGGCGCTGAACAAGGACGGTGCAATCGACAGATAGAAAATGACCGGACGTTCCGGGCTCGCCTTGTCCCGCAATGTCCCGGCAAGATCTTTCATGCTCATCGGCGTGCTGATATCGATCCGGGCAAATTCAATCAGGTTCATAAACCGGCCCAGCAAGCCTGCTCCGTCATCAAGGGCTGATATCGCCGCCGCGCAATGTGGTTCCAGTTTTGCCCTGAACTCGTCGGCCCTGATCTCTTGCCTTGCGACAACAAAAAGGCGGAATTCGTCCGTCACCTGGCCTGCGGCATAGCGAAGAAAAAGGGCCGGAAGTATCTTACGCAAGGAAAGATCACCCGTCCCGCCGATAATGACATAGTCGCTTGCCGGCACCACTGCTGATTGGGGTAGAGTTTCAATCATGACAATACAGCTTCTCTGGTTGGCGGGTTGCAACCTTGTTTTTCACAATTTAACGCCGCAGCTTTTGATGCACGGGCCATCATCGTCCCAAGATCATCAGCTGAAAGTGTGCTGATGGCATGCTGATCGCTGACCTTTTGGTCAACAAGCCATGCCAGCATCGTTGCCATGAACGTATCCCCGGCTCCAACCGTATCCACCAGCGTTTCAACAGGATGGGCAGGTGCGTCAATCCGGGCAAGGTCGCTGCACGCCCGGGCACCATCGGCGCCTTTTGTCAGGACGCGCAACCCTTTCGATGATATGGAAATAAGATGATCAAAAGCCGCCAGCAATTCCATGTCAGGATAGAGCCATCCGAGATCCTCATCGCTGAGTTTGATGATGTCGGCATAGTTGAACATGCGTTCCAACCTCTTGATATAGGCTGACCTGTCTTCAATGAACATGGAGCGGACATTGGGGTCAAGAGATGTGATAACACCCTTTTGATGGCAGGTGACAAAAAACTCTTCCCAAAGCGCGGCATCAACACCGCCGGACAGCGCCAGTGAGCCGATATGAAACAGCCACAGATTGTCCTGAGAGATGGCATCAAGTTGATCCTGTGTGATAAGACGCTCGGCGGTGCTGGTGCGGTAGATCTGATAACTAGGCTGGCCCCCTTCCAGCGAGACCACCGCAAGGGAAGTCGGGGCATCCAGGACAGGTCCTTTCATGTTAACGCCGCTGTCGATCAAGCGATGGGCTATCAGCTTTCCGAGCCTGTCATTTGACAGGGGGGTTATATAATCCACGCTGCATCCCTGCCGTGCTGATGCTATGGCAAGATTGAAAGGCGACCCACCGGGATTGGCGCTGTATTGCGGTGGTCTGTCGTCATGCGCCGTTTCCACAAAATCGATCAGGTTTTCGCCACCAACAACAATTCTAAATGCAGAAGACATCATTTTTCCTGTAGTGATATGCCATGTTTATACGGTGTTTCATGCTTGGCTTATTCACGCATGGGTGCGGCGGGTAACCAGAATATCCTTGTCCGTTTTTATGCGACAGCTATTTTTCTTAA
>Ga0181579_10000336_pt1 | contig 36678 bp, 35 predicted proteins | sample 071ome_24_FD_132996 | JGI IMG/M metagenome (GOLD analysis project Ga0181579, IMG submission 132996) | Coastal salt marsh microbial communities from the Groves Creek Marsh, Skidaway Island, Georgia - 071402CT metaG (megahit assembly) | ecosystem: Environmental > Aquatic > Marine > Intertidal...
AAGGGCAAACTGCGCCAGCGCTGGTTCCCCGGGATCACCATTACCATCCTGGAGCCGCGTCGCTTCAAGATCCCCGAGGGAACGGTGGGCCGGGCGCGTCGGCGGATCGCCGGAGAACAGCTGTACGACGTGATGTCGGATCTGATCTTTCGGACCTGTGATACCGACAGGACGCTGTTCCGGGCCTTCCTCGAAGCCAGGGCGACCCATGGAGGCGGAACGGAGGTGCTGGAGGATATCGAGCGTGATCCGATCAGCTACAACCGTCTTCTCCTCGGCGCCGGCGTTCTGGGACGGGCCCTCGGCGAGTTTACCGAGCAAGGCGAGAGGGTCGGCTTCCTGCTACCGAACTCCGTCGGCGCGGCGGTGACGCTGTTCGCGTTGATCTCGACGGGCCGGGTACCGGCGATGCTTAACTTCTCCACCGGTCCGGCCAATGTGGTCTCGGCCTGTCGAACCGCCGAGCTACAAACCGTTCTGACGTCCCGGCGGTTCATCGAGATGGGTAAGCTGGAGGATCTTGTCGCCGCCATCACGCCCGTCGCGCGGGTGGTGTATCTGGAGGATCTCCGCGAACGGATCTCGGCGCGGGACAAGTTGATCGGACTTCTGGCGCGTCCTTTCGCCGGTTGGCTGCATCGCCGCCGCGGCATCCAAGCCGACGATCCCGCGGTCGTGCTCTTCACCTCTGGATCCGAGGGCCAGCCCAAGGGGGTCGTGCTGTCCCACGCGAATCTGCTGGCGAACCGCTTCCAGCTCTCGGCGAGGATCGATTTCAACGCCGCCGACATCGCCTTCAATGCCCTGCCGATCTTTCATTCCTTCGGCCTGACCGGCGGTCTGATCCTGCCTCTTTTGTCGGGGTGAGGACCTTCCTCTATCCCTCGCCGCTGCATTACCGGATCGTTCCGGCCTTGGTCTACGATACCAACGCGACGATCCTGTTCGGCACCGACACGTTCCTGGCCGGCTATGCGCGCTTGAGCCATGCCTACGACTTCTTCAACGTGCGCTACGTCTTCGCCGGCGCGGAAAAGGTCAAGGACGAGACCCGCCGGGTCTGGTCGGAAAAGTTCGGGCTGCGCATTCTCGAGGGGTACGGCGCCACCGAGACCGCGCCGGTTCTCGCCGTGAACACGCCGATGCATTTTCGCGCCGGCACGGTCGGTCGCCTGGTGCCCGGCGTAACCGCGCGCCTCGAGCCGGTGCCGGGTGTCGAGCAAGGTGGCAGGCTGTACGTCACCGGCCCGAACGTGATGCTCGGCTATCTCCGCGCCGGCGCGCCGGGGGAGCTTCAAGCACCGCCGGAGGGCGAGTACGACACCGGCGACATCGTTGATATCGACGCCAGTGGTTTCGTGACGATCCTGGGTCGTGCCAAGCGTTTCGCCAAGATCGCTGGCGAGATGGTGTCGCTCACGGCGGTTGAGGATCTGGCGGCCAGGACATGGCCGGATCACGCCCACGCCGTTGTCTCCCTGCCGGACGCGCGCAAGGGTGAACAACTGGTGCTGATCACCGATCATCCCGACGCGCCGCGCGAGGCGTTGTCGTCGACCGCGCGAGCCACCGGCGCTAGTGAACTGATGGTGCCGCGTCAGATTCTGTCGGTGAACGCGGTGCCGTTGCTCGGAACCGGTAAGATCGATTATCCGGCGGCCACGGAATTGGCGGCGGAACGCGCGATGGCGCGGATCTGAGGAGGCATTGGAAATGAAAAGCCCGAGCGGAAACCGAAAACTCGCCATTCTCGCCGGTATCGGCATTCTGTTGGCGGTGGCGGCGGCCTTCGCGCCCCCCGTCGCCCAGAACCCCGCCTATCACCTGTTCGCCGATGTCAGGATCATCTGCGGTGTGCCGCGTTTTGGGGACGTGGCAAGCAACCTGGCCTTCGTGATCGCCGGTCTGGTCGGCCTATGGCATGTGAGTTCAACCCGGGCGGATGCCCTGTTCGAGGCGCCGATCGACGCGCTGCCCTACCGGGTGTTCTTCGCGGCGGTGGCGCTGATCGGGCTCGGCTCCGCTTACTACCATTGGGAGCCGGACACGGAGCGGCTGTTCTGGGATCGCTTGCCGATGACGGTGGCCTTCATGGCGTTTTTCGCGGCGGTGACCGCCGACCGTATCGACCGGCGGGCCGGGGTTGTTTGGGTCCTGCCGATCACGGTTGTCCTGGGCGTGGCCAGCATTGTGTACTGGATCATCTCGGAGCGCGCGGGGCACGGTGATCTTAGACCCTACGTCCTGATTCAGTTCGGTCCGATGCTTATCCTGCCGCTGATCTGTTGGCTGTTTCGCGAGGGACGTCTAGTCGACGGTCGATATCTCGCCGCGACCATTGCCGTCTATGGCCTCGCGATCCTGGCCGCGCGGTTCGACTACGAGATCATGACCCATACCGGTGGCCTGATCAGCGGTCACAGCGTCAAGCACCTGATCGCGGCGGGCGCGTGTATAGTCCCCCTGGCGATGCTCCGAAGGCGGCGTTAGTCTCCACGAGGGATATTCATTCGGGGGAGGCGCATCATGGCGTCGGGTTTCAGAACCGCAATCGTAACCGGCGGCGCGCGTGGGATCGGGCGGGCGATTGTCGCTCGGCTGGCGGCGGACGGCATCCATGTGGTGATCGCCGATCGGGACGAGGCCGAGGCGACAAAGACCGCCGAGGGGATCACGGGTGCCGGTGGCGACGCGGTGACCGCGATCGGCGTGGACGTTTCGGACCGCGCCTCGGTCGAGGCCATGGTGGCGGCGGCGGTCGAGAGATTGGGCGCGATCGATATCCTGGTTTGCAACGCCGGGGTCATGGACAAGTCTCCGTTCCTCGAGATGGAGGATGACTTCTGGGGCCGGGTGCTTGGAATCAATCTCGGCGGGCCCTTCATGTGCGGTCAGGCCGTTGCCCGGCACATGGTCGACCGGGGCAAGGGCGGGCGGATCGTCAATGTCGCCTCGAATTCGGGTATCTTCGGTGGCCGGGGCCGGGCCGCCTATGGGGCCAGCAAGGCCGGACTGATCAACCTCACCCAGACCATGGCCATCGAGCTCGCCGAGCACGATATCCTGGTGAACGCCGTGGCGCCGGGCCCGACCAAAACCCACCAGACCGGTGACATTTCTCCCAGCGTTGCCATGCGCATGCCGTTGAAGCGTTTCGGTAGACCCGAGGAAATCGCCGAGGTCGCGGCGTTTCTCGCCTCGCCCGCCTGCAGCTTCACCACGGGTCATGTCTTCGGCGCCGACGGCGGCTTCACGATCTCCGGGATCATGGAGGGCTGAAGGTCCGGTTTAGGTCTAGCGTCCGTGGTTGTCTCGTGTGCGTCGACGTTTTCCGTCGCGCCCGCGGAGGCGGCGCTCTTGCCGCCGGGTTTTCCGACCATAACCGGTTCAAGCGGCCCGACTTCGTGACTGTATTGACGTCCTCGCCGCAAGCCCCCGCCGCCGCGGGGGCGATGAAGAAGGGGGGACGAAACGACAAGGCTGAGCGTTGATTGCGGCACGCCGCGGCGGATACACAATATCTTGTGGTGCGCCCACGAAATTTCATGTTAGCCTTCGCTTACCGTCAACAATCGAAAGGAGGTGATCCAATGTCGAGTGAGAAAAGGGCACATTGGTGCCGGGCTAGTGTTCTTGCGGCGACAACGGAGCAACCTTCGCTGTCCGTCTAAAGGAACACGCCGGTCGCCACGGGACGCTCAAGGCGCACCGAGGCGATTGGGGGCCCCCAACAATGGCCCAACTCACGAGAAGGCTCCGCGAGGAGCCTTCTTTCGTTTTTGGAGCAACCGCTCGGGTTACGTGCCTCGTTCCCGCATGCGCACCACCGCGCAGCGCACGATCGTCATGACGGTGAAAACACCCGCCATCGACGTCCTGTCGTCGATGAGATCCCGAACCAGGACATAGACCGCGCCGCCGGCGAGCGAGATCGTGGCGGTGAAATCCTCTTTCAGGATCGAAGGCTGTATCCCACAGAGGACGTCGCGAATGACTCCGCCCGCGACCCCGGTTACGCATCCCAGGATGATGGCGATGATCGGGTGCGTGTCGGCCGCAAGCGCCACGCTCGCGCCGACCAGCGTGAACAACGACAGGCCTATGGCGTCGAGATACAGCAACAGCCTCAACCGGTTGCCGCCGCCGCTACGCAGCTGTCGGGCGATGAAGAAGAACGCGAACCCCACCGGCGCCGCGGTTGCCAGATAGGTCATGTCGGTCATCCAAAAGACCGGGGTGCGCCCGATCAGAAGATCCCGCAAGGTGCCGCCGCCGACCGCGGTCACCACCGCCAGGGCGATCGCGCCGAACAGGTCAAAGTCGTGCCGAACCGCCTGGATCGCCGCCGAGGCCGCCATCACCGCCGTTGCGCAAATCGTCAGGCTGGCGATAAGCGGACGAAAGTCGGTCAGTTGAGCGTGGAGCGTGGAAAGGAAGTCCAACCCCGCGTCTCCTTGATCTTGTTACAAACCGCGCGCGGCGAAATCCTTCGTCAGGATCGCCGCGCTCTCGGCCAGCAAAACGTTATCGACGCCAACGCCGTCGACCGTTGCGCCCAAAAGCGAATGACAAAGGTTGGCTGCCGCCATGGGCTTGCGCCGCGCTTGGATCTGACGGTGCAGCGCCAGGCCGTCGCCCGCGATCAAATCGGCCAGCACGGCGGGGCTCAGCATGCCGGCTTCCTCCAACACCGGGAAGGCCACCAGATTGTGCAGGGTCGAGAGCAGTTTTGGCCCGGCGATCTGGGGACTGGCCGGTCGCTCCAGGCGTTCCACCACCCGCCGGGTGGCGTGGATCAGGAAATCCAGCGCCGGCGTGCCCGCGTCGAAACTCAGCACGGCGTTGTGAACATGACGCCGAACCCGCCAACGCCCGGCATCGTCTCGGGAAACCCAGACCTCCCGGCCGACGGCGTGGTCGAGGCTGGGGTCGATGACGAACAGAGCCGGCGCGAATATCAGCACGTCGGCATCTATCCAAACAACGCGATCCGCCCCCGCGTCGAGCCGGTCCCGCATCAGGAGTAATCGGGCGAGATCCGTCATCACCAGCCATCGCCCAAAGCATTTCTCGCGATACAGCGGCGGCAAGAGATCGATTATCTCGTCGCCGACGAATTCGTAAGCGTATTTATGACGCGCCGCCCAGCTTCGCGTGCTGGCGATGCAGGTCTCGATCACCCCGGGCCACGGACGCGCGTGAAAGGATTGCAGGACGAGGGTCCGGCTCACGGCGCGTCGATTTCCGCGGCTTGGGCCACCAGCCAGTCCCGAAACGCCGTGATCTTGGGATCCTTCGCCGAGGCCTTGGGACAGACGATCCAATAGGCGAAGGCGGCGGGGATCGCCTCCCCCATCGGCCGGACCAGACGCCCGCCCGCGAGGTCCAGGGTCGCCAGCGCGCTTCTGGCCAGGGCGACGCCTTGTCCGGCCACGGCGGCGTCGATGGCAAGGCTGGTATCGGAAAAGACCGGGCCGTTTTCGGCGATGTCGGCGGGCACACCGAAGGTAACCAACCATTGTCGCCACCCGGCCCGGTCGCGGGCATGCAGCAAGGTATGGCGGCGCAAGTCGCCAGGCCTCTCGAGTAAGGCGCCGGGGGTCAGCAGGCCGGGACCGCATACCGGAAAGATCTCTTCCGCGCAGAGCCGTTGGACATGCAAATGCGGCCAATCACCGATGCCGTGCCGGACCGCTAGATCGATGTCGTCGGTCGCGAAATCGGTATGCCGGCGCGACGCGCTGATCCGCAGGTCGATCTCGGGATGGGCGTTCGAGAAATCTCCGAGCCGCGGCACCAACCACTTGTTGGCGAAATTCGGCGATACCGTCACCGTCAGAACCGCGTCGCGCTTGCCCAGCGCCTCGGCGCCGGCCCGCAAGCTTTCCAGCGCCTCGCGGGCATGAATCAGATAGATCCGTCCGGCGTCGGTCAGTGCCAGACCGCGGTGCCGGCGATCGAAAAGCCGGGTGCCGAGAATCTCTTCCAATTCTCGAATTTGATGACTTATCGCCCCCTGCGTGAGGTTCAATTCCTCCGCCGCGCGGGTAAAATTCAACAATCTAGCGGCGGTTTCAAAGCTCCGCAGCCCCGTTGTGCTGGGCAGGATCGCCATGGGATATCCATTAATTATCTTCATGCCTAGAGTAGAACAATTCGCTTCCAACGCAAATCCGGGCCATGCATGTTTCGGCATTGGAAGGCGACCGGCGCGTCGATGAAGGCTTCGCGCTTGAGGAGGCACAGCCGTGACGGATCAGGTCAATCAGGTCGGCGAGCATGGAGGGGCGGGCCCGGATGTTTCGGGACCACGCATGCCCGGGATAGGCGAGGCTTTCGCCGTCTGGCTCAAGATCGGCCTGCTGAGCTTCGGCGGTCCGGCGGGGCAGATCGCGATGATGCATCGCACCGTGGTCGAAGAGCGTAGGTGGATCGACGAGGCGCGATTCCTGCACGCGCTCAACTATTGCATGTTGCTGCCCGGGCCGGAGGCGCAACAGCTCGCGACCTATATCGGCTGGCTCATGCATCGTACGTTGGGCGGGCTGATCGCCGGCCTGTTGTTCATCATTCCAGGCGCGCTGGTGATGCTCGCCCTGTCGATCATCTATGTCCTCTATGCCGATCTGCCGCTGGTTGACTCGGCCTTTCTCGGGGTCAAGGCGGCGGTGCTGATCGTCGTTGTCGAGGCAGTGATCCGGATCGGCAAGCGGGCGCTGCGCTCGACCGCGATGGTGGTCATGGCCGGCGCCGCCTTCATCGCGATCTTCGCTTTCTCGGTGCCTTTTCCGGTGATCGTCGCCGGCGCCGGTCTGATTGGCTTCCTCGGTGGCATGCTGCGCCCCGAAAGCTTTGTCGTTCTTTCCAACAAAAAGGTAGACGCGGATTCCGAGGCGAGCGTGATTGAGGCGATGGCCGGCTCGGGAGAGCTTGACCATACCCGCCCCTCCGCCATGCGGGCGGTGATGCTGGTGGTGATCTTCGCGGCTTTGTGGTTTGGGCCGATCGCTGCGCTGACCGCGAGTCTCGGACCGGATCACGTGTTCACCCAGCAATCGGAATTCTTCAGCAAGCTCGCGGTGGTCACCTTCGGCGGCGCCTACGCGGTGCTGGCCTATATGGCGCAACAGGCCGTTGACGCCTTCGGGTGGATGACGCCGGAGGAGATGCTGGACGGTCTCGGCCTGGCGGAGACGACACCGGGACCGCTGATCCTGGTCACCCAGTTCGTCGGTTTCCTCGGCGCGCATCGCCACGCCCTGGGCATGGACCCGATACTGGCCGGCGTCATCGGATCGGTGGTGACCCTATGGGTGACCTTCACGCCGTGCTTCCTTTGGATCTTTCTCGGCGCGCCCTATGTGGAGAAGCTGCGCGATAACACCCATATCGCCGCCGCGCTGTCGGGCATCACCGCCGCCGTGGTCGGCGTGGTCCTGAACCTCGCCTTCTGGTTCGGTCTGCATGTCAGCTTCGCCAGCATCGGCGAGACCGGCGTGTTCGGCATGACGCTCCCGGTGCCCGATCTCGCGACGGCGGATCTCGCCAGCATCGGCCTCACGATCCTCGCCGCCGCGATGATGCTCTGGTGGCATCAGGGCGTGTTCAAGACGCTTCTGGCTTGCGCCCTGTTGGGCATGGGGCTGTCGTTCTTCTAGGGCTTCCCGCCGAATCCGATTGGCGCGGCTCGCATGGCACCAACAGAGTCGACACTTTTGTCGACTTCCACATTTTTGTGGACTACATTAGTCTAATGAACAGTAAGGAACTGATCCGCGTTCTGACTCGGGATCACGGTGTTCGTATCGTGGCCAATCGTGGCAAGGGAGGTCACGTCACGGCGGTCCTCGGAAAACGTCGAGCCATTGTCCCGACCCACGGGGGACGTAAGGAATTGGGAACGGGTCTGGTTCGGGCCATATACAAACAACTGGGTATCAAATGATATGTTGAGCTTTCCCATCACCACCGAGCCCGACGACGGCACTTTGCTCATCCGATGTCCCGTCCTGCCCGAGGTTGTGACCTTCGCCGAGGCCGGTGGAGATATGGACGCCTTGGCGCGCGACGCGATCGAGGAGGCATTGGCCGCTCGTATCTCTCACGCCGAGGAAATCCCAACGGCCGGCGTAGGGGAACGCATGATTTCCATGGGCGTGACCACCACGCTCAAGGTCCAGCTGTATCAGGAGCTGCGCGCGCAAGGGAAAAGCCGCGCCGACCTGATGCGCACGCTAGGTTGGTCGCGCAATAGCGTCGACCGGCTGTTCCGGATCGGGCATGCCTCCAAGACCGATCAACTGGAAGCCGCCTTGGCGGCGCTCGGAAAGCGGGTGACGGTCGGTCTGGCGGCCTGAATGGAACGCCTTACGGTGTCGGTCCCCAGGGGGCGTTGAACATCAGTTTATTCTCTTGGGATTGCAGCATCGGACGCAGCTTCGCCGCGAAGGCCATGAAGTCGTCATCGGCGAAAACCCGGGCCCAATGCGCCCGCCTGTCCGCGTCATCCTCGAACCGCCAGAGATGGGTAAGCGTGTTCATGGCCCCGATATCGCCGGTGAAATAGCCGCACAGCTTGTCCGCGTGCTTCTCCAGCGCCGGCCAGCCTTCCTGATGATAAAGCTCGACAACCGCGTTCATCTTGCCGACCACGATGGTGTAGGTGCGAAGTTCGTAAAGCGCCATGATGGACCTCCCAAGGTTTTCGGATTGCGCGCCCGGTCGTCTATCATGCCCACGTGGCTCGGTTTGGTCAGCTACAAGGAAGCCCGGCACGCCAATCACCGTCTGTGTGATGGCTGGAGCTCTTCGCTGGCGACATTTCGACGATGTCCATAGCATTGCGGAGTTTGATAAAGCTGGAGGCCCGTCTTGCCCGACCTGCGAATCTTCTCATATCTGCCCAATCCCAGGATCATGAAGGCCACGATCGCCGCCCGGCTTAACGGCGCCGATGTCGAGGTGCGCGGCGCCAAGCCTAGGGAGCTGTCGGATTGGCTCTGGGATTTCGACGCCCGGCCGCTCGGCGAGGCGGATCGCGCCGATGCCAGCCTCGCGAGGCCGTCGCGCACCGGATTTGACGCGGTCCTGTACAAGACCGAGGCGTTTCTTGAAGCTCATCCCTTCGGCACCGTTCCCGCCGCGTTCAGCCCGGATGGAACGGTCGGAATTTTTGAGTCCAACAGTATTCTGCGCGCTGTTGCGCGGATTGGCGAGGCGCGCCTGCCGCTCTATGGCGACGGCCCCTACGAGGCCGCGAGGATCGACGGTTTTTTGGACGCGGCGCTGGTTTTCGCGCGCCAGAGTCAAGCGCACCTGCTGTCCCTGTCGGGAAACCGCTGCACGGTGGAGATTCGCGAGGAGACGGCGGCGACCCTGGAGGCCTTCCTTGGTGGTCTCGATCGCGCGCTGCACCCCGACCGAGAATTCCTGGTCGGTGACGGCATCAGTATCGCGGATATCTGCGCTGTTTGTGAGATCGTCCAGGTTTCCCGGGAGCGCGCGCATCTCGAAAAGCTCGCTGCCCTGGGTGTCGCGCCGGTCTATGACGAGGACGCGATGACAACCGCCTTTCCGCTCGCCATGGCGCATTTCCGGCGCCTGCGCCGTCACCCGGCCTTCGCGGCGGATATCGACCCGCTCATGAAAAAGCTCGAGTCGATCGCCGCATCCCGGACCTGATCGCTTGGCGCGCGCGGGCGCATTCATTTGGCCGGTCTGGGCGCGCGGGTTAGGTTCAATGTTCCGATCGACGGTAATCGCCGGGGGAGGCTCCCATGGATTTCGGTATCTTCAATCTCTTGCAGCACCGCGACCGCTCGAAACCACCGACCGAGGTGATCGCCGAGGCGCTGGAGCATATCCAGCTCGCCGAGGAACTCGGCTTTAGTCGGGCCTGGTTCGCCGAGCATCATTTCTCGAATTACAGCCTCTGTCCGTCGCCCCTGATCTTTTGTAATCAGGTCGCCGCGACCACCAAGCGGATCCGGGTCGGCTGCGCCGTTCTGATCCTGCCCTTGCACGCGCCGGCCCGGGTGATCGCCGAGATCGCGCTGGTCGACGCGCTATCGGGCGGGCGGCTCGATGTCGGTGTCGGCAGCGGCTATCAGCATTACGAGTTTGAGCGTCTGGGCGCCGATATCACCGAGAACAAGGTGGTGTTCAACGAGATGCTCGACATGATCGACCAGGGGCTGCGCCAGCCGCATTTCAGCTATGACGGCGAGAAGCTCAACCAGCTGCAGACCGCAATTAATGTTCAGCCCGTACAGAGCCCGCGCCCGCCGATCTGGATCGCCGGCGCCGACCCGAACAGTCATCGGCGCTGTGCCCGCGACGGTTTCATTCCCTTTATCTCGGGCGGCATCGAAAGCCCGGAGCGGATCCGCGCCATGCGCGATCAGATTGAGCGTTGCTATGTCGAGGAGGGCAAGGATCCATCGTCGATCCCGCTCGGCGTGCTGCGTTTCGTCTGTGTCAGCGACGACAAGGCCGTGCTCGACCGCTATGTCGACGGCGCGCGTTTTCAGAAGCGCATCGCCATGTCGCTCAGACACCGCAAGGAGACCATGGTCGACGACTACATGGTCGCCGAGGAGCCCTTCGAGAACGAACCGGCATTGGATCAGGTCGCGGAGAATATCGTTGTCGGCAATGCCGAGCAGGTCGCTGAAAGGCTCTGCCGGGAAATCGAGCTCTATGGGCCGCGGCACATGAACAACTATTTCGCGGTCGGCGACGTCCCACACCTGGCGGTGATGAACTCGATCGAGCAGTTCGCCACCAAGGTCGTGCCGCTGATCGAGGCACATTTCGGCAAACCGCTCGACAAGATCTGCGACGCGCCGATGCCGACGCCGGTACCGCTGGCCGCCGAGTAAGGAGAGAGATCCCATGAGTCTGACCGACAAGACAGCCATCGTCACCGGCGCGGGGGTCGGTATCGGCGCCGCCGCCGCCCTGGCGCTCGCCGAGGCCGGAGCCAAGGTCGCGGTCGTCGACATCGATGCCGCCGCCGCCGAGGCGATGGCCGCCAAAATCGTAGAGGCCGGCGGGACCGCCGTCGCCATCACGGCGAATTGCGGTGACGTGACCCAGATTCAGGCCATGGTCGACAAGACCGTCGCGGCCTTCGGGCGGCTCGATATCATCCTCAACAATGCCGGCGTGACGCGCCGGGCGGATATCATGGATCTGACAGAGGCGGATTGGGATCGCATCCACCGGGTCAACGCCAAGGGGGTGTTCTTCTGTCTGAAAACCGCCGCCGCCCGGATGATCAGCCAGGGCGGAGGCGGGCGGATCATCAATGTCGCCTCGATCGCCGGGCGCGGCTATGCCGGGACCTCCAACGCCGCCTACGCCGCCAGCAAGGGCGCGGTGATCAGCCTGACCTATACGGCGGCGCAACAGCTGGCGCGCCACGATATCAACGTCAACGCGGTCTGTCCGGGAGTGACCAATACCGCGCTTTCCCAGGCGAATCTCACGGTCCGGGCCGAGCAGGAGGGGATCAGCGTCGAGGAAATGACCAAGCGTCGGGCCGCGATGATCCCGATCGGACGGCCCAACGACCCCGAGGATATCGCCGCCATGGTGGTGTTCCTCGCCTCGCCCGCGTCACGCAACATCACAGGTCAGGCCTATAACGTCGATGGCGGGATCGTCACGAGCTAAGGCTACAACTCGAACATCACGCCGATGGTGTGGGTGATTTTCTCGCCGGCCTCGTCGGTGAGCGGGCAGTCAATGGATTCAAAGCTCCGATAGCCACGCTCGAACACCCGGAGATCGCCCGAGCAACGCCAGCAGTTTCGGGTCTGAACCACGCCGCGGAGATAGCGCGCGAAGATGGCCAGCGGCTCGTCGGCGTCGTCGACGGTGATCACGCGCCCGGGGTGGTTGCGCCCGACCATGCGAATGACTTCCTCGCCGGCAAGCACGAAGGCGAAGGTCTCCTCGTCGTGTACCCGCATCATGAAAAAATTCGGCATCAGCGCGTGATGGTCGAGGATATCGAAGGCCGATTTCGGCGGTGGGGTCAGGGGATGCGATCGCCACCACGCGAAAAAGCCGCGAATTTGCTCATTGCCAAGATCACCGGCGTCCAGCAATTCCGCGCGTTCGATCCGCCGGAAATTCTCGGCGAAGTTCTCGTCGAAATAGTCGCCGCGCGGCGTGCCGGTGTAGTTTGTCATACCGCGATAGTCGCATCGCGAACACCGCGCGACAACACCGATCCCAGGTTCACGCGAGTACCAATCCCGGGTCTTGGCAGGTGGCATGCCGCCGCCTAACATGACGTCCCGACCACGACACCATCGCTTTTCCCGAGAATGGAAGCCGACCCATGGCCAGACATCTTTCCCGCGACGAACTGAACGCCGGTCTTCCGGAGATCCTCGCCTCGCCCAAGGACAACGGGCGGATCGAGGGGATCGTGGTCCGTCCCGCCTCCGAGCAGCGCCAGGAAGTCGATAGTATCGGAATCAGCCTGGCCGGCGGTCTGGAGGGCGACCATTGGGCCAAGGGATGCTGGAAGTCGACCGAGGACGGCGAGCCGCACCCGGACGTGCAGATCTGCATCATGAATTCCCGCTGTATCTCGTTGATCGCCCAGGACCGCGACAATTGGGCCCCGGCGGGCGACAATCTCTTCGTCGACATGGACCTGACCCCGTCCAACCTGCCGCCCGGCACCCGGCTTTCCGTGGGCACGGCGGAGATTGAGATCACCGACACGCCTCACAAGGGCTGCGCCAAGTTCATTCAACGCTATGGCCGGGATGCCTGTGTGTTCGTGAACATGGGCGACGGCGACAAGTACAAGCTCCGCGGCATCTATGCCCGCGTCACCAAGGACGGAAGACTGAGCGTCGGCGATGAGATGACGAAAATCGGGTAACGCTCCGCGTCGTCGCGTTGGTTTTCCAGCCTCCTAGGGCAGGTCGGCCACCGCCTCGCGCATCTTGGCGATATGAGCGTCCGTTGCCAGACCGCCTCCGAGGGTGCGCAGACAGAGATGGGTCAGGCCGATTTCGCGCCAGCCGGCGACCCGGCTTTTCCATTCATGCTCGCGCGGCCCGACCACGGCCACTCCGGCCTCGGCGCCGATTTCGGCGGGGCTCCGGCCGATCGCCTCGGCGGCGCGGTGGATGTCGTCGCGGATCGCCGGATAGGCCTCGGGCGAGGCAAGCACGAACCAGCCGTCGGCCAGGGTTCCGATCCGACGGCGGATGCGCTGGGTGGGGTTTTCGCCGGCGCCGATCCACATCGGGATGGGTTGACGGATGGGGAGCGGGTTAATCCCCGCGTCGGAAATCTTGTGCCACCGCCCCTCGAAGCTGACCGACGGCTCCGTCCATAGCCGTTTCAACAGGGTCATCTGTTCCTCGCAGCGGGCGCCCCGGTTGCTGAAATCGGCGCCGAGGGCTTCGTATTCCGCCGGGTCCTTGCCGACCCCCACCCCGAGCCGCAGACGCCCGCCCGACAGCCGGTCGAGACTGGCGGCCTGCTTTGCGACCAGCGCGGTCTGGCGCGCCGGCAGGATCAGGACCGAGGGAACCAACTCGATCCGGGAAGTCGCGCCGGCGATCAGTGTCATCATGGTCAGCGGCTCGTGCAGGGCCCCGCTGCCGGGGCGAATGATCTGTTCCGGAACCCGCAGATGGTTGAGCCCGAGTTCCTCCGCCGCTTGGGCAAAGGCCTTGATCGCGCCGATATCGTCGCCGAGCTCGCGGACCGGCAGGGAGATGCCAATTTTCATGTCGGGTTTCCTTTGCTCTCGGGCGTTGGTGGCGCGGATCGAAACCATCACGCGGCTTCCCTGGGGCCGGCGCCCCGGGCAAATCGCTCGTCATTATAGGCTTTCACCGTCGTGGTCTCGTATTTCGCCGGGTTATCCGCGTCGGCGCAGGTCTCGATACAGGAAATCGGCGCGTCATAGTTGGGTCGGGTGAAATAGCCGATCGACAGTCGCCGGGATCGCGAGCGCGCTTCGATCTCGGGTACGGTCACCCGGTGTGGCGTCGAGACCCAGCGGTCATTGGTCCAGCGCATCAAGAGGTCGCCAATGTTCACGATGAAGGTGTCGTCGATGGCCGGCGCGTCGATCCACTCCCCGCCGCGTGGGCGAACCTGCAGGCCGCCCCCGGCCTTCTGATTGCGCAAGATCGTCATCATGCCGAGATCGGTATGCGCCCCGCAACGAAGTTGGCCTGGCTCCAATGCCCGGTCGGGCGCGGGATAGTGGAGCAAGCGCAATTGACTGCCATGACGGTCGAGTTTGTCGGCGAACCAGTCAACCGGTAAGTCCAACGCCAACGCGAAATACCCGGCCATGCGCCGTGAAAGAGCATCCAGGGCGGTGAAATAGGCGCGCATCGCATCCCTTAGTTCCGTCGGTTGCGCCGGCCAAAGGTTCGGCGCGAAATTGGGGTAGGACCGCTCCTGGGAGTGGTACGCGTCGTCGGGCCGGTCAAAGGGGCCGATCGCGAATACTTCCTTGAAGTCCGGTGGCGTGTCGCCGCCATGCATCCGCGCCAAGGTCTCCTCGCCAAAGGGAATATAGCCGCGATTCTGATCATTGCGTGGTCGCCGTACCGTCATCTTGCTCTCGAGCGGTAGATCGAAAAACGCCATGCCGGCATCGACCAGCGCGCGCTGGATCGAGGGTGATACCCCATGATTGGTGATGACCAGGAAGCCGATCTCACGGCAGATACGGTCGAGGTCGCGGGCCGCTTCCTCGCGAATGGATGGGTCACCGGCTTCGAAACGAGAAACATCCAGAATCGGGATTTCGTCCTTCACCATGTCTACTCTCTCAAGATTTTGCCATCGCCACGGGTATAGTGCCGCGTGACGAGCTCCGCGCCAACCATACGAGGTTTTCCTCGAGATCCGGCGCGTGATTTCTCGTCGTTCGGGTTTGGCGGCGCCGACTGATTTGTCCATAGTGTGAGTGACCGGCGCCGTCTGGGTGCCCAACGTTCGCTGAAGGGACAAACTCATGGCCGAGGTTGACTACTTTTATTCCGCTCATTCCGCCTATGCGTATCTCGGATCCGCGCGTTTCATGGAGATTTCCAAGGCCGCCGGACGGACCATCGTGCATAAACCCATCGACCTCAACCGGGCCATGGCGAGCTTCGGCGGCACGGCGTTTCGCGAGCGCACGGTAAAGCAGCGGAACTACTTTTTTCGCCGCGAGATGGAACGTTGGGCGGAGTATCGCGGCGTGCCCATGCCGGGCCGACCGTCGAACCATCACCATTCGCCGGACCTGGCGAACCGTATGTTGATCGCCGCGCGACAGGCGGGTGAGACAATCGACGGGCTCGCGCATCGGATGCTCGAGGCGCATTGGGCCGAGGGCGCGGACCTCGCGGATGGCGAGGTTCTTATCGGGATCGCCGGCGATGTCGGGATGGATGGCCCGCGTTGGCTCCAGGCGGCGGGGTCGGCGGAAGCGATGGCCGAGTACGCCGCGAGTACCGACGAGGCGATCGCGCGCAACGTTCCCGGCTCGCCGACCTATTTCGTGGATGGCGACATGTTCTACGGTCAGGATCGTCTGGAACTAGTGGCCCGCGCGATGGAGCAAGCGTTCAAGGACACCTGGCCGGAGATTACCGAGTAAATCCCGTTTACCCGAGGTTCCAAACCGCATAGCGTTGACACGGATGGCGGCGCGGCGACGATGATTGGTGGGTTCACTGTCTAGTGGGTTTACAGATCCGGAGAGGCGCTTGCTGGCCTTTTGGGAGGCCAAGCGGGCGGGAAGGACCATGCCGCGTCGCGCGGATTTCTTGGCCGAGGAACTCCGCGAATGGATCGGTTGGCTGCATCTGCTGCGCCCGGTTCCGGACGGTGATGACCACGATTTTGTCTACGAGGTTTTTTCCACCCGCTCCTCGATCGGTGCCCATCACGAGATGACCGGAAAGCGGGTCGGCGAGTGGGATGATGATCGGGTTGCGATCGCGTTGGAATTCTACCGGGCGGTCATGCGCGAGAAGTCGCCCGTGACATTCGCCGCGCCAGAGCGATTCGATAACGACTATATCGCGTTTCGCCGCATCGCTCTTCCTTTTGGAGACGAGAACGGGATTACCCATATTCTCGCCCATCTGAGCGAGTTGCCCATCGAGGGAGCCGGTCACCGCCAGCCGATTCGACTGGATATCGAAACCATTAAAGACGTGATACACGAGTAAGCGCACCGGCGGGCGTCGAGCTAAACCTCCGCATGTATCGCTAAAAACCCGCGACCTTGGAAAGCGTGGCGCCGACCTCCTCGTGCCCGGCGCGGGTTTTGGCGATGCGCTCCGATACCACCGGGCTCGGATCGACCTCGCGGCTCCACCGTGGGTCCGCGGCCAGGGCGCGATACCAGGCATCGACCCTGGGATGCAGTCGCTCCAGCGGATAACCCGCCAGATCCAGGCGATGGGCGTAGACGAACCAGGCGATATCCACGACGGTGGCGGCGTCGCCCATCAGATAGGGCGAGGAGGCTAGGGATCCATCGAACGCGTCGAACGCGTCGTGAAACCGCCACGCCGCTTCCCGGCATCGGGCGTCGTTCAAACCCTCCGCCGCGAGTCTTTCATAAAAGGCGATCTCGCTGGCCTTACTCGGATCGGGTTCAACGCCGTTGCCCGCCGCGCCGCCGCCATGATCGCGATACGCCGCCAGCAGTTCCGGTGTCTTGGTCGTGCCGACCCGGCCGTGCACGAAGCGAAAGCTCAGACTTCGCAGGTCATGATGCAAGGCGTCCTCGGCTTCCAAGGCCTCTCGGATTTCGGAGGCGCGCGCCATCGGCCAAAGCACCGGTTCGGGCGCTTGGTTTTCCAGTGTTTCGATGATGTCGTTGCTCTCGATATGGACCGCGCCGTCAATCACCGCCACCGGGACCATCCCCCTGGGGTTTATGCCGAGAAACCAGTCGCCATAGCTCTCATGCGTCGACAGATTGATCGGGTGCGGCGTCCAATCCAGACCCTTCAGGCCAAGATAGATCCGGAGTTTCTGCGAGCAGGACGACATGGCGTAGTGAAAAACATGCAGGCCTTTCCATTGCAGGACTTCGCGCGTGAGAATATCCGCGTCGGCTAGTCGCGCCATGATCGAATCTCCGCATTCCGGCTCTGTTTTCAGCGCCGATCCGGTGGAAGACTAACGCCTACCTGTTGCTCTGGACAAATATCATCGCGCCGACTTGCGTCCTCGCCCGGACTGGGTCATGCAGGCCCCGGACATGCGGACCACGCGCGAGGGGTGGGTCCGCGCGCGGGTTTGGGAGCGGCGAAAAGCGTGAGGATCAAGGAACGACAAGCGGCGCGCGGCTGGCTCCCCGATCGATGGGTGGTCACGCTTGTGGCGCTCGTTTGGCTGACGTTGCCGCTGATCCTTGTCGATTACACGCTCTACCGGTTTACCCAGGCCGGGGTTTTCACCATCGCCATTGTCGGGATGAACCTGTTGATCGGCCAGAGCGGTCAGCTGTCGATCGGTCACTCGGCGTTCTTCGCGCTCGGCGCCTACGCGACGGCGCTGTTAAGCGGTGATGGCGGAATCTCCGTCTACTTGGCGGTGCCGCTCGGCGGCGTCGTGTGTTTTGTCTTTGGTTTTCTGTTCGGTTGGCCGGCGCTTCGGTTGGGATCGATCCATCTTCTGCTGGCCACATGGGGATTGGCGATCGCGACGCCGCAGTTTCTTCGCTCCAGCTATCTGGAGGATTGGACCGGCGGCGTGAGCGGGATTTACCTGGACCGTCCCGGCACGCCCTTCGACCTGCCGCTCAGTGACGACCAGTGGTGGCACCTAGTGACCCTCGTCGCCTTGCTTATCCTTTTGCCGATGGCCCGCAACCTGATCAACAGCCGCAGCGGACGCGCCTTGCGCTCGATCCGTGATCATCCGGGCGCGGCGATGGCGGCGGGCGTTAACCTGTCGATTTACAAGACCTTGATCTTCGGCGTCAGCGCGTTCTACGCGGGGATCGCGGGCGGTTTGACGGGATTGCTGACGGACTTCGTGGCTCCCGATACCTATGGCGTGTTCTTCGCGATGATCCTGCTCGCCGGCGCGGTGGTGGCCGGTCTTGGTGGAGTCTGGACGGCGCTGTTCGGTGGGCTGCTTATCGAATTCCTCCCCGATGTCGCGGCCTACGCCACCGCCGAGGTCGCCTTCCCGGCGGCGGCCTATGGCGCGATCCTGATCCTGATGGTGTACCTGATGCCCGAGGGACTGGCGGGATGGATCAGACGGTTTAGTCGTTAGCGGCTAAGCCGGCCGCGTATCCCGCGCCGCGCGGTTGGCGACGGCCCGGGCGAGGCCTTCTTCCATGCCCGCCACGTGGTCGGCGAAATCATGTTTTACCGTCGCCGCCCGGTGACCGGCCTCACCCAGACGGCGGCGCAGGGCCGGGTCGTCGATTGCCGTCGCGAGCTTTGCCGCCAGGGCACCGGCATCCGCCTTGGGGAACAGCAGACCGGTTTCGCCGTCGACGACCAGTTCGGGAATGGCGCCGAAATCCGACGCGATCACGCAGATCCGCTGGCTCATTGCCTCGAGAATGCTGATGCTCAGAAGATCGTCCAGTGTCGGGAACACGAAGACGTCGCCACGGGCGAGAAAGTCGACGACATCGGCCTGGGGGCGGGCGCCGTGAAAGTGAATTCGATGCTCGGGTGATTCCACGCGATCCGCGAGCTCCAGGATGGCGGCCGCCTCTTTCGGCGCCGTGGTCTCGGAGCCGAGGAGATGCAGATGTACCTTCCCATGGTTCAATCGGCTCAGAGCTTCGATGACGACGGCCTGTCCCTTGCGGCGACTAAGATAGCCGAGCGTGATGATATGAAAGCCGTCGGCCTCCATCTCCGGCGGACGGCGTCCCGTTGGTTGGTCCGAAGGCCGGCCATAGGGAACGACGATGCGGTCGGTCTCGCCGAGATAGGGCGCGTAGAGGGTGTCGCGCTGCCAGATGGTGGGAGTGCAAATCAGATCTACATCCTTGAAGGTCTCGAGATCCACGGCTCCGTGGCGGATCGCGTGCAATCCATTCCTCGGTTCCTGGATCCACCACAGCACGGGAATATCACGTGCCGCGTGACGCGCGAGATGGCTGGTCATCAGGGTATTGGCGAGCAGGACATCGAAATCCCCGGGCCGAACGCTCTCAACCACCAGCACGCCGGCTTCCTCGTACAATGCCCGGAGCGGGCCGCCGTCATTGGGATCGCGAGGCTCAAGCAGGGTGACCTCATGACGCGCCGAAAGCGCGCGTAGTAGCCGGAACAGGATCAGCGGCGCGCCGGTCCAGTCCAGCCGATGACAGGCGGCGAGGATCTTCATGCCCAGGAGTGTAGCATCAGGCGGAGCGAGCCGATCTGGAAATCAATCCATTGATCAGGGAGCGAGGTCCTCGATCCTGGGGCCTACTTCCTCGGCCAGCAGGCGCAAGCTCTCATGGTCCCAGGAAGCGTCATCGGAATCCGCGGTAACGCTCAACAGGGTGCCAAAACCACCGACGGTCTCGTATAGCGCGCGAATCTTGTCCTCGACCTCCGTCGGGTCTCCGACGATCCAGACATTCTCCATCATGTAGTCGACATCCACCGCCTCGTCCGGCATGTCGGGATCGATCTTCGCCGCACCCATCTGCCAGGTGCCGCGCCGGCTCGCCAATTGATGCGTCGTGTAGTTGCGGCCCAACGTCGCGAGCGCGCGTTCTCGGGCGATGGCCGGGGTCGGGCCGACGAAGATATCGCGGGCGATCCGCCATTGCGCCCGGTTCGCGGTGGTCCCCGCCGCCTCGGCGCCCTCGGCCACGGTGACCCAGTGTCCCGGTAGCAGCGCGCTGGACAACAGCGAGCTGGACATCGGGCTCCAACCACGCGCGCCGGCGAGCCTGAGAGAGTTGGATTGCGGCGTGCTGGCGGCAACGGCGATCGGCGGATGCGGGCGCTGAAGTGGCTTCATATGCAGTCCGCGTTCGGTTTCCGGGTCGAGCTCCGGCGCCTCGATGTCGAAATGCACGCCCCGATAGGCAAAGGGACCGCTCTCATGCTCCCAAAGCGCGAGGATGACTTCCAACGCCTCGGCGGCGCGACCGCGGGCGGTGGCCGGGTCCAGTCCCATCAATTTCATATCCGTCGGAATGCCGCCGAGGCCGATGCCCCATTGAAAGCGACCCCGCGCCAAGTGATCCAGCATCGCCAGACGATGCGCCAGATAGGCCGGCTCGTGCATGCCGAGCAGGGTGACGCCGGTACCGAACCTGATCCGCTCGGTCAACGCCAGCGCCTTGGCGATCAGCAGGTCCGGAGCCGGAGCGTTTTCCCATTTCTCGGTGAAATGTTCACCCAGCCAGGCCTCGTCGAAACCCAGCCGATCGGCGGCGACCAACTGGTCGATATCCCGATCATAGCAATCCGCCACCGGGCGATAGGAGGGATGCAGCGGCATCATGAACAGGCCGAGGCGCATGGTGAGGCTCCAATCCGCGAGCTTCGGCGTTAGGCGAGATCCGCCGGATTGACCTCTTGGCCCAACGGCTCGCCCTTGACGAAGCGCGCGATGTTATCAAGGAACAGCGTGTCCCAACGACCCTGGCTTCCATTTCCGGCGAAGGACGTATGAGGCGTCAGCCTCACTCCCGGATGCGCCCAAAGGGGATCGTCGGTCGGCAGAGGCTCGGTATGAAAAACATCGAGAATGGCGGTTTCCAGCCGTCCGTCGTCGAGAGCCGCGATCATCGCCGCGTCATCGATCAGGCCGCCGCGCGCGATATTGACCAGAATCGCGCCGGGTTTCACCGCGCCGAAGAAGGCGGCATCGGCGAAGCCACGGGTACTGTCATTCAAGGGGCAGGCAAGCACGATGATATCGGCCTCGGGAAGCAGGGCGGGCAAGTCGGCCATGGTGCCGGCCCGATCGATGACGTCCGAGGTCATTGGCGAGCGGCGCACCACCGAGATCCCGGCGCCGAACGCCTTGGCCCGTATGGCGGTCGCCTGGCCGATCGGACCGTAACCGACGATCAGCCAATTCGTCCGCGAGAGTTCGCGGAACCGCGTGATCTTCCACTCCCGCGCCTCCTGCTGGACGCGCTGCTGGGCGACGGGGTGCATGACGCTGAGCACCTGGGCCATGACGTATTCGGCGATGGCGACGCCTTGGGCGCTGCTGTTGCAGATCCGAGCGCCCTTGTCGGAAATCTTCTTGTAGACGGGATTGTCGAGCCCGGCGTTGAAGGTCTGCAACACGTTGATGGACTTGCAGGCCAGGGCCACGTCGAACGCGGTATCCGTGGCTCCGCCGACACTGATGTGGCTGCTGAGCCAAAAGTAGTCAAGATCGACCTGCTCGGGTGGTGTCGCGACGCCGTCGATCTGGAAGTTGCCGGTCTTGTCGAAGGGCAGAACCCGCAGATCCAGATCCAGCGCGTCCAGGCGATCGCCGATATGCGCCAGTGACGCCTCATACATGCCAACGGTGACCGTCATGGCCAAGTCTCCCTCCAGGAACGCGAGAAGGAGATATACCGCGCCGCCGGGGAATGAACCAGCGCCCCTCGGATCAGATGGCCGATACCACGCGGCGGCGGGCTTTGCCTGGGGTGGCGATGCTGGGACGATGGCGCGAGACCTGGGGAGACAGGGATGACGACAAGAGCGCGCATCGCCGTTGTCGGCGCGGGCATGGGTGGGCTCGCCGCCGCCGCGGCGCTTGACCGGCTGGGCTTCCAGGTTCGGGTTTACGAGCAAGCCGCGCGCTTTACTCGGCTCGGCGCGGGTATTCAGATGAGCCCGAACGCGATGATGGCTCTGCGCGGCTTGGGAATCGAGGACCAGGTTCGCGCCGTCGCCTTCCAGCCCGAGACTTGGATGAACCGGCGCTGGGACAGTGGCGAGATGATGTTCGAACTTCCGCTCGGCCAGGACGCGGAGCGGCGCTACGGCGCGCCTTATCTGCAGATGCATCGCGGCGATCTTCATGACGCGCTGCTCTCGGCGGTTCCGGGCGAATGCTTGCTGAGAGGCAAGCGCCTCGTGGATATCGAGCCGGGTCCGGTCCTGTGTTTCGCCGATGGAAGCCGGGAGGCGGCGGATCTGGTCGTCGGCGCGGATGGCCTGCATTCCAGGGTTCGCGAGGTTCTGCTCAAGCCAGAGATGCCGCGCGCGACCGGCCGTGTCGCCTATCGCGCCACCTTCGAGACGGCGCGTCTGGATCGCGCGGTCGGCGGCTGCACCAAATGGTGGGGCGAGGACCGGCATATCGTCATCTATTTTACGACGGCAAGCCGCGACGAGCTGTATTTCGTGACCAGTCTTCCGGACGCCGACTGGGTCAACGAATCCTGGTCCGCGACCGGCGATATGTCTGTCGTGCGCGAGGCCTTCGCCGGTTTCCATCAGGAGGTACGGGCGGTGCTTGATGCCTGTCCCGCCGTGCATCGGTGGGCGATTCTCGACCGCGCGCCGCTGGAGCGCTGGCATGAAGAGAGCGTGGTGTTGATCGGCGACGCGGCGCATCCGATGACGCCCTACATGGCCCAAGGCGCGGCGACGGCGTTGGAGAACGGGGTAATGCTGGCGCGCGCGTTGGACGAGACGGGCGACATCGCCGCCGCTCTCGGGCGCTTCGAGACCTCGCGCAAGGCCCGAACCGCCGAGGCTCAGGCGGTTTCCCACGCCAATACCTGGATGCGCGAGGAAACCGACCCGACCTGGTGCTATGGCTTCGACGCGTGGACCCATCCCTTGGATGCGTAGGGGACCACCCCTTCGGTTTCAGGCGCTTTCGGAGGCGATATCGGCGCCGTCTTCCTGGTCGAGCGCGTCCAGGAGCGCCAATACCCGGTCCGCTCCCGCGAAGCCGGTCTCGCTTGAGATCCAGCGGACCATGTCCTCGTAGCCGTTCAGCATGAGCGTCGTCGCCCAGCGCATCGGGTCCCGCTCGATGATGCCGCGGCCTTCCGGTCTCGACCAATCCGGCATGAACAGGAAATCCCCATAGGCCGGAATGCCGCGGGAGTTCCGCCGTTCCTTGGGCAGCCGTCCACCGGCGGGGCGCCCGTTGCGACGGGTCATCACCAGATCGGCAACCAGGTAACCACGGTCGAACAAGTGCCGGCCGACCTCGAAGAACAGGGGTTGCGCGTGATAGAGCGGGACCAGTTCCGCCTCCAGTTCGATCATGAAGGGCCGGGAGCGCCGCATGCCTTCGAGGACCGGAAGGTTCGCGCCCTGAACGTCCATCTTCATCTCGTCGAATTTGACGCCCAGACGATCTTCCTCGGCATCGACGGTGGTGGTCGGCAGTTCAATCTCACGGACGATGCGAACAGCGTCCGTAACCCCGTGGGTCAAGGGGATGATCTCCAGTCGCGGCTTGTAGATGCTGGAATTCGAGGCCTTCTCTGTAACGTGCAGGATTTGGCGGTCGTCGGTCCGATCGAGACAGAGCTTTTCGATTACCTCATGGCCGGCTTCACGCAAGCGCGCGGCTTCCTCGGGATCGGCCTCGCATAGCGAGATCCTATAGAACTCCGCCAACATGGCGGTCCGTTCCTGGGGGCCGCCTCGGGCGCCGAGATCCAGAAAGTTCAGCTTCTCGCCATCCAATGCGCGCCGGTGGAAGCGGCGGCGATAGTCGAGATCCGACGTGCGCTGCTTGTGCAGTTCGGCGTGTCCGAGGATCTGGGCGAAGGATTGGAACCTCGCGCCACTGGATAGCTGTTCGGTCAGTTCATGCAGACGCATGGCGCGTGGATCCGTTTATCATTGGCATCGACAAAAGGCGCCGATCGCGTGCGTACCGTCAAGGATGCTCTCCGAGTTCCTCGGCAACCATCGCGACGATTTCCCCGACATCGGCGGCGCGGTCCGTGTAGTCCGTGAAGTCACGCGACGCGGCGTCTGGCCGCGAAGCAAGCTGGTATTTGTTCCCGAGCACCCGACAGATCGCCCGACCCAGCCAGTCATTGCCGGCATGATCGATTTCGATCAAGGGAGTGGCGGAACCCGCCGCGATGAAATTCATCAGCCCGGAGCCATGACCGCTTACCACCACCCGCGCGTCCATGACCGCCTGACAGGTCGCCTCGAGAGGGGTTTCCGTGGTCCGGATATAGCGTACCCCGAACCGCTCCAGGGCATCGACGACTTCCAACTCATTGGTGATCCGCCGCGCTCCCGCGTCGGCGCGTGCAAGCAGGAGAACCGGCGCCTGACCCGCCCTTGGCTCCAGGCGCGCGCGGATTCGTCGGTTCAAGGCACGCAGGTCATTCGGCTCGAGAAAGTAACCTAGCTCCAGGATTCCTCGATTGGTCGCCAGGGTCATGGAACGCGCGTAGGACTTGGACGGAACCATCGCGTCGATGACCCGAACCGCGGTATCACGTGGCACCTTGATTAAGCGATCGTCGCCGACGCCGATCAGCGCCAGCCCACGTTGTTCCAGCACGGTTAGGTCGTCCGGAACAAGGATTGGCAGGGTTGCTTCGAGCAGATCGTCGCAATGCAATATCCCCATGAGAATTTGCGTGATCCGCGCGCTGAACGACGTCCAGGGCGAGACGCAGATGACCGGCCCTTGGATGGTTGTTCCACAGTCCGTGAAATCAACCACGCTCCGGCCATCGGGCAGAAACTCGACGGTTTTGCCAAAACCGCCGAGGCCCGGATCGGACTCGGTCGAGACCATTTCCGGCGCGATGATCGATTTCGTCGCGCGATCCATTGTGAAACGATCACGAGGAATGAAATACGCGTCGGGAACGTGAACCATATAGCGGTTCAGGACATATTCGAACCCGCCGTGATCACCCGCCAGAACGTATTTCTCGGTGCCGTGGTTGAAAATCCGAGCGTTAATCCTGTCGGAAAACGCGGTCCTCACAATCGACTCGGTACGAATGTTTCTCATGGCCGCGATCGATGAAGGGTTCAGTGGCACAGCCGCGCTTTCCTTGGCCCAGACGCGCTTTCGTTGAAAAGTCACTATCGTTTCCCCGGTGTTGAATCAATGCAAATAGAAATCGGGCGACCAAGACCTCGCGTGGATCGGCGCGATCAAGCATTCCTGGACAGCCTGACGGTTCCGCGCTGGAATATCGTGAACCTCGCGAGGAGTTCCGTCATGGCCATCGATCCTCTCTCCGCCGCCGCGCTTTATCGGCGCACCAATCTCAAGACGTTGAAGTTCAAGACCACCCGCGATCTCGAGGATGTCGAGACACTGATCGGTCAGGACCGCGCGCTGGAGGCGGTGCGTTTCGGCGCGCGCATGCGGGCGCGGGGATACAATATCTTCGTGACCGGATCGAAGGGGTCCGGCAAGCATCGCGCGGTGCGTGCCTATCTAGAGGAACGGGCTCGAAATCTGCCGCAACCGGACGACTGGATCTATGTCACGGACTTCGAGGACGCGGAGCGACCGAAGGCGTTGCGGCTTCCGACCGGTGGTGCCCGGGAGTTCCGTCGTCGGATGGTTCGAATGGTGGGGAATCTGAAGGATAGCGCCCGCACCGTGTTCGAGGGCGATGACTACCGCCAGGCTCGCGAGAGCGTCGAGAAGGAATTCGCCGGTCGTGGCGAGGCGTTGATGAAGGGCGTCGCCGAGGAAGCGGAAAAGCGTGATCTCGTGCTCATGCGAACCGCGCAAGGGATGGCGATCGCTCCGCGTCTTGACGGACAGCCGATGCCTCAGGAGCATTTCGAGACCTTGCCCGAAGTCGTGCGCGAGCGTCTGGTGGCGGCGATCAAGGAAGTTCAGGAATTGCTCGGCGCGGCGATGCATTCCATGCCGCTGATAGAGCGTGAGCGTCAGGCGGCGCTACGCGCGTTGAACAGTCGGTTCGCGACGGGATTGATCGACTCGGAACTCACGGAGTTGCGTGACGGGCTCATTGGAGCGAAGGGGCTTGAGGCCTGGCTCGCCGCCGCCCGCGCCGACATGATCGACAATATCCAACTGTTCGTCGAGGAAGAGTCTCAGCCCGGCGCCGCCGCTCGAAAAGAGCAGACGGGCCCGGTCGACCCGCTGAACCGATATGCCGTCAACATGATGGTCGAGGAGGAAACCGACGGTAGCGCGCCGGTGGTGATCGAGGATCATCCGACGCTTGGTCGCCTGGTCGGTCGCATTGGCCACCGCGCGCATATGGGCGCGATGTTGACTGATTTCACCATGATCCAGGCCGGCGCATTGCATCGGGCCAATGGTGGTTATCTGTTGCTGGATGCCCAGAAACTCCTGGTCCAGCCGCATTGCTGGGATGCATTGAAGCGGGCGCTCTACGCCGATTGCATCGCCATCGAGGGACCGTGGGAAACCGTCGGCACCGCCTTCGCCGTGACCATGCAACCCCAGCCGATCCCGCTGTCGGTGAAGGTGGTGCTGTTCGGCGACCTCAACCTCTATATGACGCTGGCGGCGATGGACCCGGATTTCGGAGATTTGTTCAAGGTCGCCGCCGATTTCGACGACATCATGGAGCGAGACGAGGCCAACGAGGCGCTGTTCGCCCGGATGGTCGCCACGGTCCAGAGGCGCGCGGATCTACGCCCCTTTGATCGTCAAGCCGTCGAGCGCGTGGTCGAACACTGCTCGCGCGTGGTCGCCGATGCCGAACGGCTGACCGCCCGGGTCGGCATCATCGCCGATGTCATGCGCGAGGCGGACTACATGGGCCGGGACAAGAACCACAAGGTGATCCGCGCCGATGACGTGGAAGATGCGTTGAAGGCTCAGCGACACCGCTTCGATCGCATGGAACAGCGCTCCCGCGAGCAAATCCTGCGGGAGACCATGCTGATCGACACGGATGGCGCGGTTGTCGGCCAGGTCAACGGGCTCAGCGTGCTCCAGATCGGGGCGATTTCCTTCGGCAAGCCGACCCGGATTACCGCCCGGGTTCGCATGGGTCAGGGCAAGTTCGTCGATATCGAGCGCGAGGTCGATCTCGCCGGTCCACTGCATTCCAAGGGCATGCTGATACTGCAAGGCTATCTCGCCGCGTCCTATGCCACGGATCTGCCGATTTCGCTCCAGGCCAGCATCGTGTTCGAGCAATCCTATGGCGGCGTCGATGGCGACAGCGCGTCGTCGACCGAGCTCTACGCGCTGTTGTCGGCGCTGTCGGGCTTGCCGATCAAGCAGGGGATCGCGGTCACCGGGTCGGTCAATCAGATGGGCCAGGTTCAGGCGATCGGCGGGGTGAACGAGAAGGTCGAGGGGTTTTACGATATCTGCGCCGCCCGCGGCCTGACCGGCGATCAGGGCGTCATGGTTCCCGCCGCCAACGCCCGCAACCTGATGCTGAAATCGGAAGTTCGAGAAGCGGTGGAGGCCGGACGTTTCCATGTTTGGACCGTTTCCAGCATCGCCGAGGGGATCGAGATCCTGACCGGTGTCGCGGCCGGAGAGCGCGGCCAGGACGGCGCCTTTGCCGAGGGCACCGTCAACCGCCTCGCCGAGGAGCGGCTGATCGCCTTCGCCGAGGCGCGCCGGCGCTTCGGTCGAGCGGGCGACGAATAGCGTTTCACCGGAGCTCTTTCGGTTCGGCGACAGGCGGATTGATGTTTGCTATGCTGGCCGAATAACTTGATCGGAGGTTGCCATGAGCCACGTTTTCGCTGTCGTCACCTACGGCCTACCCGAGGGCACGGATCGGGAAACGGCGGTTCAGATGTTCCGCGACTCGATTCCCCGCTACATGGGCACCGACGGCATGCTGCGCAAAAACGTGCTGTATCGCGAAGGGCTTGGCGGCGGCGCCTATCTCTGGGAGTCCCGCGAGGCCGCGGAGAAGGCCTACAGCGCCGAATGGAAGGCCTATATGACCGAAAAATACGGGCATCCCCCGGTGGTTGAGATCTACGAGTCACCCATCACAATGGATCGGCAATACGGCTCGGTTCATGACGAAGACGCGGTGGATCAAGCCGCCGAGTAACCCGGGCCGCGCGACTATCGGCGCCGGCGTCAGCGCTCGATAACGCCCATCGCTCCGGCGTGGAAATCGTCAAAGGCGGCGACCAATTCCTCGCGGGTGTTCATTACGAAGGGGCCGTAGCGCGCCACGGCCTCGTTGATCGGCTCTCCCGCGAGCAAAAGAAACCGTCCGCCATCCCCGTCGGTCGGCGCCGAAATTCGTAACCCGTCGCCTTGACCAAAAATCGCCATCTGGCCGCGCGCCACGGGTTCCGCGTCGGCGCCGAACCCGACCGCGCCATCGAAGACATAGGCCGCGGCTTTGAAGCCAGGGTCGATCTCGATCTCGGCCTCGGCGCCGGGCCGGACCCGCCAATCCTGCAACCAGATCGGCGTATGGGTGCCGATCGCGGCGGCGACGCCGAATGCCTCTCCAGCCACCACGGTCACCTGGATCAAGCCGTCCGGGCTGCCGGCGGTGGGGATCTCGCGGGCCGGGAGGTATTGATAGCCCGGCGTGCTGAATTTCGCAGCGGCCGGAAGGTTTACCCAGATCTGAAAGCCATGCGCCAGCCCGCCCGCCGCCTTGAAATCGGGGCCGGGCAACTCGGAATGCACGATGCCGGCACCCGCGGTCATCCATTGCACGTCACCGGCTTGGATCAGCTGGGATTTGCCGGTGGAGTCCTCGTGCAGCTTCTCGCCCGCCAGAATGTATGAGACGGTTTCGAAGCCGCGATGTGGATGGTCCGGCGCGCCGATCGCCTCGCCCGGGGCGTAGGTTACCGGTCCGACTTCGTCCAGCATCAGGAACGGATCGACCTGGTCCAGCCCGACGGTCGGAACCGGGCGGCGGACCATGAAACCCGCACCCTCGCGTTGTTGATGGGCGGTGACGATACGGTCGATCGGGCGATGCGCGGTCAAGCTCATGCGGCGGCTCCGGGTTCTTTAAACAAATCATGGACGCGGGCGCGCAGGTCCGGCAGGAGCTCGGCTTCGAACCAGGGGTTCTTGCGCAACAGATTTCCCGACCGCCAGGACGGATGCGGCAATGGCATCACCTCCGGACCATAGTCACGCCAGGCGGCGACGGTGGCGGTGAGGGTCTTTTGGCGCGCTTTGCCGAGATACGCGGCCTGGGCGTACATCCCCGCGAGAAGCGTGAGCCCGATATTCGGCAGATGCGCACGCAGGCGCTCATGCCACAGCGGCGCGCATTCCGGTCTCGGTGGCGCGTCCCCACCCTTGGGCAGGACTCCGGGATAGCAGAACCCCATGGGCATGATCGCGACCCACGCTGGATCGTAGAAAGTCTCGCGGTCGATCTCGAGCCAACCACGCAAGTTATCGCCGGAACGGTCGTTCCAGGGAATTCCAGTTTCATGCACCTTGGTCCCGGGCGCCTGGCCGATAATCAGAAGCCTGGCCTTGGGATTGGCCACCACGACCGGGCGTGGGCCGAGCGGAAGAGACGCCGCGCAATGACGGCAAGCGCGGATCTCGGCAAGCAGGGTGTCGAGTGTTTCGGTCACGAGGCGTCCCGGTTGAGCCAATCAGTTCAGCGAAACGGTATACTTGGGCCGCGTCGGACGGAAATGCAATTGGCGCCTGATCGCTCCCTATTCGGGTCGAAGCGTCGGCCGTGAAATACTCGGACTATCCCCGAAGCTTCTCGTTCATTGGATCGTAAAGCGGTTCCGCGGCGACCCGCGCGCTCACGCGTTCACCAAGAATACCCACCTCCACCTCGGTGCCGGGAGCGGCCAGGTCCGGGCGCATATAGGCCAGCGCGATGCTCTTGCCAATCCCGTGGCCAAAGCCGCCGGAGGTGACGAGCCCGACGATCTCGCCATCCTTGAAGACCGAGGCGCAGGGCGGGGCGTCGGCGTCGACGGCATCCACCAGCAGTGGCACGAAACGCTCGGCGGGACCGGTCTCCCGCTCCTTCATCAGGGCGTCACGGCCGACGAAAGATCCCTTGTCGAGGGCGACGAACCGATCCAGCCCCGCCATCGCCGGCGTGTATTCGTGGGTCAGATCAACCTTCCAGGCCCGATAGCACTTCTCGAGCCGGAGGGATTCCATCACATAGGCGCCGAAATCGGTGATGCCGTGCGCCTCGCCGGCGGCCCAGAGCCTGTCGTAGACCTGAACCATGTACTCAACCGGGACATGCAACTCCCAGCCGAGCTCGCCGACATAGTTGACCCGAAGCGCCAGCATCCGGGCCATGGCGATCTCGATCTCCTGGGCGGTGAGCCAAGGGAAGGCGTTGTTGGAAAGATTTGTCTCGGTTACCGCCGCCAGCACGTCCCGCGCCCGTGGTCCGGCGAGAACCAGGGTGCCGTATCGCGCGGATTGATCCTCGATGGCGACAGAGCCGTCCTCGGGCAGGTGGGCGCGCATCCAATCCTCGTCGTGCCATAGGGCCGCCGCCGCGCTGATCAGCAGGAACCGGTCATCCGAAAGACGGGTAACGGTGAATTCCGAGACGATGCCGCCGGACTCGTTCAGGGCATAGGCCAGGGTCACGCGCCCTGGGCCGGGGAGCCGGCCACAGAGGATCCCGTCGAGCCAGGCCTCGGCGCCCAGGCCGGAGACGAAGAATTTCGAGAACCCGCCGAGATCGAGGATACCGACTTTTTCGCGGACGGCGCGGCATTCCTCGCCGACGGTGTCGAACCAGTGGGCGCGACGGAAACTCGGCGCCTCGTGGGCATCCTCGGGCTTCCTCGGGAACCAGGTGGCGCGCTCCCAGCCGCCGCGGGCGCCGAACATGGCGCCCTTGGCCTTGAATTTTTCGTATAGCGGCGTGGTCTTGGCGGGCCGGCCGGCGGGCCATTCCTGGACCGGATAGATGATCGCGTATTCGTTCTGATAGAGCTCGATCGCCCGCGCCGTCACATAGGTTTTGGTCGCGTAGTCGGTGTAGCGACGTGGATCCAGTGGCCACATGTCCCATTCCGGCTCGCCGTGGACGATGTACTCGGCCACGGTCTTGCCCGCGCCGCCGCCCTGGGAGATGCCGAAGCTGAACGAACAGCACTGGAAGAAGTTTTTCAGCCCGCGCGCGGGGCCGATCAGCGGCAAGCCGTCGGGGGTATAGGGGATTGGCCCGTTGATAACCTTCTGCACCCCGACCGACCCTAGGATCGGCACCCGGGCGCAGGCGCTCTCGATGTACCATTCAAGCCGGTCGAGATCGTCGGGATAAAGCTGATAGGCGAAGTTATCCGGCAGACCCTCGAGCCAGTGCGGCGTTGCTTGCCACTCATAGGGGCCGAGGATCAGCCCGCCGCGTTCCTGGCGCAGGTAGTAGCTGTCATCCGGGTCGCGCAGCAGCGGGATCGGTGTCTCGCGTGCTTCCAGTTCCGGAATGGTTTCGGTGACCAGGAACTGGTGCGACATGGAGACGATGGGCAGATACTGGCCGATCATCTCGCCGACCTCGCCGCCGCGATAGCCGCCGGCATTGACCACCACCTCGCACAGGATATCGCCCTTGTCGGTGATTACCTTCCAGCCACCGTCGGCCTGTTGTTCCAGACCGGTTACCCGGGTAAAGCGATAGATCTCGGCGCCAAGATCGCGGGCGCCCTTGGCGAAGGCCTGGGTCGCCTGGCTCGGGTCTATATCCCCGTCATAGGGATCCCAGAGGCCACCCTCCAGATCATGGAGTTCGGCGAAGGGGTGACGCTCGCGAATTTCCGCCGGCGTCAGAACCTCGAATTCCAGACCCTGATGACGCGCCATGCCGGCGATGTGCTTGAACTCGTCCATCCGCGCCTTGGAATGCGCGAGGCGGACCGATCCGGTGATGTGATAGTTGATCGGATAGTCGACCTCCTCGGCGAGCCGCGCGTAGAGCTGATTGCTGTAGCGGTGATACTTGATGACGTTCCACCTGGTGGCGAAGGTCGGGCAATTGCCGGCGGCGTGCCAGGTCGAACCGGAGGTCAGCTCGTCGCGCTCGACCAGCACCACGTCCGTCCAGCCGAGCTTGGTGAGGTGATAAAGCGCGCTGCATCCCGCGATGCCGCCGCCGATCACCACCGCGCGCGTTCGCGTTTTCATGTCATGCTCCCGGTCGCATCTGTTCACTTGGTAGCTTGATATCCAAGCGTTCACGGATTCGGTCATCTATCTCGCTAGCGACATGATCGGGGAAATGCGACGCCAATAGCCGTTCTTTTTCGGCGCGTGCCTTCTCAACGATCGACGTCGACCCGCGTTCGACCCACTCCTTCGGGCTGTCCCGGTCACCGACGACGGGATAGACATATTCGCTTTCCATCAGCTCGAGGGTTTGCGGATGGCCGAGAAAATGGCCCGGGCCGCCGATACAGGCGGCGCGGATCGCTTCCACCGATAGGCTGTCCTCGGTCACCTCGATGCCCCGGATGGTTCGCAGGGTCGCGCCGATGGATTCGTTGTCGATGATCACGCTTTCCATGCAGGCGCCGAGCAAGCTGGCGTGCATGCCGGCGGATTCGTAGATCAGATTGGCCGGTGAGTTGCCGACCAGGGCGTGGTTGTAACCCTTCTCATAGCCGGCCTGGGCGTCGGGGATCTTGGAATCGGCCATGCCGGCGCAAACTCCGCCGGTCAGATCGTAGTAATGCGCCATCTGGGCGCAGCCGGCCATCAGCAACGCCTGCTCGCCGCTGCCGCCGGACATGGCGCCGGTGCGCAGGTCCGAGACGAAGGGCCAGGTGCCGAAAATCGCCGGCGCGCCAGGCTTGATGGCGTTGACATAGACCAGACCCGCCAGCACCTCCGCGACCTCCTGGACCATCCCGCCGGCCAGCGCCGCCGGGCTAGTGGCGCCCGCCTGTCCCGCCGCCAGGAGCAGGATCGGCATGCCACCGCGAACCCCGACCTCGAGCACCTTGCAGGCATCCTCGGCGAATTTCAGCGGCGGCACCACGAAGCAACTGGACATCGAAACGAAGGGGCGCTCACGCCAGGCTTTCTCGGAGCCCGCGATGGCATGCAGCATCTCGAAACACGCTTCCAGATGTTCCGGCAGGACCCAGCTGGTGCCGACATGCTTTCTGGTGCCCATGACCGAGGCGTAGCAGGTGTTGATGTCCATGGCGTCGGGTTCGACCATGTCGCGGGGCACGATCATGCGCTGGAAGAAATGCACGTGATCCATGGCGTCGACCAGCCGCGCCAGATCATAGAGATCCCGCAGGGTCGAATCGCGATACTCCCCGGTGACCGCGTCGACCATGTGAACCGCCGCGCCGGCGGTGCCGAAATAGGTCTTGGTGCCCCAGGGCTCCATGTCGTGACGCGGGTCCTGGGCATGCAAGGTGAAGCCCCGCGCGGCCTTGGCAATGGTGTCCTCGACCAGCGCGCGTGGGAACATCAGACGCCCACTCGGGTCCAGATGTCCGCCCGCCGCCGTCACCACCTCGACACAGCTGGGAATCGCGTCGCACAGGCCGATTGTCTCCAGCACGTCGAGCGCCGCGCGATGCACTTTCTCGATCTCGGCTTGGGTGAGCGGCTGGTAACGTCCACTTTCCAGACCGCCGCGCACGGGGCGCTTGGCGTCGGGAATTGGCGCGGCGCGCTGAGCCTGGCGGGCGACGCGGCCACCCCGGCGGCGTTCGATGGGCGCTTCAACATTCATGCCGGTTCCCCCAGCCAAGTGCGATTCCTCGGATATTCAGCGGAACCGGAAAGAATACAAGGGACAAAATCCGACCTATTGGTTAGATTAAATAACCAGAAAACCACCATCTCGCGGACCCGAGAACCGATGCCCCGCCTACCGTCCCTGAAAGGGCTGCGCGCCTTCGAGGCCGCCGCCCGACACGAGAGCTTTCGCGCGGCGGCGGAAGAGCTCAATGTCACCCATTCCGCTGTCAGCCATCTGGTAAAGAATCTGGAGGCGGAACTGGCCGTCCCGCTATTCCACCGGATCGGCCGCTCGGTGCGGCTGAGCGAGGCGGGGCTGCTCTACGCGCCGGTTCTGAAGGATGCTTTCGAGCGGATCGCCGATGGGACCGAGGCGATGCGCCGGCTGGCGGCGAATCAGGGGCTGGTGCTGCAAGTCTATGTCTCGGTCGCGGTGCATTGGATGGCGCCCAGGCTCGGAAGATTTCGCCGCGACAACCCGGACCTGCCGCTGGTGCTGCACACCGCGTTTCGGGATTGGGAGTTCGATCCCGCGCCCGCCGATGTCGGCTTGATCTACACCACAGAGCCGGACCCGCGCTGGCACCATATGTTCCTCTATCGCGCGCGGGTCTTCCCGATCTGCGCGCCGGATCTGATAGCCGAGCCGCCGGGCCTTCGCGCGGCGGCGGATCTGGCGGAACACGCTCTGTTCCAGGTCTATTCCAGCACCGATGACTGGCGCGCCTGGCTGGAGGCGGCGGGGGTACCGGAACTCGCGGGAAGGATCGGTCCCAAGCTCGACACCCAACTCCTCGCCCACGAGGCGGCGCTGACCGGCGAGGGCGTGATGCTTTCCATGGGTCCCTTCATGAGCCGCGACCTCGGCGACGGCTACCTCACGCGGCCCTTCGATATCGAGGTCGAGCAGACCGGCGCCTGGTATCTGGTCTGCCGCGCCGAACTCCAGCACGACCCGCGGATCAAGCGTCTGTATGAGTGGCTCGTGAGAGAGATCGAGGCTGATCCGGCATTTGGGTGAGAGTGACGGGTCGCTCATTGTTTCAAACCCGTCATCCGCCATGAAAAAAGTTCTCGGCGGGTCGCATGTGGCGCAGCACGGGAGGTGTTTTCCTGATCTGATCTAGCAGGCAACCAGAGATCATCAGGCATGTTCCAGCGCCGTATCCCCGAGCTTTTGCGGCACACGCCCGTTCCGAGCGCGCGAGGCTTCGCCGTGCTCGCGGGAACCGAGGCGGTTACCCGCGGAATGCTGATCTCCGTGTTCCCGATCGTGATGTACCGCGCCTACCGGGATTCGAGCCTGGTGTCGGAAATCTATTTTGCCATCGGCGTCCTCTCCATGGTCTGGGGCCTGCTGGCGCCCTGGCTGGCCCGCTACGTGCCCCGGCGCTGGCTCTATTCCGCCGGCGCGCTGTCCTATGTGCTGAGCGCGGGCCTGATTGTCTTCGGAGACGGTCAATGGGTCGCGGTGGCCCTCGCCTTGAACATGGCCGCGACGGTGACGGTTTTCGTCTGTTTCAACGCCTATGTGCTGGACTATGTGGCGAGCGCCGATCTCGGGCGTTGCGAGACGCTTCGGCTCTTTTACAGCGCGGCGTCCTGGACAATTGGTCCGGCGGGTGGGGTCTGGCTGCTGCAACTCTGGGAGCCCGCGCCTTTCCTGGTAGCGGGCGGGTCGGCCATTTTGCTCCTGGTCATCTTCTGGTGGATGCGCCTCGGTAACGGCAAGCTGATCACCCGAGCGCGGGCACCGACACCCAATCCCGTCGCCTATCTCGGCCGCTTCTTCGCCCAGCCGCGTCTGGTCATGGGGTGGCTTTTCGCGGTGGTCCGTTCATGCGGGTGGTGGGCATATGTGGTCTATGTGCCGGTTTTCGCGATCGAGAACGGACTAGGCGAGAATGTCGGCGGGATCGTTCTGTCGATCAGCAATTCCATGCTGTTCCTGACCCCTTTCATGTTGAAATGGGTCGAGCGGAGCAGCGTAAGAACGGCCGTCCGTGCCGGTTTTCTGTGCAGCGCCATGGCCTTTGTGGTCGCCGGTTTCGCCGCGGACATGCCGTGGGCGACCGTTTTGCTCTTGATCGTCGGTTCGGCGTTTCTGGTTTTGTTGGACATCGTCGCCGGCCTACCCTTCCTGATGTCGGTCAAGCCCTCGGAACGCACGGAGATGTCCGCGGTCTATTCGAGCTTCAGGGATGTCTCGGGTATCGTGTCGCCCGGCCTCGCCTGGCTGACGCTCTTGTTCTTGCCGATATCCGGTGTTTTCGCCGCTACCGGCCTCGGGCTGCTTGGATGTTGGCTGATGGCCGGTCGCCTCAATCCCAGGCTTGGTTGGCGGATGTCGAAAAAGCGAACCGGTCTCGTCGGCGGGACGCCCAGCGAAGCCTCCCCGACGCCCTCGGGCTAAATCCCCTAAACGTCCACCATCACCTGGATCGCCGCCGAGGCGATGACCGCCTTGTCTCCACCCGACGCGTCCGGCATGTCGAGGCCGCCCTTGACGACCTTGACCGTCACCACGCCGACCGGGAGCGAGGCCTTGACCTTGTCGGCGTCGACCTTGTCCGGTTCCTGCACGCCGATGGTGACGTCGACCAGAAGTTTGGACTTGTCTACCTTGAGGGTGCCAACGAAGCTGAGCGAGCTGTGATGAAGGGCGTCCTGGACCGCGCGCAGGGCCGCCTTGGTGTAGTCGCCGCCATGTAGGTCGTTGCCGGCGCCCATTTCCAGGATCACGCGCTTGACGGTCATGACGACGCTCCCGCCAGGGTGTAGTCGTCCGGCAGATCGAGATAGACCGCCGCCGCCGCGTGGGCGATCAGGGTCACGTCCGCCTTGGCCGGGTTCGGGATCTCGAGCCCGCCCTCGACACAGGTGACCGTGCCTGTGCCATGGGGCAGAACCGCCAGAACCTGGGCGGTGTCGACCTGATCGGGCTTGGGAACGCCGATGGTGACCTCGACCCGCATGGCGTCGCTGTCCTGGCCGACCACCTCGCCGATGCCCAGCGAGTTATGCCAGAGCGCGTCCTTCAATGCTCGGACGGCGGCCTTGGTGTGATCGCCGCCGCGAATA